>Ga0196965_1001150_pt1 | contig 10872 bp, 9 predicted proteins | sample S1_20metaG_FD_148668 | JGI IMG/M metagenome (GOLD analysis project Ga0196965, IMG submission 148668) | Soil microbial communities from Anza Borrego desert, Southern California, United States - S1_20 | ecosystem: Environmental > Terrestrial > Soil > Desert | place: USA: California | collected... | reverse complement strand
TACGTACGACATCAATTTAATAGGAGAAAATTTTTCCGTTGCTTCAGGGTTAGGTGTGGGTATTACAAATTATTCCTTTGCAAACAGAAATACACTTGTTTATGATTCGGAAAGCAAATCAGCAAAGATGCTGGACCTGGCCGATGAATATGGAAATCTGAGAAAATCAAAATTAAATGCAAACTATATAGACATCCCTTTAGAATTCAGATGGAGATCGGCCAATGATGTAAATTCTTTTAAGATCGTATTAGGTGCAAAAGCAGGAGTATTGGTTTCTTCACATACTAAATTGAAATTCAAAAATGAAGACGGCATGCAGAAGGAAAAACATGCAGATGATTTTGAATTAAACAGATTCAGGTACGGCGTTTATGGAAAAATCGGATATGGGGTATTCCATCTTTTTGGATATTATAGCCTGAGTGAACTGTTTAATGAGGGAAAAGCTCCTGGTGGAAGATCTATTGTTCCTTATACTTTAGGTATCTCTATCTCAGCATTCTAAATTGATTTATTACTTTTTTGAACAGGTATGAATTCAAGGTATTCGTACCTGTTTCTTTATTTTGCAACAAGGGAATTTCAGATAAGAAAAAAACCTGCAATAAAATTAACCGAGAATCCCAACAGACCTCCTAACAGTATTTCTTTCAGATTATGAACCTGAAGACGCAAACGGGCACTCATAATAAAACCCGAAATAACTATTAATATCAAAATCGGATAAAAAAGGCCGACCTCGGGGTATTTAAAATTTAATGCAAAAAGAAGGCCTATAACGCCTGCTATTCCTGCCGAGTGAGCACTGATTTTCCAGAAAAAATTAATCACTGCTACCAGGGAAATTATAACAGAAACACCAATAATAATAATGACAATGGCTTTGTTTGTCCCAAACTGATCAAAAAACATATAAGTAATGATCCAGTAAAAAACCGCAGTAAAAGCAAACGGCATGGCTCTTTCACTTTTCTCGTTCATAACAAAACTGGTGATGGCCCCTGTTTTGTATAAAACAGCAACACTCAACACTGGAATTAGAAATGACGATATAAATACAATAAGGATAAATTTAGGATGATTGTAAGGAGATAAAATAAAAGGAGAAAATACCTGAATAATTGCAAAAAGGACAGAAGGCATCAATAAGGGGTGAAAGATTATGGAAATTAGGAATGCGACTGACCTCGGCACTATAATTCTTTTCTTAATCTGGCTACTGGAATATTCAATTGCTCACGATACTTCGCTACAGTTCTCCTGGCAATATTATATCCTTTGTCATTTAGCATCTTTTCTAATTTATCATCAGAAAGCGGCTTTTTCTTGTCTTCGTTATCAATAAACTCCTTTAAAAAATGTTTTACCTCCCGGCTGCTGACATCCTCTCCGGAGTCTGTAGCAATACCTTCCGAAAAGAAGTATTTCAATTGATAAATCCCAAATTCCGTCTGAATTGATTTGCTGTTTGCAACCCTGGAAACTGTTGAAATATCCATGTTAATGGCAGTCGCAATATCTTTCAGGATCATTGGCCTAAGTTTGCTTTCATCACCATCCAAAAAGAAATCATATTGGAATTGGATTATTGCGTTCATTGTTCTCAGCAACGTGTGCTGTCGTTGTTTTATCGCATCAATGAACCATTTTGCGGCGTCTAGCTTTTGTTTCACAAAAGTAACGGCTTCTTTCATTTTCTTGTCTTTCTTGGAGCTTTTATCATAGGTCTGCAGCATTTCCGAATAAGACCTGCTTACCTTTAGCTCCGGAGCATTTTTGGAATTAAGTGACAATTCCAGCTTCCCGTTATTATTTACCAAAATAAAGTCGGGATTGAGATATTGTGTTTTTACATCCCCTGAAGCTCCGCCCGGTTTAGGATTAAGCCGGGTAATTATGGAAATAACCTCCTTTAACTCTTCATCACTTTCAATGCCCAATTTCTTTTGGATCTTATCATAATGCTTCTTTGTAAACTCATCAAAATACTCGGATACTATTTGTTTGGCAAGTTTAACATGGCCATTTAAGTCCTCTTTTCTTTCGAGCTGAAGCATCAGGCACTCCTGAAGATCCCTGGCAGCAATTCCCGGTGGGTCAAAGTCCTGAACTTTAAACAAGATCTCCTCCACTTCTTCTATTGTGGTATCTATGTTCTGTGAAAATGCGAGGTCATTTACGATAGAATCCAGGTCTCTTCTGATATAGCCATCCGTATCTATACTTCCGATAAGTTGCATTCCGATGGTATGCTGCCGCTCGTCCAACCTCAAAAAACCCAACTGAGACATCAGAGAATCAATGATTGTACTGGTCATTGGGATGGGCATTTCCCTATCTTCTTCATCTCCATTTGCACCGTCGCCCTGCATTTTATAACCACTTATATCATCATCCCTGATATAGTCTTCTACATTTACATCTTCACTTTTATTAAAGTCATCTCCAAAATCCTCCTGATTCTCATATTGCTCATCAGGACTATCTTCCTCCTCCTTGCCTTCCTCCAATGCAGGATTTACCTCCAGTTCTTCTTCAATTCTTGCATCCAATTCCATGGTTGGAATTTGCAGCAGCTTGATAAATTGAATTTGCTGAGGTGATAATTTCTGCGATAAAGTTTGGCTAAGACTGAGCTTTTGCATCTACTCTCCTACTTTTTGTTGACAAAATATATTGTCAGTTTGGGCAAATTTATAATAATTTTTATAATACTTTGAGAAAAAATATAATTATCGTTTTTTTGAACAATTATTAATAAACAATAGTCAATATTAAATAAACACATTAATATCTTAAAAAAGTGAAACGAACCAGAATTGTTGATTTACTAAAGTCTGAGGCTTTTGATAGTGAAGTATTTGTAAAGGGATGGGTAAGAACAAAAAGAGGAAATAAAAATGTAAATTTTATTGCCCTGAATGATGGTTCGGTTATTCATAATTTACAGGTAGTAGCGGACATGTCGGCGTTTACTGATGAAGACCTGAAAGCAGTAACTACCGGTGCTTGTATTTCAGTAGAAGGCATCCTTATAAAATCATCGGGAGCCGGACAAGCAGTGGAAGTTCAGGCAAAGAAAATAGAAGTATTGGGAGGTGCGGATCCCGAAAAATATCCCTTGCAGCCTAAAGAACATTCTTTAGAATTTTTAAGGGAGATTGCCCATCTGCGACCCAGAACGAACACTTTTAGTGCGATTTTTAGAATAAGACATGCCCTTGCTTTTGCCATTCATAAATACTTTAATGAAAGAGGCTTTACCTGGTTACATACCCCCATTATTACAGGAGCAGATGCGGAAGGTGCAGGAGAAATGTTCAGGGTAAGCACTTTAGACCCGATAAATCCTCCAAAAAACGAGGATGGAAGTGTTAACTATAAAGAAGACTTTTTCGGAAAACAAACCAACCTGACTGTATCTGGTCAATTGGAAGGTGAACTGGGCGCGATGGCCCTTGGTTTGATCTATACCTTCGGACCTACCTTCCGAGCAGAAAATTCCAATACCACGCGTCACCTGGCAGAATTCTGGATGATAGAACCTGAAATGGCCTTTTATGAACTGGAAGACAACATGGAGCTGGCAGAAGATTTTCTGAAAAACATAATCCAATATGCGCTTGACAATTGCAAAGATGACCTAGCCTTCCTTGCTACGAGGTTGAAGAAGGAAGATGAAAAGAAAAAACAGGAAGAGCGAAGCGGAATGGATCTTATTGAAAAATTGAAATTCGTGGTGGAAAATAACTTTGAACACCTTACTTATACCGAAGCAATAGACATATTAGTCAAGTCAAAACCTAATCAAAAAAAGCAATTCAAATATCCGGTAGAATGGGGCACTGACCTTCAGTCAGAACATGAGAGATACCTTGTGGAAAAGCACTTCAAAAAGCCTGTTATCCTTACGGATTACCCTGCTAAAATCAAAGCTTTTTACATGAAACAAAGCGAGGATGGAAAAACAGTAAGGGCAATGGATGTCCTTTTTCCAGGTATAGGTGAAATAATAGGCGGTTCGCAACGTGAAGAAAATCTGGAAAAATTACTTAGAAGAGTTAAAGAAGTTGGAATAAACGAAGAGGATATATGGTGGTACCTTGAAACAAGAAAATTCGGAACCGCACCTCATGCTGGTTTTGGGTTAGGCTTTGAACGATTGGTATTATTTGTAACAGGAATGGGCAACATCAGGGATGTAATACCTTTCCCCAGAACACCATTAAATGCCGAATTCTAAAAGATAAAAAGAACAAAATAATTAGTTTTTAGCATAAAGTCTTAACCCATTAAACTGAAAAGACTTTATGCTTTTTTTTTATTGATATCTAATTACACTTTCTCTGGTCTCCTCATCAGGTATAGTAAATTGTAAAGTTTTGCCTAATCATTCCTGACCTCATTTAAATTCGACCTTCAAAATTTAACAATTCTTTCAGCTTTTCTATTCGTTGATTTATAACCCATTCCCCTAATAAATCCGTATCTAAAACAGGAATACAGTATGCACATTGACTTTTAATACAATTCGGGAAATAAAATCTCAGAATTACAGATTGTTGATAAAAATCATGAATATGAAAAATCCTGAAAATGATAAACAAAATATAAAATCTGAAAAGAAAGATAATTTAAAGAAACATCCGGGAACAGGACTCTATGATCTTGGAGTTGTGATTGGAGGAGAAAATGAAAGAGTAATTGGTGATGATATTCCTGCGGCAGAAGACTATAAACAGACGCAGATGCAGGAAAGAGTGAGTATTAATCAGAATCAAGAAAAGAAGGACAAGGATTAAATACCATCCACACAATGAGGGCACAACCAGGAGTTTCTTGCATAATTCCCTTCTATAATGAAGGGCTTAGGCTATTTTCTATTCTTAATGTTGTAACAGAGCTTGACTCAGTTTCTCAGATAATTTGCATTGACGATGGCAGCACCGATGACACCTCCCGATTGATAAAAGCTAAATGGCCGGAAATCGAAGTGCTACGGCTCGAAGAAAATGAAGGAAAGTCCCAGGCAGTAAAACATGGTCTCAAGCTGGTTAAAAATGAGGTTATACTTTTATTGGATGCCGACTTACAAGACATAAACAAAATAGAGCTCGAAAATGCCATTCTCCCCATGTTGCTTAATCCGCACATTGATATGATAATCCTGAGAAGAGTAAATGCTGCGTGGTTTGTAAAGATTGACCGTGCAGATATTCTTTTATCCGGCGAAAGAATTATAAAGAAAAAAGACCTTGATGAAATCTTTAAAAACCAAGTAAATGGCTATCAGTTGGAAATTGCAATAAATACCTATATGCAGCAAGGCAACAAAAATGTGCAATGGACAGCATGGTCCGCCAGAAACACCTATAAGACAAAGAAGTGTGGGTTGATTTATGGCATAATTAAAGAAATCCAGATGTTTATAAGCATCTTTTCTTATGCAGGAATTTCCAATTTTTTCAAACAGTTCACTTCCTTTGCAAAAAAGGAACTGGAAGTAGAGCCGTTAAGATCTACCTATATTCGTCAAAAATAAATACATCACTTTACTAATCAGGAGAAAACAGTCTAAATTAATAAACGCCTTATTCTTTATAATTTTTTTAAAAAAGCATATCTTAGTAGCTTTATAACTTCCACCAACGCCACTTAAAAAAACAAATCATTAATCGATAAAAACGTGATTAATAGCTTTGTATTAGTCTTAAATCCTAATTACCCCCTATGAAAACCTGGTATCAGGAAGGCGGACTAAAATATTTATTCTGAAAATAAACTTTATGAAATGAAAAAACCATTATCCTTATTTCTCCCAATTTTATTGATTGCATTTTTTTTCAGTTGTAATAAAACAACGAAGAAGGACTACAAAGCGGAAGCTGCCAACCCTGATTTACTGCATGAGTGCACGGACCAGCTCAATGATGTAATTATTTTTGATGTATTTAAACCGCCGGTAGCGACCAGAATATTTGTTTATGCTAATTTAGCCGCATACGAAACATTAAGACATGATTATCCTGCCTATGGCACCCTTGCCAGCAAAATCAATGCCTTTGAAGCCGTTCCTGCACCAGATAAAGACCTTGAATATTGTTTACCGCTTGCCAGTCTTAAAGCATACGCTCACGTAGGCAGAGCTTTGACTTTTTCAGCGGAAATGTGGGATAATTTCGAAAAGGACTTCTTCAAAAAATTCAAAGAAATGGGAGTGCCGGATGATGTTTATAAAAGATCATTAGAATATGGTGATAAAGTAGCAAAACATGTCCTGGACTACTCCAGTACGGATGGCTATAAGACTACACGGGGTTCAAGACATACTTTAGGAGAAATAGCGGGTAGTTGGGTTCCAACGCCACCTAATTATGCTGAAGCTTGTGAACCAAAATGGAACAATATAAGGACTTTTACACTAGATTCTTGTACTCAGTTCTCTGCTCCAGATCCTGCACCTTTTGATTTAAGTCCCAACAGCGAGTTTTATAAACTTACAAAAGAAGTTTATGACTATGGGCAAAACTTAACCGACGAACAAAGAGAGATTGCCTATTTCTGGGATGATAATCCTATGGTAACCAATATAAAAGGTCATATAGCATTCGCGGAGAAAAAAATGTCTCCTACATGCCATTGGATTGCTATTACAAAGACGATATCTAAAGAAAAGAAGCAGGAAGTCATGAAAGCGCTGGAAACTTATACTTTAACAAGTATTGCTTTAAATGATGCTTTTATCGGATGCTGGGACTCTAAATTTAAAACAGATAGAATCAGACCGGTCTCCGTTATTAATCAAATCTTTGACAACAAGTGGCTGCCTTTCCTTGAAACGCCTCCCTTTCCAGAATATACCAGTGGACATAGTTCCATTTCCGCAGCAGCAGGCATAATATTGACTCATGTTTTCGGAGATAACGTTGCTTTCATCGATTCAACAGAATATAAGTATGGCCACGGTGTCAGAAAATTCGAATCTTTTAAACAAGCTTATTGGGAGGTTTCCATGAGTAGAGTATATGGAGGAATTCATTATAGAGACGGAGTAGAACAAGGTACTTATCAGGGAGAAAAGATTGGCGAATGGGTATGGAAAACATTAAAAGATCCTTTGTCCAGTCCACAAAATATAGTAGAGGCTGAAACTGAAGCTACCCCTACTTTAAAAAGTTCTACAAACTAAATTCAAATTATTCTCATCAAAAGGCCGACATTCTGTTGGCTTTTTTTTGAATTTCTGGTCAACTCCTCCAGTATGACTAGAATCTAATCCCAGCTACCCATTCCATATAGTCAGCCGTACCTGTATATACTTTTACTATTGACCCCAGAAAGAAATCTTTGGTTATATGATACTTGATACCATATTTCTGATAAAAATTACTCTCAAACCGGTGAGGCTGATAAACGAATAAACCGCCCTGAACAAGTACGCCTATTCTTCCTATAAATAATTCTTGCCCAAGTGTGAGTGCAAGCTGACGATAGTCTACTTTGGTCTCATCATAAGGAAGCCCTTTTTTTACATATTCATAATAAAGTGACTTATTGTAAAAGGCATCTATTCCTAAAAGAATGGAGTTGTATTTCGTCACCGGCTTGTCATAATAAAGAGAAATCGTAAAAATTTTATGAATGTCATCGATCTGCAATACTTTTTTCAAAGCCAGGCCATAAGAAACCGTCAGGTGGCCCGCTTTATCCAGCAATTTCAAAGTATCCTTTTTATAATTCACCTCAGGCTTTTTAGGTAAATAAGTCATCCCGATTCCAACCAGTGGAAAGTTCATACCATTATTGGGGATACCCAATGTAGCGTTTGAAAAATGTTTAAATGAAAAAGAGGCATTTAAAATAACCTTCTCAGTTAAATTATAATCATACCTTAAACTTCCCTGAAGAGCATAACTTATATCCGTACTTATGGCCTTGTTAAAAGGGTTGTTTTCCGCGTGAAATTTATGTGTGGAATAAACCAAACCGATCCCTGTAGTGAGCCAGATATTCCTTTTTTCAGATCTGAACAAATTAAATTCATAAGACCCCGTAGCTGAATAGGCTTCTCCATATTCTCTGGGGATTCCATAGTTATAATAACTTAACGAAAAAGTAGTAGAAGGATAATTATAAATCTTTTCCCACCTTTTTTTCCCTATTGAGTGTTTTCTTAAGGATAGATCAATGCTATAAGGATTTGTAAAAATGATGACCGGGTCAGTTTCCTTATAACCCAAAAGAGCGCCATAGTGTATCGAACCGGAATAAGAGAAATAATTTTTATCCCTGGAAGTATCCACCTGTGCCGATAGGGAAAGAGCTGAAATAAAAATAAATGCGGAAACTAAAAAGACAATCTTTACAGACAATAAAACCTTCAACGTATAAGTGTTACTTTTGAAATTCAGAATTTAGGTTGTGAAAATAGCTTACTGCTTTCAATAATCTGCTACCGTACCAGGAAAATATTTCTCCATCGACCAATTTAATCTTCTGTTCGGGGCTAACTTCCGTAAATTCTTTTATATGTTTTTCTTTAAAAGGATACGGTTCGCTGGATAGAAAAATAAAATCAGGAGAGGTTATTTTTAAATCTTCAAAAGTAACTACAGGATATCGTGAAAGGTGTTCAAACGCATTTTCAAATCCCGCGGCTTTTAACATTTCATGGATAAAAGTATTTTTTCCAGCAACCATTATCGGATCCTTCCAAATAATGTAAGCGACCTTTCCATTTGTATCGGATGAAATTTCTTTAAACGACTTTTCAATTTTTGTTTTGATTTCTCTTGCCTTGGCAACTCTTCCGGTAATCGCTCCTACCTTTAACATCATTTCATAAGCATCGGGAAGGGTATAAATATCACTCATCCACACAGGATATTTCTCCGACAGAGCTTTTATCCCTTCTTCATAATTTTCTTCCTTGTTTCCTATAATCAGGTCGGGATTCAATGCCTCTATTCTGGCAAAGTTAAATTTTTTGGTCCCTCCTATTTTAGTTACGGATTTAACACTTTCTATAGGATGAACACAAAACTTGGTAATGCCAACTACCTCAGGTCCTAAACCCAGGTCAAATAATAACTCTGTTTGTGAAGGCACCAAAGAGATTATTCTTTTAGGGGGAAAAGAGAAACGAATCTCCCTTCCCATTTGGTCAACTGCAGTTTGAAATGAAATATTTTTAAATTTTACTAGTATCCACTCATTAATTTATCCACCTATTTTTACCTAACTTCCATCTTCCCACTTCCCTCTTCTACTTCACATACCTAAAATCGTATTTCGCAGGCAATTGCACTAAAAATTCATAGATCAGGTTTATCACATTCGCCACATCATCTTTATGTACACTTTCCACGGTGGTATGCATATAACGTAGTGGTAAAGAAATTAAAGCAGATGCTACCCCGGCATTGGAATAGGCAAAAGCATCGGTGTCGGTACCTGTAGCCCTTGTGGCAGCAGCGCGTTGAAAAGGAATTTTTTGTTTTTCGGCTACATCGATAATCATATTTAACACATTGTTATGTACTGCAGGACCATAAGTTAAAGTAGGTCCTTTTCCTGCCCTTATATCGCCATTTTGCTGCTTGTTGTACATTGGAGAGGAGGTTTCCTGGCATACATCCGTAATAATTGCCAAATCAGGCTTTATGTGATGGGCAATCATCTCTGCGCCCCTCAAACCAATTTCTTCCTGAACTGCATTAACGATATATAATCCGAATGGAAGCTTTATTTTATTTTCGGAAAGTCTTCTGGCTACCTCGGCAATCATATACCCCCCAATCCTGTTGTCAAGCGCCCTTCCGACATAAAACCTGTCATTGAGAATCATAAATTCATCTTCGAAAGTAATGACACAGCCGACATGAATTCCAAGTTTTTCCACTTCCTCCCGGGAACTACAACCACAATCGAGGAATATATTTTTCATTGTGGGGGCTTCTTCTTTGTCAGGCGTGCGGATATGTATAGCAGGCCAGCCAAATACACCTTTAACAATCCCTTTCTTCGTATGAATATTTACTCTTTTGGAAGGAGCAATCTGGTGATCCGATCCACCGTTCTTTCTCAAATAAATAAAACCTTCCTCCGTAATATAGTTTACAAACCAGGCAATCTCATCCGCATGTGCTTCAATCACGACTTTATATTCTGCTTCAGGATTAATAATCCCGACAACTGAACCATACACATCAGAATAATAATTATCAATGTAAGGCCTTATATAATCCAACCACATTCTTTGCCCTGATTCTTCAAATCCTGTAGGAGAGGCGTTGTTAATGTATTTTGTTAAAAATTCCAAAGCTTTTTCACTCATACTTCCAATTATCTAATATCCAATTTTCTTATATCTTACATTTATATTTACAGTCTTATCTTTTACAAAGGAATATTCCCATGTTTCTTCTTTGGCAGAGTTGCGACCTTGTTTTCCAGCATTTCATAGGCTGAAATTAATTTTTTCCGGGTTTCATTCGGCATTATTACCTCATCAATAAATCCCCTGTGCGCAGCCCTGTATGGGTTAGCAAACTTATCTGTGTACTCCTGTATCTTTTCCTGTAATTTTGCTTCCGGATTCGTTGACTCAGCTATTTCCTTCCTGAAAATTATTTCCGCTGCGCCTTGAGCTCCCATAACAGCAATTTCCGCCGTTGGCCAGGCATAATTCAAATCTGCTCCTATATGTTTAGAGTTCATTACATCATAGGCTCCCCCATAGGCTTTTCTGGTAATAACCGTTACTCTGGGGACTGTGGCTTCGCAGAAAGCATACAAAAGTTTTGCACCATTCGTGATTATCGCATTCCACTCCTGGTCCGTTCCTGGTAAAAATCCCGGAACATCCTC
>Ga0196965_1001148_pt1 | contig 10878 bp, 9 predicted proteins | sample S1_20metaG_FD_148668 | JGI IMG/M metagenome (GOLD analysis project Ga0196965, IMG submission 148668) | Soil microbial communities from Anza Borrego desert, Southern California, United States - S1_20 | ecosystem: Environmental > Terrestrial > Soil > Desert | place: USA: California | collected... | reverse complement strand
GCCGCGCCTGCCACGCGCGACGCCAACGTCACGCCCGCTTCGGGGGCGACCCCGTGAAGCAGAGTCTCTATCTGGAAACGTCGGTCGTCGGGGCGTATCTCGACAACGGCGAGCCGTTCCGGCGCGACCTGACGATCCGCTGGTGGGAGCATGAGATGTCGGAATACCGCTCGACCATCTCGCCGCTCGTTGCGCGCGAACTCGAACGCCTGCCCGAACCTCACCGCACGGCCTACTTGAAACTCGTCGCGCCGCTCGAACAACTTGAGATGACGGACGAGGCCACCATCCTCGCCGAAGGCTACATCTCGCGCGGCATCTTTCACCGCAAGTACATCGCCGACGCCCTGCACGTCGCGGTTGCCTCCGTGCATAAAATAGATTATCTAGTTACATGGAACTTCGGACATCTGGCGAACGTGCGCAGACAGGCGCGCATCCGTCTCTTCAACACCGCCGCCGGATTCTTTGTCCCGATGATCGTCACGCCGGAGTTTCTGGTGTCTGAGTTGACCGAGAGACAGGATTCGTGAATCCTGAATTCTGCATCGTGAATAGAAAAGATCGTTTTTATCCGTTCACGATTTACGATTCGTGATTTACGATTTACTATTCAACAGCTATGTATCGCAAGCCGAGATTTCTGGAAGAACTGCACGCCATCCGCGAGGAGATGTCGCGCGAGGCCGATTACGACGTGGAACTGTTCGCGGAGATGACGCGCACCGGCGTGCAACCCGAACACGGCCCCGAGCGCAACATCCGTGGCTTCAAAAGTCGCGCGCCGCGCGCGGACGAGGGTAAAGTGAAACCCATTCAACAGCGAAAGCGAGCCGCGAGATAAATGGCAGGCGGCGAGTGACGCATGACAGGGCGTAAAAGCAAACTGCCCGCACTCGTCACCCATCGCCGCCACTCATAAAAGGTATGGAAGAGACTTTTGAAGCCATCGGGCTGGATGTGCCGAGCGAACGCGATTTCAATCATCTCGCGGAGCGCGCGGGCGATCAGGGTGAGCCGTCGCAGTTGCTCAGGCGCGGCGCGGTTCTGCATGGCCGCTGCTGGAAACTGGGCGAAGGCTTAGAAGTCTGGACGGTGCTCTACGAATCCGGCACGGGCGACATCTTCTACGCCGATTGCCGCCCCGGCTTTCGCGCGCGCTACACGCAGCGCATCAGCCCCTGGGCTTTGACCGAGTATGACGAAGAGGGCGAGGCCATCGTCCACGGCTACTGCGACGGGACGGAGACCGAAGTGCTCTTCGAGTTGCAGAACCTGACGGAAGTGGGCTTCGAGGGTTTCAACGGGCAGGAGTTGCACGTCGGCCTGTGCGGGCTGGCTTATCGCGCCCGCGTCTGTTCGCGTGAGGAGCGACCGCGCTGGCAGGCTTTGGAAGAGTGTGCGCCGGCGCGCGCCGCCCACGAAAACGATTGGAGCCTGTGTGGGCGCGTGCTCTCGTTCAAGCCGCTGCGCAACCCGCTCTCCGGCGGCGAACTCTACTGGGCTTATCTCGACCTCGGCCACTTCAAACTCGAAGTGCTCATCAATCAACGCTCTCTGCGCGGCGGCGCGCTCTGTGTCGGCGCAACGCTCGCCGCCGATGTCTGGCTGCAAGGCCACGTCCTCGACCGCCGCGCCCTCCAATCACGCTACGAAGGTCTCGACCGCGCCACCACTCAAGCCCAACTCTGGACACGGCTCAGGCGTCGCAACTAGCATGAGATTCGCGCGATAGTTAAGGGAAGTTCAGTTCGAATGCCAGTCTTCAAGCGTCTCGTCCTTGCCGCCGTCGTCCTCTCCATCCTCGCCGCCGTCGGTCTCTATTTTTTTAACCAGTATTGGATTCATCGCTTCGACCCGCTCATCGCGCGGCAGGCCAGCGTCTACCAACTCGACCCCGACCTCGTGTGGAGCATCATTTACGAAGAGACCTATTTCAGCCCGTGGAAGATCGGCGAGGACGCAGAGATCGGGTTGATGCAGGTGACGCCCACGGTGGGGCGCGAGTGGGCGGCGGAGACCAGGATGCGCGAACTTGCGCAGCAAATGTCGCGCGACCCCAGAAGCGTGCTCGCCGAACCGGAACGCAACATACAGGTCGGCTGCTGGTATCTGGAAAAAATCTCGAAAGCCTACCGTGACCTGCCCGACGCGGAGACGCGCATGATCGCCGCCTACAACGCCGGGCCGAGCCGCGCCGCCGAGTGGAACCGCGTCGCGCCCAATCAAACGCCGCTCACCTCCGCGCAGTTCATCGAACGCATTGACATCCCCTCCACACGCGCCTACGTCTCCTCCATCCTCGCGCGCTACCGCGAACTGAAAGATGCCAAAGGCGTCGGGCGACCGCAGAAGTGACCTACAGGCAACTGCTCAGGGGCAACGCCAACTTTCGACACCTGTGGTCGGGGCAGGTCGTCTCCGAGATCGGCGACTGGCTCAACAACATCGCCGTGCTTGCCCTCGCGCTCGAACTCGCGGGCGCGGGGCGACAGGGACGCGCCATCGCCATATACGCCATCGCGCGCCACCTGCCGCTCTTCCTCTTCGGCCCCATCGCGGGAGTCGTCGTTGACCGCACGGATCGCCGTCGCGTCATGATCTGGGCAGACGTGGCGCGCGCCGTGCTCGCCGCCGGTTTCCTGCTCGCGCAGGCGTTCTCGTCGCTCCCGTTGATCTACATGGTGGGCGCGTCGCTTTTCGCCGTCTCGGCTTTTTTCAACGCGGCCAAGCGGGCGACGATTCCCGTCATCGTGACGGAGACGGACGAACTGCTCGGCGCAAACTCGCTCTCGGCTTCGACCACCGCCGCCACCATCGCCGTCGGCTCCGCGCTCGGCGGCCTCGTCGCCACCTTCATCAGCCGCGACCTCGTTTTCGTCCTCAACGCTTTCACCTTTCTCGCCTCCGCCCTGTTGATCAGCCGCATCCGCCTGCCCGCGCCCGACAGACGCGAGCCGGAGCCGCCGGAGCGTCCGCCCGTCGCCACTCAGGCGGCTGGCCTCGCTGCCACCCAGACGTTTGATTTCGCGTCGGCGGCGACTCCCGAACCTTTTGTCAACGCGCCGCTCCGCGCCCGGACGCACAGGCGCATCTCCGGCGGGCTGCGCCGCGCGCTGTTCGAGTTTCAAGAGGGCTTGCGCTACGTGAGGCGCGACGGAGTGCTCGCCGCCGTCTTTCTCGTCGCCGCCGGTTGGGGCTTAGGCAACGGCGTGGCGCGTGCGCTCTACAGCGTCTTCGGCGCGCGGCTCGGCGAGTTGACGGCATCGGCATGGGCGGCTCGCCCGCGCGACTTCGGCATCTCCGTGTTGTTCGTCGCGATGGGCGTCGGCGGCGTGCTCGGCGCGCCCGTCGCGCGTCGCTTCAACGCGGCGGGCGATAGTCTGGGCGCGCGCATGGGTCGCTCGCTCGTGCTGGACGGCTGCGGCCTCGCCCTCTTCACCGTGATGCCGAATTTGTGGACGGCGAGCCTCGTGCTCATCGCACGCGAGATGAATTTCGCCATCTGGTGGACGGCGCAGCAGACGCTCGTGATGCGCCACACAGACAACGCTTATGCCGGTCGAGTCTTCGCTTCTTACGAAACTCTGACGACGCTGATGATGGTCTCTTCCATGTATGCGGCGGGCGCGGGCGCGGACGCGTTCGGCATCCGACCCGTAGCCGCGGCGGGCGGTTTTATGATTGCCTTTTCCGGCCTCCTGTGGTTTCTACTCAGACGAAGACACCGTAAACGCGCGCCTGCCGCAACCGACGCGCAACACCTTTCGACATGAACTCACTCGACTCGACACCGGACAAAATCCAACCCGTCAAACTCTACTGCGCCCGCTGGGTCGTTCGCCCCGCGATGCCCGCGCTGGAGGACGGCGCGGTCGCCGTCGAAGGCACGCGCATCGCAGGCGTCGGGGCGCGTGCGGAGATGGCCGCGCAGTTTCCAGAGGCCGCGTGCGAAGATTTCGGCGCGGCGGCGATCATCCCCGGTCTGGTGAATTGTCATACGCATCTGGAACTCACCGCGATGCGCGGTTATCTCGAAGACGTGGAGGGCGACTTTTTCGCTTGGCTGCGCAAACTGACCGTCGCGCGCACGACGCGCATGACGGCGGACGACTTGCGCGTGTCGGCGACATGGGGCGCAATCGAGGCGGCGCGTGCGGGCGTGACGTGCGTGGGCGACGCTTCCAGCTACGGCGATGCGAGCATGGCCGCGCTGTGCGACGTGGGCTTGCGCGGCATTGTCTATCAGGAAGTGATTAGCCCGGACGCGCGCGTGGCCGACGAACTGTTGTCGAAGTTGCGCGCGGACATAGCGCGGCTGCGCGAGTCGGAAAACGGACTCGTGCGCGCAGGCGTCTCCCCGCACGCGCCTTTCACCGTGAGCGAGAAGTTGCTCGCGGGCGTCACCGATTATGTTCTCGCAGAGCATCTGCCGCTGATGATTCACGCGGCGGAGTCGGCGGCGGAGGACGAGTTGTTAAAGCACGGGCGCGGCGCGTTTGCCGAAAGCCTCGCCGCGCGCGGCATCGAATGGCGTTCGCCCCGCATGTCGCCAATTCAATATCTCTCGAAGCGCGGGGTGCTCGCGACGCGCCCGCTGCTTGCGCATTGCATGCGGGTGGACGAGTCAGACATCGAAACGATCAGAGAAGCGCGCGCCTCCGTCGCGCATTGCCCGAAGTCGAATCTCAAGCTCGGCCACGGCCACGCGCCGTTTGCGCGGATGTCGGAACTCAGCCGCGGCTTCGGCAGCGATTCCGTCGCGAGCAACAACACCTGCGACCTGCTCGAAGAGGCGCGCTTCGCCACGCTGCTCGCGCGCCTCCATCCGAACGAAGCGGGCGGCGAACTCTACACCGCCGAACACGCTCTCGCGGACGCCACACGCGGCGGCGCGCTCGCCCTCGGCTACGAGGCACGCAGCGGCGCTCTCGACGCAGGCGGCGAAGCCGATCTCGCCATCGTCAAACTCGACGGCGCGCACCATCTCCCCGTCTACGACCCGGCGCGCGCGCTCATCTTCTCCGCTTCGGCGCGCGACGTTGTGCTCACAATGGTTGCAGGCCGCGAAGTCTACCGAGATGGCCGCGTCGCCACCGTGGACGAAGAACGCCTGCGCGCCCGCATGGCCGAGATCAAGGAGAAAGTGAATCTTGAATAGATTTAAAAGCCGTGAATCGTGAATCGTAAATCGTGAATAGAAGAAGCCCGTCTTAATCTATTTACGATTCACGATTCACGATTTACGATTCTTTACTATGAATGTACTCGTACTCAACTGCGGCAGTTCGTCGGTGAAGTTTCAATTGATCTCGACCGACCTTGAGCGGATCGCGTCGAACACGGACAGGCGTCTGGCGCGCGGCATGGTGGAGCGCATCGGGGGCGAGTCGATCATCACTTTGCAGGCCGAGGGCAGCGGCACGCCGAAGCGTTCGACCGCGCCGCTCAGGGATACGCGCGCCGCCGTCGAGTTGATTATCCGCTGGGTCACTTCCGAGGGGTCGGGCATCGCGGAGGTGCGTAGCGTGGCCGACATACACGCGGTCGGCCACCGCGTCGTCCACGGGGGCGAGCGGTTCACGCATTCCGTGTTGATTACGGAGGAGGTGCTCGACGGCATAGAGGATTGCATTGACCTCGCGCCGCTGCACAATCCCGCAAACCTGAAAGGCATCGCGGCGGCGCGCGACGTGTTCGGCGCGGGGTTGCCGCAGGCCGCCGTCTTCGACACGGCGTTTCACCAGACCATCCCCGATTACGCTTACCTCTACGCGTTGCCCTATCAACTCTACCGGCGTTACCGCGTGCGCCGCTACGGTTTCCACGGCACGTCGCACCGCTACGTCGCCTATCGCTACCGGCAACTGCTCGGCATCGAGCGAGGGGCGACGAACGTGATCACGCTGCATCTCGGCAACGGGTGCTCGGTGGCCGCCATCAGCGAAGGCAATTCCGTGGACACTTCGATGGGCATGACGCCGCTCGAAGGTCTCGTGATGGGCACTCGCTCCGGCGACATTGATCCGGCGATCATTGATTACATCGCGGCGAAAGAGGGGCTGTCGGCGCAGGAGGTGGAGACGCTTTTGAACAAGCAGTCGGGGCTGCTCGGCATCTCCGGCCTGACCAACGACATGCGCGAATTGCTCGACGAGGAGCGCGAGTCGGACGACCGGCGGGCGCGGCTCGCCATCGAAATCTTCTGCTACCGCGCGCGGAAATATATCGGCGCGTATCTCGCGGCGTTGAACGGCGCGGATGCGGTCGTGTTCACGGGCGGCATCGGCGAAAACTCGGCGGAGATTCGTGCGCGCATCTGCGACGGCCTCCAATGGCTCGGCCTCGAACTCGACGCGGAGCGCAATGCGGCGCACCACGGCGGCTTGCAGGGACGCATCAGCGCAGACTCTTCACGCCTCGCCGCCTACGTCATCCCCACAGACGAAGAATTGCTTATCGCGCGCGACACCGTGCGCTGTCTACAGGGCGCGCCGCAGCGGTACTGAGCGTGTGGCAATAAAGCTGCGAACGAGTTTAAGCAGAAGAAGACACTAAAGAGGGCGCAGAGAGAGTGTGTTAATTAGTCAATACACACTCTCTCTGCGCCCCTTTTGTGCGCGCTCTATCTTTGCGGCGAGTTTGTGAGCCTTCGTTAGCTTTAAGTCTCGCGTTGCTGGTCGCGGATGCGCAGGCGTTTCATTTCCTTGAGTTGTTCGTCGAGCGACATGAGATGAAGGTGGAGAAAGAGTTTGCCTCCCTTGTTGATCTTCGCGCTTTCCGTGAAATCCTTGCGCGCTTCCGCTTCGTTGCCTTGCAGCATGTAGGCGTAGCCGCGCGAGGCATAGGCCAGAGAGGCGAGGCTGCTTTCGGGTTTGAGGGCGAGGCCGTCGGTAAAATCGTTGATCGCGCCCGCGAGGTCGCCGTCAATGATGCGCGCCCGCCCGCGTTTGAAATAGAGGTCTGGGTTGCCCTGATAGCATTCGAGGGCTTTGTTGAAGTCGTAGATCGCGCCGGGCATGTCGAGCTTGTTGGTGCGGATGAAGCCGCGATTGGAGTAGGCTTCGGCGACGCTGCGGTCGTTGCGCACGGAGAGCGGGTCGATGTCGTAAGCCTGATTGAAATCGTCAATCGCGCCGTTGAGATCGCCTTTCGCGCGGCGCGCGCCGCCCCGCTTGACGTAAACTTCGGCGGCGCGCGGTTCGGAATCCAGAGCCTTGCCGTAGTCCTCAATCGCCCCGTCGAGATCGCCTTTGAGGTAGCGCGCGGCGGCGCGCTTGACGTAATCCTTGGCCGTGCGCGGCGTCTGCGCCGGAGTCGAAGCGGCTGCGGAGAGCAGCAATAGAAGCGACAATGCCACAGCTTTCATAATTCACCGACTCCTCACGTGAACCTCAAACCTGTCTGCGGGGAGACCGCAAAAGCCATTAACCGACCGAGTGCGTCTGGGCAGAACCTTAAGTGAGACGCCTTCCCGTTGTCAACGAAATGTGCCGCCCGCCCGTGGCCGGTCAAGTTTATCGCTCCCACGTAGAGATGCGTCCGCAGCCGTCGTGTGAAACGGTTGCGGACGCATCTCTCCATCTCCGTTGTGCGCGCTCTCTACTTTATGGCAGCCGTGATCGCTTCGTCGAAAATCTCCAATGCGACATCAACGTTTTCGCGCGTGAGCGTGAGCGGCGGCGACCAGCGGATGGTGTTCGCGCCCGCTCCGAGGATGATCAGGCCGCGCTCGAAGCACTCCACTTCGATGCGGTCGCGCAAGTCCGGCGCGGCTGTCATCGTGGCGCGGTCTGTGACGAACTCCACGCCGATCATCAGCCCCAACCCGCGCACGTCGCCGATGCAGTCGTGCTTCTGTTTCAACCGTTCCAGCCCCTCCTTCAAGTACGCGCCGACCTCCGCGCTGTTCGAGACAAGCCCGTCTTCGAGGAGTTCGATGGTCTTCAGCGCGGCGGCCAGCGCGACGGGGTTGCCGCCGAAAGTCGAGGCGTGCGCGCCCGGCTTCCAGTCCATCAGATCGGCGCGCGCCACGCATGCGCCCACCGGCAGACCCGACGCGATGCCCTTGGCGAGACAGATAATATCCGGGCGCAGATCGTGATGCTCGCTCGCAAACATTTTGCCCGTGCGACCCATGCCGGACTGCACCTCGTCAACGACGAGCATGATGCCGTGCGTGTCGCAGATGCGCCGCAAGCCTTGCAGAAACTCGCGCGGCGCGGGGACGTAGCCGCCCTCGCCCTGCACGACCTCGACGACGATGGCCGCCACCTCTTCGGGCGGCGTCGTCGTCTTGAACAGGCGTTCCTCGATCCATGCGAGACAGGCGCGGCTGACGGTCGCCTCGTCCGTCTGTTCGCCCGTGAACGGGTGACGGAAGGCGTTCGGGTAGGGCACATGCGTCACGTCGAGAACGCTCCGGCGGAAGCCCGAGCGTTGCGCGATCTTGGAAGAGGTCAGCGACAGCGAACCGAGCGTGCGCCCGTGGAAGCTGTTGAAGAAGGCGATAAACTTTTGCCGCCCCGTCGCGTGCATCGCAAGTTTGAGCGCGGTCTCGACGGCTTCCGTGCCGCTGTTGGCGAAGTGCGTGCGCGTCGGCGAAGGCACGGGCACGATCTCGTCGAGTTTGCGCGCGAGTTCGGGCATGTGGCGGTAGTAATAATCCGTGCCGCACATGTGGATGAGCCGCGCGGCCTGATCCTGAATTGTCTTGACGATCTCCGGGTGACAATGGCCGGTCGAACAGACGGCGACCCCGGCGTTGCAATCGAGAAAGACGTTGCCGTCAACGTCCGTGACCCAGACGCCTTCGCCGCGTTCGGCGACGAGTTTGAAAGAAGGGCGCGGGTAAGAGGGCGTGACGTACTGCGCGTCCGCATTGATGATTTCCTGACCCTTCGGGCCGGGCAAAGCGGTTTTGATCTCCGGCCTCTGCGGCGGGGCGATGGTTGACATGTAATTTCTCCTTCGGCGAAACGAAAAGCTGATGCGGGATGCAAGCTCGCGTTTAACATTTGAGACGAGAGTTGCGACGTGCGAGGGCGCGTTGAAGGAAGAAGGCGCGGGGCTACCCGGCGAAGATGTTCGCGCGTTGGTCTTGCGGGCGGAGATGGGAAAGGTACGATTCAAACATGGGAAAACGTTATTCGTCCGTAACCGGCGGCCAGTTGTTTAAGAGTGCTGGTAAACGACCAGAATATTTATCACAAACCATTGGCAACTGACCAACGGCGACGGGCAAGTTCTTAACGGCGTTTCCAGCGCACGCCGTCGCGCGTGTCTTCGAGCGTGATGCCGCGCGCGGCGAGTTCGTCGCGGATTTCGTCGGCGCGCGAGAAGTCGCGGCGGTGGCGCGCCTCCTGCCGTTCGTCAATGAGAGCCTGAATCTCGGCGTCGAGCATCTCGCGCTGCGTCTGGCCGAAGATGTTGAACACGGAATCGAAGCGCGCGATGAGCGCGAGGATGTCGCGCTGGTCGTCGGCGCGCAGCGCGTGGTTATCGAGCGCGGTATTCACCTCGCGCGAAAGATTATGGATGGCGGCGAGCGCGACCGAGGTGTTGAGATCGTCGTCAAGCCCGTTGGTGAACTCTTCGAGGGCGCGCGCGGCGGCGGAACGCATCGCGGGATTGCTGCCCGGTTCGGTGCGCGCTTCTTCGAGGCGGGCGCGGAAGTCTTGCAGGCTCGCGACCGTCTTTTCGTGGCCGCGCAGGCCGTCGAGCGTGAAGTTGATCTGCTTGCGATAGGGCGCGCTGAACAGGGCGTAGCGAATGGCCGAGGGGCTGAAACCCTGCCGCGTGAGATCGCGGAAGGTGTAATAGTTGCCCTTTGATTTGGACATTGACTCGCCGTTGATCTTCAAGTGCTCGCCGTGCAGCCAGTAGTTGACGAAAGGCTTGCCGGTCGCGCCCTCGCTCTGCGCGATCTCGTTTTCGTGATGCGGGAAAATGAGATCGACGCCGCCGCAGTGGATGTCGAAGGTCTCGCCGAGATACTTCATGGACATCGCAGAGCACTCGATGTGCCAGCCGGGGCGGCCACGTCCGAGCGCGGTGTCCCAAGCCGGTTCGTCGGGCGATTTCTGCGCTTTCCAGAGGACGAAATCGCGCGCGTCCTCTTTGTCGTACTTGTCCGTATCAACGCGCTCGCTCGCGCCCGCGATGTTGCCCGCGAAGTTGATCTTCGAGAGTTTGCCGTAGTCCGGGAACGAGGTGATGCGGAAGTAGTAGGAGTCTTCGGACTCGTAGGCGCAGCCGCGCTGCATGAGACTGCGGACGATCTCTTCCATCTCGGCGATATGCTGGGTGGCGCGCGGGGCGATTTCGGGTCGCTGGCAACCGAGCGCGTCGAAGTCCTGCCAGAAGGCTTCGAGGTAGGGCGCGGTGTATTCGTCGAGCGAGACGCCCTTCTGCCCGGCCATCTGGATGATGCGGTCGTCAACGTCCGTGATGTTCGTGACGTGCGTGACGCGATAGCCCTTGAAGATCAGGTAGCGGCGCAGGATGTCAACGAAGACCGACGTGCGGAAGTTGCCGATGTGCGCGAAGTCCCAGACGGTGGGGCCGCAGTTGTACATCGTGACCTCGCCCTCGCGCAGCGGGCGGAATTCTTCGAGTTGACCTGTGAGCGTGTTTTGAAACTTCAACATCTTCGATTGAGCGCGAACGCCCGGAGATGGTTGTCACACGGCGTCGCGGCAAGCGCGACGCGCGTTGTCCGAACCTGAACGTGCGTCTACCTGAGCACGAAGTTATAAGTGAGCGTCCCGGTCATGACGTAGGGCTCGCCTCCGACGCGCAGCGGCCTGAACTCGGCCTGATAGGCGGCCTCTTCGGCTGCCGCCCAGAGCAGGCGGTCGCCGGAGAATGCGCCAGCCG
>Ga0196965_1001147_pt1 | contig 10880 bp, 11 predicted proteins | sample S1_20metaG_FD_148668 | JGI IMG/M metagenome (GOLD analysis project Ga0196965, IMG submission 148668) | Soil microbial communities from Anza Borrego desert, Southern California, United States - S1_20 | ecosystem: Environmental > Terrestrial > Soil > Desert | place: USA: California | collected... | reverse complement strand
GGGGGCATGCGTCGCCATCCATGGAATAGTAAGCCTCAACGGCAACGTAAATCTTTCCTTGAGATTTTCTGATCTTTGCTTCAAGATCATCCAGGTTATTGTGTTTAAAGCTATATCGTTTGGCGAGACTTAATCGTGCCCCATCTTTAATCGAAGCATGAGCCAGTTCATCATAAATAATGGTGTCATCTTTTTGGGGAAGTGCGGATAATACGGCAAGATTTGCAGTATATCCTGAATTAAAAAGTAACGTCGATGGGGTCTGAAAAATCTGGCTTAGTTTGTTTTCCACCGTTTCCGTGTAAGCAGAATTTCCGGAAAGTAATCGTGACCCTGTAGATCCATTAGTGGCTCCTATGGATTTTACCTTTTCCTGAATGCTGTTAAACAATGCTGTTGAACGTGCTAGCCCGAGGTAGTCGTTTGACGTAAAATCGACCGCGTTTTGATTGCTCGATTTTAAACTCCGCTTCAGACTTTTTGTTTCATGGTCCGTAAGGCGCTTCTCTATAAAATCTTCAAAACTACTCAGCATAACTTCAAGAGGAGTAATAATACCGGAAAAGGATTTACTTGCCACGCGTTTTCTCCAGCATGTCCCACATTTCGGTTGGTACCATTTCAAGATGGCTGAACTCACCTCCATTTCGGAGCCATTCGCCACCGTCAATCGTAATTACTTCTCCGTTCACATACCCTGAATAATCGGACATCAGGTAAGCAGCAAGATTTGCGAGCTCCTGGTGCTCACCAACACGTTTGAGTGGTATGCGTTGTGCAGGATCGAATTTCTTTACGAGGTCTCCGGGCAAAAGCCTCGTCCAGGCTCCTTCCGTAGGAAACGGACCGGGGGCAATCGCATTGCTCCTGATTTTATACTTCGCCCATTCCACAGCGAGAGATCGTGTGAGTGCTAACACACCTGCTTTGCCACAGGCAGAAGGAACGACGTATCCAGATCCAGTCCACGCGTACGTTGTAACAATATTTAGAAAGACTCCTGGCTGCTTTTTTTCAATCCAGTTTTTTCCAGCCGCCAGTGTTGTGTAATAAGTGCCTTTAAGAACAATATCAACCACGATATCAAACGCCCGATGCGAAAGTCTTTCTGTCGGGCTGATGAAATTACCTGCCGCATTATTCAATACGCCATGTATGGACCCGAATTCTTTTTCGGTTTGTTTAATTACGTTTTCGATCTCCTCATATTTCCGCACATCGCATGGAACAGCCAGCACTTTACCTCCCGTTTCTGAACTCAGCTCGCTGGCAGTCTTAGCGAGCACCTCCTCTTTCCGGCTGGTGATTACCAGGTTTGCGCCCAGTTCAAGAAAGTATTTCCCCATGGAACGTCCCAGGCCAGTTCCGCCTCCGGTAATGATAATCGTTTTATCTTTTAAACTACCTGGTTTTAACATGCCTTCCATAGTGCTTTATTTAAGTTGTCATCAAGTTCTGTTTTTTTGTTATTGTAACCAAATAAACACATCATAGAAAATCGCTATGCACATGAAACCTAACCATGGTGTAGCGGGTAAGTGTATAATTATTATTTTCGTGTCATAATTTCAAAAAGCATGAAATCATTTCTTATTCATTGTTTCCTGTTTGTAAGTCTTTCTTCCTGTGTGGTATCAACAAAAAAGTATAATGATATGGTGGCACAGAAGGTGAGATTGGAAGCAGATCTTTCAGAGAGGACAACACAATTGGAAAAAACAAACGCTACAATTTCAGATCTCACCGCGAAGATGGATCAGTTGAAGCAAGACACCACCAATCTTGGCATTGACAAGCGAAACAATGAAAAACGATTGGTGCAGTTGGAAGACGAATATGAGCAACTAAATGCGTCGTATAAAAATTTGGTGACAAGTAGTGGAAAGCTAAATCGCGATATGGAGGAACAGCGTGAACAGCTATTGGCCATACAGGAAAATCTTGAACGAACCCGTAAAGAAAATGACAGTCTGAGCGTAAATCTGGCTGAGCGCGAAAAGAAAGTGAAGGAGTTGGAGCAGGCGCTGGCGAATAAAGAACAGTCTGTTCAATCGTTGCGTTCTAAAATATCAAATGCATTACTAAATTTTAAAGAAAGTGATATTAGCGTAAAGGTTAAGAACGGGAAGGTGTTTGTATCGCTTGCTGAACAATTGTTGTTTGGATCGGGTAGTATCACTGTCGACACAAAAGGCGTGACGGCGCTACAACAATTGGCAAAAGCCATTAAGGATCAAAAGGACATTAATATCATGGTAGAGGGGCATACCGATAACGTACCCATTTCAAAGAAGTCGCAATACATGAATGATAACTGGGACCTGAGTGTAATGCGCGCCACACAGATCACAAGAATATTAACTGCGGCTGGCGTTTCGGCAGAACAAATTACAGCTGCGGGGCGGGGTGAGTTTGCGCCGTTGACGGGAAATGATTCAGCAGAAGGCAAACAGAAGAATCGCAGAACAGAAATTATTATAACGCCAGATCTCGATCAGCTTTTTGAAATATTGGAGGCAAATTAACCGAGGTTATTTCGGAATAAGCGTTTTTAACTTCTCGTATAATTCAAGGCACACCCATGCATCAGTAGCCGCGTATTCGATTTGTTTTTCCGTAAGAGTAGGTGCTTCCCAATTAGAGGTCTGGGCACTTTTTGAAATGCGGAAGCCAAGAATTAATGCTGTTAATTTTTTAACACTTTCAACCTGAAAGCCCGCAGCCTTCGACATAGAAGCCAATTCAACGAATGATGTCGGTGTAAAGGTGGTTAAAGTTTGAAGCGCTTTAATGTCATCGCGTATGGCAACGCCAGCCTTGATGATGTTGGGGTTTTCAAAGACGTCGCGTATCTCTTGCGTTAAACCAGTATAATGCGTCCGGATGAGGTAAACTTTTTGGGGGGTTGCCAACTGAAGCAACGCAAGTTTGTAAGATTGTCCTTTCTTAAAGCTCGGTCGGGTCTCGGTGTCGAAGCCGAGCACTTTATATTTGGCTATTTCTTTTGCGATTTTTGGGAAGTGACTCGATTCTGTTACCACCTGAACCTTTCCTGCATACGCCCTGAGCGGCAACAAGTTAACTTCATCAACGGTAATGTTGGTTTTAAACTCAGACTCCTTCCAGGAGGAATCACCGACGTCGGTTCCAGCTGCCATTAAAAAATCCAATTTCCAGTTTAGTTTAAAAAATTTAACAATCTGAACTTCCCCATTAAGTTAAAGGAAAAAACCGGTACAGTGGCTAAAATTTTCAAACTTTTGCGCTGCGAACTGATTTTTACAACGGTTTTATAGAATTCTATCCAAAATAGGAAGTGCATAATTGTTCCAGTAATTCCAACAAACGAGATGTGAGGATAGATTTTTAGGCTTTCGGTTCAACCGGCGGATGATCAAACCGGCGGATTTTATAATTTAAATACGCAAAAAGGATGGTCATTAAGGGACTGATGATGCAAAAAAAAGCGAAAGGCGCATAGGATGCCGTTGCAACGCCCAGGACTTTTGATTGTGTTGCACCGCAGGTATTCCATGGGATAAGTACTGAAGTAACGGTGCCCGCATCCTCCAGGGTACGGCTCAATACCTCCGGCTTTAGGCCGCGCTTGCGAAAAGTTTCTGCATACATTCTTCCGGGTACAGCAATCGCCATATATTGATCAGATGCAGTGAAATTAAAAAATATACAAGTCGCTGCTGTAGATGCAACCAACGATCCTGTACTGTGAGCGTACTGTATAATTGACATGGCGATCCGTTCTAATAAGCCGCACGACTCCATTGCACCACCGAAAATCATCGCACATAGAATGAGCCAGATGGTATTCATCATGCCATACATTCCATCGGCTTTCAACAGTTCGGTTATCATAGCATTTTCGGTTTCAATACCGATTGTAACGGTCATGGCTTTCATTACAGCAACGAATGAGGACATTAGGTAATTTCCATCTACTCCGGATATGGTATTAACTACCTGGGGTTGGAAGATTATTGCAAAAACACCGCCAAGCAAAGTGCCCACGAGGAGTGCCGGCAAGGCAGGTACTTTTTTTACGATCATCGCAATGACCAGGGCGGGAACAACGAATAACAGGGGATTCAGATTAAAGGAATTTTCAATAGCCCTTAATACGTCATTTGGATCACTTGCCTTTAGTGGAGTTTCAAGTGTGAAGCCCCAGACAAAAAATATAAGCAATGTTATCAGGATCGAAGGCACTGTGGTAATCATCATATACCGGATGTGGGTAAAGAGATCGGTTCCAGCCATCGCAGGAGCAAGATTTGTTGTATCCGATAACGGGGATAATTTATCCCCAAAGTAAGCTCCTGAAACGATTGCTCCTGCAATTACCCCTTCATGTATATCAAGGGCTTTCCCAATTCCAAGCAAGGCAATACCTACCGTTGCAATGGTAGACCATGAACTTCCTGTCGCGAGCGAAACAACACAACAAACGACACAAGCTGCAAACAAAAAGATGGTCGGGTTTAAAATTTTTAATCCATAATAGATCATCGCAGGTACAATGCCGCTTAAAAGCCATGTTCCTGCAAGGGAGCCGATGGTCAAGAGAATGAGCATTGCAGCCATTGCAGAACTTATACTTTTTACAATGCTGTGTTCAATTTCAGACCATTTATTTCCCAGTCGATAAGAAATAATACACGCAACAGCGGCGGCTAGTAAAAGTGCAATTTGATTTGGTCCACCGATCGCATCTGCTCCAAACACGAAGACGTTAACGGTTAACAAGGCAATTAAAACAACGATTGGTATGAGTGCCTGGAATAGTGAAGGTCGCTTCTTTTCAACTGCCATTGAGTAGAATTTATCGTGTAAGATAGGAATATTTTTTTTCTGGCGAAGTGCTGTTGATTCCGGGATTATCCGGCAAATATCGCCGGAAGTAGTTATATGTTAAAGTTTAGGAGACATGATAATGAACTCCGCGATCTTTCAGGTGACTAAGAATGAAATTAAATGTGTCTTCTTGCTCGCCCAGGTATTCGGGGGGACAAATTCCTTTGCGTGTAAATTTATTTTCCAAGACAAGATGTGCTGCAGCTGTACACGTGTATCCCGTCGTCCTGGCCATCGATAACGTTTCCGTTTCGGTGGATGTGTAATCAAGTAAATTGTAGGTATATTTTTTATTGTTGTCACTTTCTGTGCCGTGAATTTTGATCCGCATAACGGTAAACTCCCGTTCTCCTGCTTTTAATTTCCATTTCGGAAATAATAATTTCGCGGTCACATCAACTGGCCGGATAGCCACACCGCTAATTTCTACAGGTTCATAAGAAAAGAATCCGCTTTCACGTAACATCCTAAGGTATTCGATACATCCTGGATACCGCAATGTTTTTTCGATCATGTTGGGTATGCCCGGCATTGTTCGAATAAGGGTTCGAAGTCCATCGGAGTTCCACGATTCTAACGTCCCTACGCCTGGAAAATTGATCAGCTCCGGGTCGGACAGCGCTTCTTTAATGACGAGTGAACTGTTTTGAATGTATCGTGCAGGTCGCGTGTATTCTTCAATCACATCAATGGGAGAGAACACCGCTTTGTATTCATAGGGCCATTCCCGTTCAACGGGCAACCCACCCACAAGACATTCATAGGAATCAATTTTCATTCGCTTGTTGTGATAACCCAGAATGATGTTACCCATACCGGGAGCAACGCCACAATCCATAACGACGGTTACGTTTTTCTGAATAGCAAGCTCGTCCAGTAAAAATGGATCCTCAGGAAAAAAAGAGATATCGACCATATTTTTTCCGCATTCAATAACTGTTCGTACAGTTTCGAAACCAAGAAACCCGGGTACGGCGCCGACAACAAGATCGAAAGGATCGAGTAGCGCTGCGAGTGCTGTTTTGTCGCGCAAGTCTGTTTTTACGGTTCGAATAGGCTTTGGTAATGAGGCTAAAGTTTCGTCGTTATAATCTGCCGAAGTAACGTCGTAGTCTTTGGCCAGATCAATAGCCATTGCTTTTCCGACAAGTCCGGCCCCCAGTACAATCACTTTTTTTTTCATGGATCTAAATTTTGCAGGCTAAATGGCTAATGCGCCCCTCGTTTTCATTATTGTAAATAACCACTATCTTCCGACATCATCAAGTTGATTTTATGGATATTCAAAAACTTGTTCAACGGGCGCAAACATCAGGCTTCTACAGAAAACTGCTTAATTGGGGTCTGAACCGCATGATTCCCTTTAACAAACCACATGGATTCGAAGTGATCGAACTCGGTCCTGACTATCTGAAAGTCTCGCTGCCTTATCGGAAAAAAAACTTCAATCATATTCGTGGAATACATGCTTGTGCATTGGCGACCGTATCAGAATTTACTACTGGATTTTTGCTGGTAAGTAAGCTCGACTCCGGAAAATACAGATTGATTATGCAACGCCTGGAAATGGATTACCACTATCAAGGCAAGATGGATGCCGTTGCTCAATTTCAGGCCGATGATAGATGGTTAGAACAACATATTTATTTCCCATTAAAGGAACAGGAGTCGGTGGTTGTAATATGTGAAGTTAAGATTCATGATAAAGCTGGAAATCACCTGACCACAGGTAAAGTATTTTGGCAGATCAAAGAATGGCAAAAAGTAAAAACCAAAGTCGCGAAGTAGTTTTTAATTTGAACTTTGTGTGCAATAGCGTATCTTACTTTTGAAAAATACTGCTATGCGTAGAATAGATGAATTACTGACTGAGTATGGAGAAAGTCATCAGCATGCAACAAATAAAACCATTCACTGGATTTGTGTTCCGCTGATATTTTTCAGTATTGTCGGATTGATCGCGTCCATTCCGTCTGAGGGTTTGCAACGTGCCATTAGCCCGGGAAATCCGTACGCGAACTGGGCAGGAATTGTAACCGCGCTGGTACTGATTTACTATGTAACTTTATCCATTCCGCTTAGTATCGGCATGCTTCTGTTTTGTGTGCTCTGTTTGTTCACTGCAAATTTTATCATGCAATTAAACATCGCCCCGCTTTGGTTTGTCAGTATCGTCATTTTCGTGATCGCCTGGATAGGCCAGTTTTATGGGCACAAAATAGAAGGCAAAAAACCTTCCTTCTTTAAGGATATTCAATTTTTATTGATTGGGCCGGCATGGCTCATGCATTTTATTTATAAACGTCTGGGAATACCATACTAATTGGAAACGAAATTTATTGAAGGTCCGCTTCCTGAGGGTTTTCGTTGCGAATTTGACCCGTATCTTTTTAATGATCCTCAAAACCTGACGATTCAGTCGCTGGAAGGATGGCATACATTTTACGCATTGCGTACGGAAAAGAAAACGGCCCGTGCGCGTGTTCATTTTCATCTTGAGAACGGTGTAGCTTTAAGCCCGTATAAAAATCCATTCGGATCATTTGAATTTTCTGAATCGTTTGAGCCACGCGAATTGTTCGAGTTTATTAAGTGGACGGAAGAACAATTAAAGAACAAAAAAGTAAAACGCATCGAGATCAAGTCGTATCCCGAGATGTATAACAGCACATGTGCCGCCATCCTAGGCGCATTTCTTGTGAATCAGAAATATCACATCAAAAATGCGGAGTTAAGTGCATGCATCGTTGTGAATCCGACAAGTCTTTACCATGTGATGTCTTCCTGGGAAAAACGAAAAGTGGGACAAATACGAAGGACAAGCCTTCGGTTTAGTACTATTCCGGTTTCGAAGGTCAAAGAGGTTTTTGAGTTTATCAGTTCCTGCCGTGAAGAGCGTAGACAAAAGCTCAGTATGACATACCCGCAAATGAAAACCGTGTGCGATACTTTCCCAGATCACTTCTGCTTGTTTGGCGTATATGATAACCATGCGTTGGCAGCGGCATCTATTTCAATTCTGGTAAATAATACCATACTGTATAATTTTTATTCAGCACATGCAAAACAATATGATTTGCTTAGTCCCGTGGTACGTTTGATGGAAGGAATTTATGAGTACTGCCAGGTTGAAAAGATAAAGTTAATTGATTTGGGTACCTCGGCATTACACGATCGGCCGAATTTTAGCTTACTGGATTTCAAGCTTAATCTTGGTGCGTTGCCAACACAAAAACTTACGTTTGAAAAAAACCTTGGATAATGGATAAACCCCTCGTAACGATAATCTGTTTGTGTTATAATCATGAACGGTTTGTCCGCGAAGCCATAGCCTCGGTTATAAACCAGACGTATCAGCATATCGAGATCATTGTGGTGGATGATGCCAGTACGGACAACAGCGTTTCCGTGATCACATCCATTGTCTCCGAATTTCCGCACATTCAATTTTTACCACTTGGTGAAAACCTGGGAAATTGTAAAGCATTCAACAAAGGATTGGCACTCGCAAATGGAAAGTTTATTATTGATCTTTCTACTGACGACGTGTTACATCTCGAGCGTGTAGCCCTGCAGGTAGACTATTTTTCAAAGTATGATTCGTCGTATGGTGTGTTGTTTACAGATGCAGTTTATATCGATGAAGCGGGAAATTTCATGCGTCATCATTTTGAATATCTGATCGCTAAAAAACTGATTCATAAAATTCCGCAGGGTGACGTGTTTGCTGATTTACTGTCCACTTATTTTGTCGCTTCGCCTACAATGATGGTACGTCGTGAAGTCTTTGATCAATTACAGGGGTACGACGAATCGCTGGCCTATGAAGATTTTGATTTTTGGGTTCGTTCGTCGCGACATTTTAAATATGTCTATCTCGACAAGGCGCTTACTTATATCAGGAAATCAAAGAAGTCGCTCTCAACCACTTGGTATGTACCCGGTGATACACAGTTATATTCTACTTATCTTGTTTGTTTAAAAGCCCTTTCTTTGATTCGTTCCGAAAGGGAAAGATTTGCGCTCATTTTGCGGATCCGTTATGAGATACGCCAATCCGTTTTATCTGAAAATCACTGGGATGCCGATTTGTTTTATGCATTGCTTAAGCAACTTGAAAAACCTTCTCGAATGTACACGACTTTATCTTTATTGAATAAAATGCGACTTCCTTTATCGGGAATCAGACAGATATATCATAGGTTAAGATTCCGTTAATATTTTTTCCAGAGTCGGATTTCAATAGAGATTCGTGTTTTGTCAGGATTAAAATTTACTGCTCCGCCGTGAATGAGATAAGGCGAAAAAACAAGTACCTCATTGGGCTTTGGGTCCGGACGTACAATCGAATATGCGCCATCAATTGCTGTCACGGCCGGGACATTAAATCGAACATTGTTGATAACCGCACCAGCAACCGTTCTTTCAACACGTGATTCAGGCCATTGATGACTCTCCGGGATTATAATCAAAGACGACCTTTCATCGCTACCAGCTATCGGAATATAAAGATTAATGCAGTTATCGTAATCCTCCAACCATACATCGCGATGAAGGGGATTATTATCGATTGTATTGGGCCGGATAACGCGAAAGTGAAATATGGTTTGGTTGTCGAATGGATTATGAGCGATTAAAGGGGCTTCACAAATTGTACTGATGCGTTCCTCCAGTCGTGACACACCAAGTGGGAAATCGTCAACAGAAAGTAGTTTTGTATATTCTACCGCTGCCAGGTGGGTCTCAATAGTTTTCGCCAACGTATGGTATTGATCCAGGGGAAAATCAGCATGGACTGCAAGCCCTGATTTTCGCCAACAAGATCTGATTAGTTCACTCGTTTTGTTTTGAAAAAGCTGATATGTGTTTTCATCATCAAACAATTTTTCGATTGAAAAACCAGTCTTTTGCCACGTTGTGCCTGTTGTTAAATCTTGTGCTTTTTTCAATAATACAGAATCATCGCCACGACGTTTTTCGCCTGTTGCTTCGTATCGAATCAAAGTATTATTAATGCGATACTCCACTGCTACTTCCGGTTATCTTCACCCATCACCATACTGATGTAACTATCGTATCGGCTGATGGCAATCTCACCAGCTTTAACAGCTTCAACAATGGCGCATTTGGGTTCGTTGATGTGAATACACTTTGATCCAAACTTGCAGTCATTCCGAAGCGCACGCATTTCAGGAAAGTAATCGGATATTTCCTGTTGCGACATGTCAACCAATCCTAATTCTTTCACGCCAGGTGTATCAATCACAAAGGTGTTTTCCCCGATGGAAAACATTTCAGCAAAAGTCGTTGTGTGTTTTCCTTTCGATGAAAATTGGGAGACCTCACCAATGGCCTGGTTTAAGCCCGGTGCTATTTTGTTTAACAACGTTGATTTGCCCACACCAGAATGACCCGCTATGAGCGTGGTTTTATTTTGCAATACGCGCTTTATTTCCAACAAATCCTGGTCAAGTGCGGAGACTGAAAAACAGGTAACGCCGAGGGAATTGTACAACGTCATCAATTCCAGCACCTTCTCAAGTGATTCGCCATCAAGCAGATCTTTTTTGTTAAATACAATCACCTGTGGAATACGAAACGATTCAGCACTTACGAGAAATCGATCAATAAATCCGAGCGACGTCCGCGGAAAAGCTAAAGTTACTACCAGTAAGACTTGGTCTACATTTGCGGCGAGCACATGGCTGTGTGCTGTTTTTTTTATGGATTGACGAAGAATATGATTTTCACGAGGGAGGAGTTCTTTGATGGTAGCAAATTCATGATCAAACGCTATGACAACACGATCACCTACAGCAACTGGATTGGTTTCTTTAATGCCTTCTAATCGCATTTTTCCACGCATACGACAAGTATAGGTCTTGCTATCTTCGGCAAGCACTTCATAAAAAGAGCCGGTGGAACGCATTACAATGCCTTTCATGCCATCAGGATTTTTTTGCAGTATGCTGTTATTTTTGAAGTGGCTCCCAGGTTTTGTTTCACATATT
>Ga0196965_1001146_pt1 | contig 10882 bp, 9 predicted proteins | sample S1_20metaG_FD_148668 | JGI IMG/M metagenome (GOLD analysis project Ga0196965, IMG submission 148668) | Soil microbial communities from Anza Borrego desert, Southern California, United States - S1_20 | ecosystem: Environmental > Terrestrial > Soil > Desert | place: USA: California | collected... | reverse complement strand
AGGAACTCGCGGACGACCTGCGGGACCTCGGCGGAGAGGACGATGCGGAAGCCGGACTCCGAGATGTCCCAGCCCATGACCCGTTCCGAGTCGGGATAGAACACCGAGCGCGTGGCGACCACGCGCGGGCCAGGCGAAGGAACCGGCCGGTCGCCGCCGGTGACCACCGCGGCGGCGGCGCCGTCGCCGAACAGTCCCGAGGCGATGAGGTTGGGGATCGAGAGGTCCTCGGGCTGGAGGGTCAGCGAGCAGAGCTCCACGGACAGCAGTACCGCAACCTGGTCCGGATAGGCGCGGACGTAGTCGGCGGCGCGGGCGATCCCCGCGGCGCCGGCGACGCAGCCGAGGCCGAAGATGGGCAGGCGCTTGACCCGCGGCGGCAGCCCGAGCCGGTTCACCAGCCGGGCGTCGATCGAGGGGGTGGCGACGCCGGTCACGGTGACGAAGATCAGCGCGTCGACGTCGGCCGGGGAGAGGCCGGCGCGCGCGAGGCCGTCGAGGACCGCCTGCTCACCCACCTCCTGCGCCACCCGGATCCAGGCGTCGTTCGCCCGCCCCCAGGTGGTGAGGCCGTCGTACTCCTCGATGGGCAGCGCCAAGTGCCGCCCGCCCACCAGGACGTTCTGGTGGAGGCGTTCCAGACGCTCGAGGTTGAAGTAGCGGTCCGACCAGCGCCGCCGGAGGGCCTCCAGCAGCGTCTGCTGGTCGTAGTAGTGAGGAGGGAGCGCCCTCCCGACGGCGGCGATTCTCAAGTTGGCAAGAAACCCCCGGTCGCGGGAAGCCTAGCACAGCCGTCCGGCGACTCTTCCCGGGAGAACGTGCCTGCCTCGCGGAGCCATTCCTCGGCGCTCGACCGGCGCCAGGGTGGCTGATGGCTACGGCTGGAGGCCGGCGGCGGCGGCCAGGAGGCCCATCAGCAGGCCGCAGAGGGAGTAGAGGATCCACCAGGAGAGGGCGAGCCACCACCAGGGCCCCGGGGGGAGGCCGCCCAGGCCCACGGCGGCGAGGACCAGCAGCGGTCCCCGGAACACCCAGGCGATCCAGCCGGCGAGCAGCCCGGTGCTCCACCGCCAGCCGCCGCGCCCCTGGATCAGGAGGAACAGCGCGGCGAGGCCGACGGCCTCGAGGCACCAGGTGCCGAGCGTCACCCAGGCCGGCAGCACCGGCGCGCCGCTGCGCGACAGCAGCGCCGGGTCCGGGTCCAGGCCGAACGCCTCCAGCGCGAAGTGGAAGAGCGCCATGGCGAGGACGAGGAGGGGCAGGGCGAAGAGGAGGAAGCGTCTCAAAGCGGCTCGATCATAGCTGAAGGGCTGATTTCGGATAGAGGCGGGCGCGCCCTGCCATCTCGACGATCCGGCGAAGGGGCCCAGGCCGTATAGTTGAGGGTCCGGAGCGGCGGAGCCGACGGGCGAACGGGAGAAAGCACGCATGGCGTTGATGGCAGTGGAAAGAGCGGTCCGGGAGCGATACCGGCAGGGAGCGCAGGAGCGGGTGGGCGATCTGTGCTGCCCCGTGAGCTACGACCCGCGCTATCTGGAGGTCATCCCGAAGGAGGTCCTCGAGCGCGACTACGGCTGCGGTGATCCCAGCCGTCATCTGAAGGAAGGGGAGACGGTCCTCGACCTCGGCAGCGGCACGGGCAAGATCTGCTTCATCGCGGCCCAGGTGGTCGGCCCCCGGGGACGGGTGATCGGGGTCGACATGACGGACGAGATGCTCCAGGTCGCCCGCGACAGCGCGCCGGTGGTGGCCGAGAGGCTGGGCTACGCCAACGTGGAGTTCCGGCGCGGGCGCATCCAGGACCTGGCGCTCGACATCGACCTCCTCGACGAGACCCTGGCGCGGGAGCCGGTGACCAGCACCGAGGCCCTGCTGCGCGCCGCCGCCCGCGCCGACGAGCTGCGCCGGAGCCGTCCCCTCATCGCCGGCGACTCGATCGACGTGGTGGTCTCCAACTGCGTCCTCAACCTCGTGGCCGGGGACGAGAAGCCGCGCCTCTTCCAGGAGATCTATCGCGTCCTCCGCAGCGGTGGCAGGGCGGTGATCTCCGACATCGCCTGCGACGAGCCGGTGCCGGCCGAGCTGCGGCAGGACCCCGAGCTCTGGAGCGGCTGCATCGCGGGGGCGATGACCGAGAGCGGCTTCCTGGAAGCCTTCGAGGAGGCCGGCTTCCACGGCATCCGCATCCTCGAGCGGCAGCGGGAGCCCTGGCGGACAGTCGCCGGCATTGAATTCCGGTCGGTCACCGTGGAGGCGTTCAAGGGCAAGCAGGGCCCCTGCCTGGAGAGGCGCCAGGCGGTCATCTACAAGGGGCCGTTCCGCGAGGTGCTGGACGACGACGGCCACCGCATGCGCCGCGGCGAGCGCTACGCGGTCTGTGGCAAGACGTTCAGGTTGTATCAGCGAGAGCCCTACGGCTCCTGTTTCGAGCTCATCGAGCCGCTGGAAGAGGTGCCGCTGGCGGCGGCGCAGCCGTTCGACTGCTCGCGCACGGCACTGCGCCACCCGCGCGAGACCAAGGGCCGGGACTACGAGGCCACCACCGAGGCGAAGCCGTGCTGGAGCCGGGGAGCTGTTGCTGAAGGAGCCGCGATGAACGCGTCCGGCGTTCCCAAGGTCTCTCTGCGGTCCCTGGACACCCTCTGGTTCCAGGTGGGGGGGACCCTCTGTAACCTGGCCTGCACCCACTGCTTCGTCTCCTGCTCGCCCACCAACCACACGCACGAATTCATCGGCCTCGCCGAGGTGGAGCGCTACCTGGAGGAGGCGGTGGCGCTGGGAGTGCGGGAGTACTACTTCACCGGCGGCGAGCCGTTCCTCAACCCGGAGATGGAGGCGATCCTCCGCGCCACCCTCGCCGCCGGGCCGGCCAGCGTGCTGACCAACGGCCTGCTCCTCGACCCGGACCGCTGCGGCCGCCTCGCCGCCATGGCCGGGGAGTCCGACTACTCCCTGGACCTGCGCATCTCCCTCGACGGCTACGACGCGGCGACCAACGATCCGATCCGCGGCGACGGCACCTTCGAGCGCATCCTCGCCGGCGTCCGCAACCTGGCCGCCGCCGGGATCGACCCGGTGATCACCGTCACCGAGGTCTGCGCCGAGGCTGCGACCGCCTCCGGCAAGGAGCGCTTCCTGGAGATGCTGCGGGAGATGGGGCTCGCCCATCCGCGCCTCAAGGTGCTCCCGGTCTTCCGGATCGGCGCCGAGGCGGAGCGGGGGGGCGCCTACGAGAGCTGGCAGCGCCTGCGCGGCGACGAGGTACCCGAAGGAGCCTGGGACCACCTGCAGTGCAGCACCTGCCGCATGGTCACCGACCAGGGGGTGTGGGTCTGCCCGATCCTGGTCAACGAGCCGTCGGGCAAGATGGGCGAGACTCTGGCCGATACCCTGGGGAGCTTCCCCCTGGAGCACCCCGCCTGCTGGACCTGCCACGTCTTCGGCGTGAGCTGCCGGACCTGAGGAGAGGCGCCGTGTCGAAGCTGACCGTCCATCGCGGCATGGCCACCTGGGGAGAGCGGCTCGTCCCGCTCGGCGGCTTCCGCGAGGCCACGGCCCGGGCAGGCCTCCGGCTCTCCCCCGAGGAGCGAGCGGCGGCCCTCGAGGCCTACTCGGCCCCGGTGCCCGACCCGACGCCGGTCGAGGGGCCCTACTCGCGGATCGCCGTCTTCGGCGGCATCTACAACAATCATTACGGGCTCGCGACCCTCCTGGAGGACGCCGCCCGGCGCGGCGCCGAGGCGGTCTACTGCCTGGGCGACCTCGGAGGCTTCGGCCCCAACCCCGAGAAGGTCTGGCCGCTGCTCCTCCAGGGAGGGGTGCGCTCGATCCAGGGCAACTACGAGGAATCGCTGGCGTCGGGCCGCGAGGACTGCAACTGCGGCTACACCGACCCGCGCGACAATCACTTCGCGGCGATCTCCTATCAATCCACCGAGCGCGGCTGCTCCCCCGCCTTCAAGGCCTGGATGGGGAGCCTGCCGCGCCGCCGCCGCGTGCGGGTGGGGGAGCGCGAGCTGCTCCTGGTGCACGGCTCGCCGCGGCGGATCAACGAGTTCCTGTTCCGGTCCACCTCGCCGGTGCCGTTCCTCGAGGTGCTCCTCGACCAGCAGCGCTGCGACGGCCTGCTCTGCACCCACACCGGCCTTCACTGGCACCGCCGGCTCCCCTCGGGGAGGGACGTGGTCAACGCCGGGGTGATCGGCCGCCCGGCCAACGACGGCGACACCCGCGTCTGGTATGCGCTGCTGGACACCCGCCAAGGGGAGATGGAGGGGCAGCTGGGCGTGGAGCTGGTCCCCCTGGTCTACGATCACCGGTCGCTCGCCGCCGAGATGCGGCAGGAGGGGCTCCCCGAGGAGTTCGTGGAGACGGTCCTCACCGGCTGGTGGACCACCTGTCTCGAGATCCTGCCCGCCCGCGAGCGGGCGGCTTCCAAGTTCTGACGGTCCGAGAGGAGATAGAAGAGGATGTCCAACACCAAGCCCCGCATCGCCATCCTGGGCGCCGGGCCCGTGGGGCTCGAAGCCGCCCTCGCCGCCACAGAGAGCGGCCTCGCCTTCACCATCTACGAGGCCGCGCCCGCGGTCGCCGGCAACGTCCGCGCCTGGGGGCACGTGCGGCTGTTCACCCCGTGGGAGCTGAACGTCTCGCCGCGCATGCGGCGCCACCTCGAAGCGGCGGGCGTCGCCGTTCCGGACGGGCCGGAGTGCCCCACCGGGCACGAGCTGGCGGACCGTCTGCTCGAGCCCCTGGCGGCGCTGCCGGAGATCGCCCCCCACCTGCGGCTGGGCACCCGCGTCGTCTCGGTAGGCCGCGAGGGGCTCCTCAAGCACGAGGAGATCGCCACCGCCGAGCGCGGCCGGCGCCCCTTCCGCTTGCTCCTCTCCGACGCCTCCGGCCGCGAGTGGGCCGAGCGCGCCGACGTGGTCATCGACGCCACCGGCACCTTCGGTCATCCCAACAGCCTGGGGGACGCCGGCATCCCCGCCCCGGGTGAGCGGGCCCTGGATGCCGAGATCCGGCGCCAGATCCCGGACCTCTCCCGCGAGGCCGCCGACTGGGCCGGCAGGACCGTGCTCGTCGCCGGCACCGGCCACTCGGCGCAGACCGCGGTGCGTGACCTCGCCGCCCTGGCCGGCCAGGCGCCGGGGACGCGGGTGATCTGGGCGCTGCGCCATGCCGAGCCGGATTGGGGCACCCACGAGGGCGACCCCCTCGCGGACCGGGCCGCCCTCGTCGCGGACGCCAGGGCGCTGGCGGACGGCGCCTCGCCGGCGGTCGAGGCGCGGCGCGGCGTGGTGGTGGAGGAGATCGCCAAGCCGAACGGCAAGTTCCGGGTGGTGCTCCGCAACGGCGCCGGCGCCGAGACCGTGGAGGTGGACCGCGTCCTCTCCCTCACCGGCTTCGTCGGCGATCACCAGATGTATCGCCAGCTCCAGGTCCACGAGTGCTACGCCACCTGCGGCCCGATCAAGCTCTCGGCGGCCCTGCTGGGCGCGGGGAGCGCCGACTGCCTCGCCCAGACCAGCCACGGCGCCGACACCCTCGCCAACCCGGAGCCCGGCTTCTTCATCCTGGGCATCAAGTCGTACGGCCGCAACAACACCTTCCTGATGCGCGTCGGCTGGGAGCAGGTGGGGGAGGTGTTCAGCCTGGTGGGAGGGGCGGCCTGAGCCGCTGTATGCTCGGCGAGCCATGGTGACGTACTTCGGCCAGCCCGACTTCCAGCACGGCGAGGTCCCCGCGGTGGGGGTGCTGCTCGCCAACCTCGGCACCCCGGACGCGCCGGACACGCCGGCGCTGCGCCGCTACCTGCGCCAGTTCCTGCTCGACCCGCGCGTCATCGAGCTGCCGCGGTGGAAATGGTGGCTCGTCCTCCACCTGTTCATCCTCCCCCGGCGCCCGCAGCAGTCGGCGAAGCTGTACCAGAAGGTCTGGACCGCGGAGGGCTCCCCCCTCCTCGTCATCTCGCGCCGGCAGGCGGCGGCGATCCAGGAGGTTCTGCGGAAGGAGTCGGCCACCCCGGTGCACGTGGCTCTCGGGATGCGCTATGGCAACCCGTCGATCCCGGCGGCGCTCCGCGAGCTGGCGGAGAAGGGCTGCCGCCGAGTCCTGGTCCTGCCCCTCTTCCCGCCCTACGCGGCAGTGACCGCCGGCTCCACCTTCGACGCCGTGGCCGCCGAGCTCGCCACCTGGCGCTGGGTGCCCGAGGTGCGCACCATCCATCAGTACCATGACGATCCGGCCTACATCGCGGCGCTCGCGGCGAGCATCCGCGAGGCTTGGCGGGATGGCGAGCGCGGGGAGAAGCTCCTCTTCTCCTTCCACGGCATTCCGAAGCGCTACTTTCTGGCGGGCGACCCCTACTTCTGTCAGTGCCACAAGATCGCCCGCCTCACCGCCGAGGCCCTGGAGCTCCCCCGCGACCGCTGGGAGGTCAGCTTCCAGTCGCTGTTCGGCAAGGAGGAGTGGCTCAAGCCCTACACGGACAAGACGATCGAGGCGATGGCCCGCTCCGGCATCCGCCGCCTCGACGTCGTCTGCCCCGGCTTCTCGGCCGATTGCCTGGAGACGATCGAGGAGATGGACGAGATGAACCGCGAGGTCTTCCTCCACGCTGGCGGCGAGCACTACCGCTACATCCCGGCGCTCAACGACCGCCCCGACCACATACGGGTGCTGTCCGACCTCGTCCTGCGCAACCTCCAGGGGTGGGTCGAGCCGGTCGACCTGCGAGCCGCCGAAGAGTCCCGCCACCGCGCCGAGGAGATGAAGGCGCGGCCGGTCCTCGTCGACGCCGGCTATGGACGGACCTGAATCCGGCGGCCCACTCTGGTAGATTTCTCCTTCCTGTCGAGCCGTTCAACGGTTTCAACGTTTAGAAGGAGGAACGAGATGAGAAGGCTTCCGATCTCCGCGGCCGCCCTGGCCTGCGTCGCCGCTCTGCAACTGACCGCCTCGGCCGCCGTGGCCCAGCCGCTCAACCTGCCGCGCCCCAGCCCGAAGGCGAGCGTCATGCAAAGCGTCGGCGTCACCGACGTGAGCCTCCACTACAGCCGCCCCGGCGTGAAGGGGCGCACGATCTGGGGCGAGTTGGTCCCCTACAACGAGGTCTGGCGCACCGGCGCCAACGAGAACACCACCATCACCTTCAGCACTCCGGTCAAGATCCAGGGCAAGGAGCTGCCCGCCGGCACCTACGGCCTGCAGACCATCCCGACGACCGGCGACTGGACGGTGATCTTCAGCAGGGACGCCGAGCTGTGGGGCGCCTTCAACTACAAGCCGGAGAACGACGCGCTGCGCATCCAGGTGAAGCCCGAGCCCGCCGAGCTCCAGGAGCGCATGGGCTTCGAGTTCGAAGACGTCACCGACAACTCGGCCAAGGTGGTGCTGCGCTGGGAGAAGATCGCGGTGCCGTTCACCATCGAGGTGGACACCCCGAAGCTGGTCTCGGAGTCGGCCCGCGCCAGCCTGCGCTGGCAGAACCCCTTCCAGGCCGCCAACTATTGCATCCAGAACAACACCTGCCTGGACGAGGCCGGCCGCTGGCTCGATGCCTCCATCGCCCTCCAGGAGAACTTCTCCAATCAGCGGGCGAAGGCCATGCTGCTGGCGAAGCGGAACGACTACAAGGGTGCCGTGACCGCGGGCGAGCGGGCGCTGGCCGCCGCCAAGTCCGCGCAGCAGCCCCCGCCGGCCGAGATGGTCAAGGAGCTGGAGACGTCGCTGGCGGACTGGCGGAAGCGGTAGGGCTACCCAGCCACTCCCGGAGCTGGACCACCGTCTCCAGACAGGCCACCGGCTGGAGACGCTCCAGATCCTCCCGGCAGTGGGAGCCGCTGCAGACTCCCACTGCCGCCGTCCCGGCGCTCCGCGCCATTTCCAGATCGTAGACGGTGTCGCCGATCATCACCGCCCGGCCGGGCTTCACCCCCAGCTCGTCGAGGATGTCCAGCAGCATCTTGGGATGGGGCTTGGAGAACGCCTCGTCGACGGTGCGCGTGGCATGGAAGACGCCGGTCAGGCAGGTCTGCGCAAGGTCGTGGTCGAGGCCGCGGCGGCCCTTGCCGGTGGCCACCGCCAGGAGGTAGCCGTCGCCGGCCAGCTCCCGCAGCATTCCGGCCACCCCCTCGAACAGCACCGGCTCGTCGCGGTAGCTGGCGAGCCAATGCTTCCGGTAGCTCTGGAGGATCCGCGCGTAGAGGGCGTCGTCGCAGCCCGGCACCAGGAGCTCCATGCTCTCCCGCAGGCCCAGGCCGATGGTGCGGCGGATGTCCGGCTCGAGCAGATCCCCAAGCTCCAGCTCCCGCATCACCGCCCGGGAGCAGGCGACGATGGTCGCCAGCGAGTCCATCAGCGTGCCGTCCCAGTCGAAGACCAGCAGGTCGTAGGGCGCCGGCCTCATCCTCCCGCCTCCCCGGCCGGAGCGAACGGCGTGTAGACGGCGCCGCCCACCACCGAGTCGTCGAGGCCCGGCGTGGCCCCTTCGCGCTGCGCGGTGATCACCCGGCGCTCGACCCAGGTGCCGGGGGGCACCGAGGCGCCGAAGCCGACGATCGACTCGCGGATCACGCAGCCGGCGCCCACCCGGGCCCCGGAGAGGAGGATCGACCTCTCCACCCGCGCCTTCTCACCGACCCGGGCGCCCGGCTCGATGGACGACTGGCGCACCAGGGCGCCCGCCGCCAGCCCAGCCTCGGGCGAGATCCACGACCGCCGCCAGAGGCGCTCCGGCCAGCTTGCCCGCGCCCACTCCAGGGTCCCGTCGAGGAACCGCTGCGGCGTTCCCATGTCGTGCCAGAGCCCCGCCGTGACCACCGCGGCCAGCCGGGCTCCGCCCGCGCCGTCCAGCGGGGTCAGCAGCGGCTCGTAGAGGTCGCGCACGATGTCGGCGCGGCCCGGTCCGACCCGGGCGAGGAGCTCGGGCGAGATCACGTGCGCGCCGGCGAAGACGTGCCGCCGCGCCACTTCCCCCTGCCGCGCCGGTCCGCCGTTCCGGAACGACAGGATCCAGCCCTCGCGGTCGATGCCCACGCCGCCGCCGAAGGCGGCCGGGTCCGGCCGGGAGGTGAGGAGGAGCGTCGCCCGGGTCCCCTGCGGCTGGCCCGCCAGGTGCCGGCGGACCATCCGGCGCAGCGGCCAGCGGCAGAGGCTGTCGCCGTTGACGAGCAGGACGAGGTCCGCCGGCGCGAAGAAGTCGCGCAGCGGATGGAGCGCGCCGAGCGTGCCCAGGATCTCCGGCTCCTCCGAATAGGTGAGGGGCATGCCGGCGAAGGCGTCGCCGAGCCGCGCGCGGATCTTGTCGCCCTGGTAGTGGAGGTTGATGGCCGTGGCCTCACACCCCAGCGCGGCGAGCTGCGCCAGGGTGTGACCCAGGATCGGCACCCCCGCCACGGGCAGCAGGGGCTTCGGTGTGGACTCGGTGAGCGGGCGCAGCCGCGTGCCGAGCCCGGCGGCGAGCACCAGAGCCCGGAGTCGCCTACCCTGCATGGCCTACTGCCGGAACACCATCTCGGGAGGCGCTTCGGGGTTGGTCTTGAGATAGTCCTCGTACAGCCGCAGGTAGGAGCGGCGCTCCGCCTTGGTCGGATCGAAGCCGCAGCGCTTGGCCACGACCTCCGCCCGCTCCCCCTCGAACTCGGCAAAGTCGCCGATCGGGGTGTGGTCCAGGGCGATGGTGACGCCGCCGAGCTGCCACTCCTCCCGCACCTTCTGGTAGCGGCGGACGACGGCGTAGCCCAGGTTCTCGAACAGCGCCCGGGCCTCCTCGGCGTTCTCGACCTCGACCTCCCGCTCCTCCCGCACCTTCATGTTCCCTTCCATGGACATGGGGCCCTTGAAGGTCAGGCGCGCCCGAGAGCCGTCGGTGCGCAGGCGGAGGATCCGGCCCGAGGCCCGCAGCTCGTCGCCGCGGTCCAGGATCCAGTTGTCCTCGAACGCGCCCGGTCCCCGCCGCTCCGCCTCCAGCTCGGCCAGCCGCTCGCGCAGCTTCTCCAGCTCGACGCCCGGAAATTTGAGCTCTTTCTCCAGATGGTCCTTGCTGCTCATACCCTGACTTCGCCCAACCGGTCCAGCAGCCGTGCCACGGAACGGATCCCTTTGTAGTAGTGACTGATATTGAACTTCTCGTTCGGCGAGTGCAGGCCGTCGTCGGCCAGGCCGAAGCCCAGCAGCAGCACCGGCGCCTTCAACACCTCCGAGAAGTGAGCGACGATGGGGATCGAGCCCCCCTCACGAATACGCACCGGGCGCGCCCCCCAGATCTCCTGCATGGCGTCCATCGCCGCCTCGACGATCGGCCCCTGGGCCTCGACCACCACCGCCTTGGCGCCGTGGAGGTACTCCACCTCCACCTTGACCGACTTGGGCGCGATCGACTGGACGTAGCGGGTGAAGAGCTCGGCGATCTTCTCCGGCTTCTGGTCGGGCACCAGGCGCATCGACACCTTGGCGCCGCCCCAGGACGGGAGCACGGTCTTCGCCCCCTTCCCCTCGTAGCCGCCGAAGATGCCGTTGACGTCACAGGTCGGCCGCGCCCAGGTGCGCTCGCGCGTGCTGTAGCCCTCCTCACCGAACAGCTCCGCCACACCGAGCTCGTCGCTGTAGGCGGCCTCGTCGAACGGGAGCTTGGCGAACTCCTCGCGCTCCCAGGCCTCCAGCGGGCGGACGTCGTCGTAGAAGCCGGGGATCAGCACCTTGCCGGTCTTCGGGTCGCGGAGCTGCGAGACGATCTGACAGAGGACGTTCAGCGGGTTGGCGACCGCGCCGCCGAAGGTGCCGGAGTGCAGGTCCCGGTTCGGACCGGTGACCCGGATCTCCATGTAGGCGAGCCCCTTCAAACCGTAGATCAGCGACGGCTGGCCGGGCGCGTAGAGGG
>Ga0196965_1001145_pt1 | contig 10891 bp, 11 predicted proteins | sample S1_20metaG_FD_148668 | JGI IMG/M metagenome (GOLD analysis project Ga0196965, IMG submission 148668) | Soil microbial communities from Anza Borrego desert, Southern California, United States - S1_20 | ecosystem: Environmental > Terrestrial > Soil > Desert | place: USA: California | collected... | reverse complement strand
CCTCCATCACCGCTCCACACTTCTTACAGGTTCTCAATTCTTCCGATCCATAAAATTCCCGAAAACGGGGAATGAAATCCTTCTCGATATTTTCAAGATGAAATGTGTATTCGTGAAGCTTGTTGTTGCATTTTTCGCAGAACCAGAGCAATCCGTCTTTTTCAGCGGTGGCGCGCTTACACTCGATAACGAGTCCGATGCTGTTCGGTGTGCGGATGGGAGAGTGTGGCACTTTACCGGGGAGTAAAAACATATCGCCTTCGTTTATCGGTATCTCCACAGCCTTGCCATCCTCCTGGATCTTAACGGTAATATTTCCTTCGAGCTGGTAATACAACTCTTCTGTTTCGTTGTAGTGGTAATCTTTCCTCGCATTCGGCCCGGCAACAATCATAACGATATAGTCACCAGCGTCGGCATAAAGATTTTTATTACCAACAGGAGGCTTAAGCAGTGCCCTGTTTTCTTCTATCCACTTTTTGAGATTGAACGGTCGTCTGATAGCCATAATCCTGATTTTTGATGAACGATTAAAAATAGCAGATGCGAAGCGCATTACAACAAAAACAAAAATTTAATACAGTTGATAAAAAACAATACTTTCGCTTTTTATTAGTTTCCATACTATGAATCTGGACTTGAAAGGACGACGCGCCATTGTTTGCGGGAGTACGCAAGGCATTGGGAAAGCCTCAGCGATCGAGTTGGCGCAACTTGGAGCGTCAGTCACACTTATCGCACGCAATGAAGATAAACTGAAGACTTCCCTCGCTGAGCTTACGCGTGCCAGCCACCAACAACATAATTATCTCGTCGCTGATTTTAGCAATCCACAACAACTACGTGATGTGATCGGCGGATACACGAAGCAAAACACTGTTCATATCCTCGTAAACAACACGGGTGGACCTCCGGCAGGACAGGCAATTGATGCACGCATTGAAGATTTCCTGTCTGCGATGAATGCACATCTGCTATGCAATCATATTTTGGTTCAGGCAGTCGTCGATGGAATGAAAACAGAAAAGTATGGTCGGATTATCAACATTATTTCGACATCGGTAAAAATTCCTATCCGGGGACTGGGTGTTTCAAACACCACCCGTGGCGCTGTCGCAAACTGGTCAAAGACTTTGTCGCTGGAATTGGCTGCATTCGGTATTACAGTAAACAATGTTTTGCCAGGCGCAACCATGACTGGCAGACTGGAATCAATCATTAAGAACAAAGCCGAAAAGACAGGCAAATCATTTGCTTCCGTTGAAGAAGAAATGATGCACGAGATACCGGCCGCCAGAATCGGGCAGGCAAATGAAATTGCAGCTGCGGTGGCATTTCTGGCGACGCCGGCGGCATCGTATATCAATGGTGTTAATGTTCCGGTGGACGGAGGACGGACGGGAAGTCTATAGTAAAATGAAATACGTTTTAATCTTATTGTCATTGTTGCCGTTTGTTGGCAACGCTCAACTTCCGGTCATCATTCACGAAACATTCGATGACAATATCTACGGATGGAAAGAAAGCGAAACAGATGACCACAAGTTACTCTTTCGCGATGGAAAATATTATATGCAGACGCCCGATGGCGGTTGGATGAGTTCTATCTCGCCCTACATTGAGCGCGACAAGGATTTTTCGATTCAGGCGACGTTCACACAGATCGAGGGAAATGAAAATAACGGCATCGGTTTTCATTGGGGTTATGATGGCAAGGAGAAACTCAACAGTTTTACGTTTACATCAAATGGATATTATCGCATCTATTGTTCTGATCCCTCGCTGAATATTTCGGAGGAATGGCATTCAACAACACTTATCAATCCGCTTGGCAGCGAAAATGTTTTGAAGCTGGAGCAAAAGCGCGGAATTCTTTACTTCTATCTCAATGGAAATTTGCTGACATCCACCCTTCCGTTTCCATGGCAGGGAAAATTTCTCGGCATCGTAACCTACACGCGGATGCATTTGCTGGTTGATGATTTCATTTTGGCTCATGATATTGAAATCAATCTTGCAGCCGATGTGAAAGCACAGCCTATTCCCGAAAAAAGAAATTTAGGTGCACTCGTGAATTCTTCCTACGATGAGGTCGCTCCGAAGATTTCAGCGGATGGCAGAACATTATACTTTGGCAGAAAGCATAGTCCGCAGAACTTAGGCGGTGTTGAGGATAAGGAGGACATCTGGTACACGACGCACAGTGGTAATTACAACTGGTCGCGTGCAAAAAATATGGGTGAGCCAGTTAACAGTACCTCTACGAATAACCTGTTGGGCGTGAGCACGGATAACAATACACTTTTGTTTCATACATCGAACGGGTTTGCATTTATGCATCGTACAGCGAGCGGATGGACGAATCTTGAAGATCAGGGAATTCGTTTTGACAATGAGTCAAAATATCTTGAGGGATCTATCTCTTCCGACGGAAAGGCGATCATATTCGTTGCCAAGCTTAAGACTAATCTGTCATACCGCGAAGATGTTGATGAACGCGACATTTACATCTGTGTAAAGAAACCAAACGGAACATGGAGTAATCCAATTCACACAGGAAGTATAATCAATACTTTATTGGATGAATACTCGCCGTTTCTCTCTGCCGACAACAAAACATTGTACTTCGCAAGCAACGGTCGACCAGGATACGGAGATGTTGATGTGTTCATGTCGCGGCGAATTGGTGATGGGTGGACGCAATGGACAGAGCCAGTGAATCTCGGACTCGGTATAAATGGTGTTGGCTTTGATGCGTACTATACGTTGCCTGCATCCGGCGAATACGGGTACATGGTGAGCAACGTTAAAAATTACGGACTCGCCGATATCGTGCAGTTTAAGCTTCCGCAAAATCTGAAACCGGAACCCGTATTGCTCGTTTCGGGGAAGGTTTTAAATGCAAGAACCAATCAGCCCATCAGCGCTGTTATCCGGTTTGATAATCTCACAACACGCATAGAGGTTGGGGAAGCCAGGTCTGACCCGGCTACAGGCGAATATGATATTGCGTTGCCCTCGGGCGCGAATTATGGATATCACGCTGCAGCGAAGGGCTATCTCTCTGTGAACGAGAATTTGGAGTTAACTTCACTGGCGGAATACAACGAGTTGAGGAAAGATCTGTACCTGGTCCCGCTTGAGGTAGGAGAGTCGATTCAGTTAAAGAATGTCTTTTTTGTTCAAAGTAAAGCTGACCTCAAACCAGAGTCGTACCCCGAGCTAGATCGACTCGTGTCGATAATGGTCGAAAACAATACAATGGAAATTGAATTACAGGGCCACACCGATAGACTTGGGAATGAAAAGGCAAATCTCGCTTTATCTGAAGACAGGGTGATGGCGGTAAAAAAATACCTGGTTCAAAAGGGAATCGATCCGGGTAGAATTACAGGTCGTGGCTTTGGGGGTTCTTTGCCAGTTGCGCCAAGTGACTCGGAGGAGCACCGGCAAATGAACCGAAGGGTTGAGTTCAGGATCACAAAGAAATAGATGGAAAAAATTCTTAACTACATCAATGGAGAGCTCGTTGAGCCGGCTTCTAAAACATACCTCGACAATTATAATCCGGCTGAGGGAAAGATCTATAGCCTGATTGCCGATTCTGCCGTACGTGATGTTAACGCCGCCACTTCGGCTGCACTTGACGCTTTTACTTCATGGTCGGAAATGCAAGTCGAAAAACGTTCAGCGATTTTGATGCGTATTGCAGACTTGATTGACCGCGACCTTGATAAGCTCGCCCTGGCCGAGAGTATTGACAATGGCAAACCTGTTAAACTCGCAAAAGTTGTCGATATCCCGCGGGCTTCGGCCAACATGCGCTTTTATGCAACAGGCGCTATGCACTTGTCTTCAGAAGCACACATAACAGGAACAGAAGCGGTGAATTATACAACGCGAACGCCGATCGGTGTAGCGGGATGTATTTCTCCATGGAATCTTCCCTTGTATCTGTTCACGTGGAAGATTGCCCCGGCGTTGGCAGCTGGCTGTACCGTTGTGGCGAAGCCTTCAGAGCTAACACCCATGACAGCGTTTTTATTTTCGAAACTTTGCATCGAAGCCGGTCTTCCAAAAGGAGTTCTGAATATTGTACATGGACTTGGCTCAAAGGCGGGGCAGGCGATCATTGAGCATCCGGAAATTCCGGCTATTTCGTTTACTGGCGGAACTGTCACCGGGAAAAAAATTGCGTCTATCGCTGCACCGATGTTTAAGAAGCTGTCGCTCGAGCTCGGTGGAAAAAATCCAAATATCATTTTTGCGGACTGTGATTTCGATCAGGCGATCAGTACTACAGTGCTTTCTTCATTCTCGAATCAGGGAGAAATTTGTCTTTGTGGTTCGCGGATTTTTGTTGAGCGCCCGCTTTACGATAAATTTTTAAGTGCATTCATCGAGAAGGTGAAAGGTTTACATGTAGGTGATCCATTGGAAGACGGGACGCGCGTAGGCGCGCTGGTTTCGGAGGGGCACATGAATAAGGTCTTATCGTATATCGAACTGGCGAAAGAAGAAAAAGGTGAGATTGTATTTGGTGGAAAGCGCGTTACAGTTCCTGGCAGATGCTCGTCCGGATATTTTGTCGAGCCGACCATTATTACCGGATTGGAGCCATCATGTCGTACAAACCAGGAAGAGATTTTTGGTCCTGTCGTCACGATAATGCCTTTCGATTCCGAAGAAGAAGTGCTGGACTATGCGAACAGCACTGGTTATGGTTTGTCGGCCACGATTTGGACGAACAATCTAAAGCAGGCGCATCGTGTTTCTTCAAAGATAAAATCCGGAATTGTGTGGGTGAATTGCTGGCTGTTCCGTGACTTACGAACGCCATTCGGGGGCATGAAGCAGTCAGGTGTTGGCCGCGAAGGCGGCTGGGATGCATTGAAATTTTTTACGGATACAAAGAATGTTTGCTTGAAATTGTAGTTCATTGAATCAGATCTTCTTTCAATTCTACGGTTACGATGTATCCTACTTTGAATTCTTTGGGATGGTGACGGGCATTGTTGCGGTCTGGTTATCGGCGCTCGCGAATATCTGGAGTTGGCCAATCGGAATCATTAATGTTGTTCTTTCCTTTTTTGTTTTTTACCAGGTACAGCTTTACCCTGATATGTTCCTGCAGATTTTCTTTTTTGTAACCAATATAATAGGGTGGTGGCGATGGTCTCATCCAAAACCAATTGAGGAGGATCGCAAACATGAGTTGAAGATCAGCTTCATGAATCGCAACCAGATTTTTGGAACCGTTACAATTGCAATAGCCGGAACTGTTGCGCTCGGGTACTTTGCAAGCAAGCTCCATTACATGATTCCTTTGGTTTTCACGAAACCCAGTGCTTCTCCTTACATGGATTCGTTCATCACGGTAATGAGCATCGTGACGACATTTTACATGATTGAAAAGAAAGTCGAATGCTGGATCATCTGGATACTCATCGACATCCTGGCGACCTATCTTTACTTCACGCGCGGAATTCTCTTATACAGCGTTCTTTATGGCATCTTTACCATCATCGCCGTTTTCGCACTTTGGAACTGGATTCGAGAATATCGCTCTTATCGCGCGTACGTATGAAAGTCAAAAAGATCTGCTTCTACGGACCCGAAAGCACCGGTAAAACATCAATGGCCATGCGCATGGCTAAGATTTTCGAGACCGAGTTCGTACCAGAGGTCGCGCGTGAGATGATCATTACAAACAATTTTACTTTAGACCAGATCGTTTCGATTGGTAAACGTCAGACTGAACGCATTCTTGAAAAAGAAAAGACGGCGAACAAACTTTTAATGTGCGACACCGACCTTATCACGACACAGATTTATTCGCAGTACTATTTAGGCGTCGTCCCACCCGAACTTTATCTTTTTGAACGTCAAATACAATTCGATTTGTACCTCTTATTCGATATAGATGTCCCATGGGTGGCGGATGGGTTGCGCGACCTTCCGCACAAGCGTGAAGAGATGTTTTATATTTTTCGACAAGCGCTCGAGACACGAAACATTCCGTGCGTGCTTGTTCAAGGCGACTACAACACCCGTAACAATCTTGTGAAAGAAGAAATAGAAAAAATGCTAATCAATTATACGCGACCGGCTCTGTAACCTTTCGTCGCGTAATACAAAATGTAGAGATAACAAGGCAAGACCACAGCAAAGAACGCAGTCTGTGAATTGAGCCCAAGGTTCTCAGGATGAACCAGCAAACCATAGATCTGCGGTATCACCGCACCACCTGCAATTCCCATGATCAACAATGCTGAACCGATTTTCGTAAACCGTCCAAGTCCATCGATTGCCATCGGGAAAATTGCAGGCCACATCAACGAGTTAGCGAAACCCATCAACGCAATAAACAGGATACTCGTGTATCCAGTGGTTGTGTAAGCGAGAATTGTAAATAGTATCCCGACAACGGCAGATATTTTCAACGCAGTTTCCTGCTTCAGATATTTTGGAATCAAAAGAATACCAATCGTATATCCCACAACCATCGACCACAATGTGTAGGAAGTAAAGTTTTTGGTTTCATCCAGACTCATGCCCAACGCCTTTCCATATGGACCAATAACATCTCCGGCCATCACTTCAGCTCCCACATAAACGAAGATGCAAATCACGCCAAGTAACAAATGCGGATACTGAAATACACTCGTTCGTGCGCGTGATACATTGTTATCGCCCACGTCTTCATTCTCCATCTCAATTTCTTTCAATGGTGACAGCCAGATCCCACCCGCCAGCACGAAAAGAACAACTGCCATAATCATATACGGGGTGATGACACGTTGCGCGAGCTGATCCAATAACACGTTGCGCGTCGCTGTATCCGAAGCGGCATTGATCTGGGTTTCAATTTCGGTGGCACCAGCCAATACAATCGCACTCAGAATTACGGGACTTAACGCACCGGCAATCTTGTTGCAGATCCCCATGATGCTGATCCGCTTTGCGGCCGATTCAATCGGACCAATGATGGAAATGTATGGGTTTGATGCTGTCTGCAGTAATGATAAACCCATTCCCTGAACGAACAGGCCCGTGAGGAATAGCCCAAAAGTACGGTTCATTGCGGCCGGTATAAACAGTAATGCCCCAACGCCCATCACAATAAGGCCTAGCGACATACCTTTTTTGTATCCGGTTTTGTTGAGAATAAATGACGAAGGGATGGCGAGGAAAAAGTATGCCATGTAAAATGCGAAAGTAACGAGCAGCGCCTGTGCATCGGTCTCCAGGTCACATGCTAGTTTCAGAAATGGGATCAATGTGCCATTCAGCCACGTAACGAAGCCAAAAATGAAGAACAAAATCCCGATGATAGTCATGGGAATTGCATATTGCTGTTTGTCGCGATTCATGTGGCTGGAATAGTTTGGGTTGATCGGAGATAATTTAATGAGTAATTCTATATTTTTGCTCACTTCGCAGGAAGGCAGCAAGCTGCACAATGTAAACGAAAAATTCTAAATCAGGATGAACACACAAAAAGACACGAAAAAAAAGTTAACACTTCTTGTTCTCGCTGCTGGTATCGGCAGTCGCTATGGTGGGATCAAACAAATTGATGGCTTTGGTCCGCATGGTGAAACGATCATGGACTATTCGTTATATGACGCGATTCGTGCGGGCTTTACAAAAGTCGTTTTCATTGTCAGAGAAGAAATTCTCGAAGCCGTTAAAGAAAAGTTTGCAACTAAAGTAAAAGATAAGATCGAAGTAGATTTCGTCATCCAGTCACTCGACAAGCTAATCCCGACTGAATTCCGAAATCCTGAAAGAGTAAAACCGTGGGGCACCGGCCACGCAGTGCTTTGCGCTGAGTCTGCGATCAACGAGCCGTTTGTTGTAATTAATGCTGACGACTTTTACGGAAAGGACTCTTTTGCTGCCGTGGCGGATTTTTTCGCCAATGACAAGACTGGCGCGCATGCAATGGTAGGCTACACTTTAAAGAATGTTCTCTCCGAACACGGCAGTGTTTCGCGCGGTGTGGGTGATACCGACGCTGATGGTAACCTTACGTCAGTAGTTGAACGAACAACCATCGTTAAGGATGGCAATAAGATCATCGCGAAAGAGAAAGATGGCGATCTTGAATTACGCCCCGATGCGCCGACATCAATGAACTTCTGGGGCTTTCAGCCAACGATGTTTCCGCTTGCATCCAACATGTTCCAAAGTTTTCTGAGAAACAATTACCAGAATATTAAAGCAGAGTTCTTTATTCCACTTATCGTGAACGAAATGATCAATACCGGCAATGGCAAGGTGAAAGTGCTCGGTGGCGGAAACGTATGGTTCGGCGTTACATATAAAGAAGATAAAGACGCTGTATCGGCAAAAATTAAAGAGATGATTGCGAAAGGCGATTATCCTGAAAAACTTTGGTCGTGACAGATCAATAATTGAACAAAGGTCATGACAAAGTTTGTTGATGTCATGACCTTTATATTTTTACAAAAGTGAATCCCCAGATTGAACGGCACACAAATCTATTAAAGCAAAAGGCTGCTGAGCTCGGGTTTTCTTTTTGCGGAATATCGAAAGCTGAATTTCTCGAAGACGAAGCCCCGCGGCTTGAAGAATGGTTAAAGCGTGGCTATCACGGGAAGATGCAATACCTTGAAAACCACTTCGACAAACGCCTAGACCCTCGCTTGCTTGTTCCGGGAAGTAAATCTGTCGTTACACTGCTTTATAATTATTATCCCGAAAAGGATCTTGCGAATGATAATGCAGAATTTAAAATCGCCAAGTACGCCTACGGTGAGGACTATCATTTTGTTGTTAAAGACAGGTTGAAGCAACTGGTGGAGTGTTTGAAATCTGAGATAGGAGATATTAATGGACGCGCATTCGTGGACTCGGCGCCGGTGATGGAACGTGCATGGGCGCAACGATCTGGAGCCGGGTGGATCGGAAAGAATACGTTGCTATTAAACCGCACCAATGGCAGCTTTCATTTTTTGGCTGAGCTGATCATTGATGTCGAATTAAATTACGATGGTCCGGTTAAAGATTACTGCGGGACTTGTACTGCGTGTATCGATGCTTGCCCGACAGATGCGATCGTTGAACCTTATGTTGTTGACGGAAGCAAATGCATCAGCTATTTCACCATTGAACTAAAAGAAGAAATCCCGACCGATGTTAAAGGGAAATTTGAGAACTGGATCTTCGGTTGTGACATTTGTCAAGATGTTTGCCCGTGGAATAAATTTTCAAAGCCACACAATGAACCGAGGTTTCAACCTCATCCTGATCTTCAGCAAATGAACAAACAGCAATGGACAGAGCTGACGAACGATGTCTTTCGGACGATCTTCAAGAATTCTCCTGTAAAAAGAACAAAGTTTGAAGGTCTTGTTCGCAACATAAAATTTATCACTGCCGATGATGATGGAACAAACCATCCTTAATGGATCATCGTCGTGACCTCGTTTGCAATTTTTTGATTGTGCTCAAAAGTAAGTTTCTGATGATTCACCAGGTCGACAATGGTGCCGATAAGACACAGCCCACCCGTAAAGAGGTAGAGTAATCCCATCCCGATCTGTCCGAGGATGAAGCGATGAATGCCAGCCAGGACAAAAAAACCGAGTAGCGCTGTCACAAGGATCATCATGGGCTCCTTTCGTCGCGCACGATACACACCGGCAAATGTCCGCGCCTTTTCATCATCATAGTCTTTTATAAGATGCTGGACGTAGACCATTTCTTCGCCGGTCAGTTCGGGCATGTAGTCAATAACTCTTGCCATGTTGTTGGATGTGTTTTTTAGTTAATATGATGATCCTGAAAGATAATATAATTATTGCGAACACACCGAAAGGGTGGTGGCCGAACGACGCGGCCAGGTCTCCGCGAAAGCATGCATGAACTGATCTGCCGAGTCCGCATCCCGGACACCAGTCAATACCAATAATCGCGAAAGGACAAATTGTAAAATGATGACCGCTTACATCGGCGAATGCCAGAATGATCAGACCTGACAACCATACAACAGCTTCGAGTGGAAACTTTTTCAAAAAGGAAACAAGCATAGTGAAAAGATAGGGATTCAGCCGGAGGCAAAAAAGAAAAGCCCTCTGACGAAGGCTTTCAAAATTTCTTCACTAAGGTGTTTACGCGACCACGAAGCAGCGGTTTAGAATCGCTTCGTGTTGATTCCCAAAACTGGTGTAACACCAATTCTTGAGTTCCCAGATCTCATCCGCTATCAGTAATTTGATAGCTTTTCTCAGCTCTTTCTCGAATAAGAGCGCGTCAAAACTCACTTTGCTAAGCACAGTCTTGACATAATTCAGCATAGCCAATGATGTAAGTGTTAGTTCAAAAAGTAATTCAGCTAACAAGAGTTAAGTTATAAAAAATATAAAGGAGCAAATACAAAATCGGCTTAATAATTTTTACCACCCATACCTTTATTGTTGCTGCAAATACCATTTTCTGGCATTTTTGCGCAATTATTATCCGGTGGGTTCGGTTATTTAGACGTTCAAACGGATTTCTTATTGTTCTATGAAGTTAACTTATTTTCTTGCTGGACTGTTTATTTCATTACTGTCGCTTACGCAAACAGCGGCGCAGGACATTAAAATTTCATTAGGCCCTGATGAGATCGGCGAAAACCAGGGCTGGACGATCACGATCACAGCTTCGAATGAGCGGCTTCGCAACTATGATAACTTTCCGGATATCGACGGGTTTCGCAAACGCGGCACTTCGACGCAATCAACAACAAACATCATTAACGGCCAGATATCATCGTCGCAAAGTGTTATCATGACCTACGTTGCAACCAAGCAGGGAACAGTTACGGTGCCTTCGTTCAAAATGAAGGTGAACGATAAGATCATCAACGTCACGGGTAAAC
>Ga0196965_1001144_pt1 | contig 10912 bp, 11 predicted proteins | sample S1_20metaG_FD_148668 | JGI IMG/M metagenome (GOLD analysis project Ga0196965, IMG submission 148668) | Soil microbial communities from Anza Borrego desert, Southern California, United States - S1_20 | ecosystem: Environmental > Terrestrial > Soil > Desert | place: USA: California | collected... | reverse complement strand
TCTACAGAATTTGGCGGTAAAGGTCAAAAAAGTGATGTTTATATGACTGCCTTGTGGGATACTCAATATCCCAGGGAAGTGAAAAATGTGGTGGATATGGTCATCAGGACAACAGATGATGAAACGAAAGTAAACATCAATGCGGTTTCCAGGATCATGAAGACTTATATTTTCTCAAGATTAACCGACCTTTATGGAGATCTTCCTTATTTTGAAGCAGGTACAGGATATTACAACAATGTTCTTGCACCTAAATATGATCCTCAACAGGATATTTATAATGACTTCTTTCTTGAACTTGATAAAGCAACAAAGGCGCTGGATGCTTCAAAAGATCCAATTACTCAGGATCTTTATTTTAATGGGGATATTTCTAAATGGAAAAAATTTGGAAATTCATTGAGATTGAGATTGGCAATGAGATTGACCAAAGCGGACATTGCAAAAGCGCAAACAGAAGCAGAAGCCGCTATTGCAGGTGGAACAATGGAAAGCAATGGAGATATGGCGGTTATGCAACACATTGATGTTCCTTTTGGAGGGGATGTATTTGGAGGCAATGGTACTTCCTATGTTTTCATGAACAGTTCTCCTGCTGAAAGTACGTTTAGAATTTCCACTACGCTTGCTGATTATCTTGTAAATACTTCTGACCCCAGACTTAGGATATTTGCTGCTTCTTACCTAAAAGACGAGAATCGTACTGATGTAACGGATGCGGTATTAGCCTCTTTGGGAAGTTATCAGGATATGTCCTTGCTTCCAAGCAAATTTTTATATGAAGCTACTGGTGGTCCAATTACAGTTGATGTAAACGGAACACCAACAGAAATAGCCAGAGCGTATCAGTTAATGCAGCCTTCAAAATATATTTCAAAAATAGATGCGCCTTATGTGATGATGAGCTATGCAGAGGTAGAATTGTGGAAAGCAGAAGCAGCTTTCAGAGGATGGAACACAGGCGCTTCGGCAGCGGACCATTTTAGCAAAGCATTAGATGCAGGTGTAAAGCAAATGACTGTTTACGGAGCTCCGGAAGTTGCTCAGTCAGCCGTTGATAATTTTGTCGCTGCCAATCCTCTGACTGCAGGAAAAGAACTAGAGCAAATTAATTCACAATTGTGGGTGAATTTTGTAATGAACGGACAAGAAGCTTATGCCAACTGGAGAAGATCAGGTTTTCCTGCCTTGATATATCCAAATCCGGTTCCCGGTGTAAATCAATCCAATGGTCAGATTCCAAGAAGGATGCAGTATCCTGTTAACGAATATCTGCTTAACGGAGCGAACGTGGCCGAAGCTGTTGCCAGGATTCCTGGTGGAGCGGACGACTGGACAGCGCGAGTATGGTGGGACAAAGAATAAATGGATGATCACTATTTAAACAGAAAAAAATGAAAAATTTAAGATATATATTAATTATACAACTCGCCTTTGCACTACTCTTCTCGGGTTGTAAAGAAGAGGATACGAATCCTGTATTTACCGATGATGCCATTCCAAGAATATTTGGTTGGTCAACTGATAATATCTATACCACCAATATTACGGATACCCTCTCCATAGGCCTGAAGGTGTCTCCTTCCGAAGGAGCTACATATGAATGGACTGTAGATGGGCAATCCGTCGGGAACTCTACAACCTTGGAATACCTCTTTTCAGAACCCAAAAGTTACGCTGTAAAATTCGCCGTAACCAGAAATGGAGTAACGAACTCAAGAGAGGCAGAAGTGATAGTAATCAAACCATTCGTGCCAAAAACCTATACTAAAAAGATGGTAGGGTTTTTAACTGGCGCGGGGACTTTGGCCGATGTAGATATGGCCAATCTTACTCATTTGGTTATTTCATCAGCGGTAGTGGGACAAATTGAAGGAAGTGAGGCGGTGGTAGATACTTCATTTGCCGCAGGCATGGGCCTTTCGCTTCTTGTAAAAGCTGCCCATAATGCTGGTGTCTACGTAATGTTGGATGTTACAGGTAAAGTAGTGCCTGTAAATGGCGGAGGATTTTATGCAGATTATGGCTTTGCCAATGTAATAGCCGATCCTGCAAAACAGGCAAAAGCAATAGAAACAATAATGAAATTTGCTACAGACAATAATCTTGATGGGGTAAATCTTTATGTAAATAACTCTTCTGAAGGTAGTCTTGGGCCAGTAGATGATGCAAAGCTGGCGGCCTTTTTCAAGGCAGTGGCTGCGGCAAGGCCTGAAGGACCTAATGGGAAATTTTTCCTGACAGCCTCAGTTCCGGGCGGCTGGACAACAAGCGCTTTCAAAAGCATTGCCACTGTAGAAGAAGTTGATTGGGTAAATATTCAGCCTTACAGATATGAAGACTTGGCGCCAACGGATCATGGTCCGTTATGGGCTGCAAATGACCTTGCTGCCACCTGGATGAGCTTTGGATTACCTAAGGAGAAAATTGTGATCGGATTCCCTGCTTTCGGACTTCATTATTTTATGCCTAAAGACGGCACAGAAGTAGGTTGGGGCAATTTATGGATGTTCACTGCCTATAAAAGCTTTAAAGAGATCTTGACACTCGATGCCAATGCACATACCAAAGACAAACTGGATGTTGACGATGGTATATACTACGACGGACATCCGAAAATTCAGCAAAAAGCACAACTGGTTTTGGATAATGATTTTGGTGGATTGATGATATGGAGCCTTGAAAGTGATACCAGAGCTCCTGAAAAATCTTTACTAAAGACTGCAAATGCTGCTTTGGGAAATTAACCTTATCATAAAACCGGCTTTGCTAATTTTTAAATGATCAAGGCTGGTTTTAATAGCGAAGTAGAAAGAGTCATTAAACAATTCTGAAATAGTTTATATAAAAGAAGCCGGGATTTCCCGGCTTCCTTATTTATCTGCAATAAATCCGAGTAATTTCTGACGATCAGAAATATCGGTAATTAAAGTTTCTCCACATTCACTGCATTAAGGCCTTTTTTGCCTCTTACTACTTCAAAGGAAACTTTGTCATTTTCTCTGACCTCATCTACCAATCCACTTACATGGACAAAAGTTTCTTCATCTGAATTGTCGTGTTTAATAAAACCAAATCCTTTAGCATCGTTAAAGAATTTCACTGTACCTTGTTGTTGCATTACTTTACTTTTTTTAATTATTAAATTGATATTTATTATTTAGTCTTCTCTTCTGTTTACCATTATTCTTTTACCGAAAAACGATTTATTGTTTAAGCTTTTGATGGCGTTCAATGCATCCTCTTCTGATACCATTTCTACAAACCCAAAACCTCTGAATTTTCCAGTATAAGAATCTTTCACCACTTTTACTGAATTTACTAACCCAAACTCGGTAAAGATTTTATGCAGATTGTTCTCATCCATCTGTTTACTCAAGTTTCCTATAAAAATATTCATGTTTTGTTATTTATAATTAATGATGATAATCTAAGTAAGAGTGAATTATTAGCTGAAATGTAGGTATTGTTACAGGACAGGGAAAAAGAGGCACAAATGCTTATGATGGAAATTTAAGCGTTTTAAAGCATTATCTCCCTTAAAATCACAAATTAAAAGATAATGTCCTTAAGTTTAACCTCCCTTTTTTAATTGTTACTTAATAACATCTATTGGGCTACCTTCTTTAAAACAGGTATCTTATCAAAATAAACTTCCACCGAATTATAAAATTTTAAGTAAAACAAGTTGGGTTCCATTTGAATAAGTAAATTTTTTTCCTGAGGGGTAAGTTGATAATCCATTAGCACTCCTACGTCGATGTTTATGTTTGGTTTTATAAATTATTCTCGCTTTAGAATTATATCTTTTCAAAGACAAATCTAAAATGATCCATTGTTTCTCTTTCAAAGCAAACTTTATTAGGACTGACCTTAAACACTGCTATCTGGTGCCTGAACTCGCTGTTTGTCAAATAGCTTGGAATAAGTGAAGCATAAAGCCAGTATTTTTTTAGGTTGAATTTCCTAAAAGCTTTTCTCCATCTTTTAATGGTTTCAATATAATCTAACCTGCCGCTGCTTTTAGATACAAGTTTAAAATAAGGCTCTGCATTTTTTATCACCTGTGAATCTCCGTAAGGAAGCCATGAACCGGGAAATTCTTTGATCATTAAACCCAGTGTATAAGAATCTATATTGCTTTTGTCGTCTACTGTAATTTTTTCCAAAGGCAACATATTTTTGCTGAAGACCATAGTTTGCATATAAAATCTTCCTCCTTCAGGAAGTAACGCATGCAAACTTTTGAAAAAATTGGAATAAATTTCATCTTGTTTACCTGCTTTGTATTCCTCTATCGAACAAAAATGTTCGAGCCCACCAATACAGGTGATGGCGTCAAAAATGCCATAGTCTTCAGGAGTAATTGTTCTACAATCCTTTACACTTACATCCAGTCCATTTTTTACACAAGCTTCAGCTTGTCCTGTTGATAAGGTTACTCCTTTTCCATTGGCGCCCAGTTTCTTTATGTAGTTGAGAAAAGGTCCCCATCCACAAGCCATGTCTAGCGCTTTAGTGCCTTTTTTTATATTTAGGCTTTCTGCGATGAATTTATGTTTTCTTTCCTGAGCTTCCTGAATGGAAAGTGAAAAATCGCCGTCGAATTTGGCCCCGCTATAATCTCCTGTTTCTCCTAAACTTAACCTGAATATTTTATCAATTGTAGTATAAGTAAAGTCAAGGTCTTCTTTGTTGGCCATTAATATTGTGTTTAAATTATGTAAAATATAAAGATTGTATCAATCTGATTTTTGATGAAAAAAACCTGATTGATTTTTTAAAATGAGAGACGAAGAATAATAGCTGTAAAGCGGTCTGACTATGCTTTTCCTAACCTTTTCAAATGCATTAAATGGGAATAAAAAGCGCTTATAAAGGAAGAATATTCTATGTAAGCGATGTCAAATTCCTTACAGGTTTCCTTTACTATTTTATTTATTTTAGGATAATGTATGTGACTTATTTTTGGAAACAGGTGATGCTCGACCTGAAAGTTTAGCCCTCCCAGTAACCAGGAAATAATTTTGCTGTTGGTACCGAAATTAGCTGTAGTAACCAGTTGATGAATGGCCCATTCATTTTCAATTTTATGGGTAGCATCATCCGGTTTTGGAAAGCTCGTGCCTTCCACTACATGAGCTAGTTGAAATACAATACTGATAAAAAGACCGCAAACAAAAGATACGATAAGATATCCCAGCGCTGCTTTTACAAAGCCAACCATAATGATCGGTAGTACCATATAAACCATTATATAGGAAAGCTTGGTTGCCCAAAAAACGAAATGTTCTTTAAAAGTCAGGTTTTTAAGCTGCGATCCCTGGGCTACTTTGCGGGAGAAATATTTTTCAAAATCCTGGTAAAAGATCCATGCAAGATAAGAGATACCGTAAAGAAATATCCAGTAAACGAATTGAAATCTATGAAACCAACGTCTGGGTTGGTTGTCATTAACCCTCATGAAAGGCTCTATGTCAATATCCGAATCTAATCCTTCAATATTTGTGTAAGTGTGATGATTGATGTTATGTTTTATTTTCCAGAAAAAGGAGTTGGCGCCAAGGACATTGAGAAAATAAGCGGAAACGTTGTTTAGCCATTTATGTTTTGAAAAGGTTTGGTGTCCTCCTTCATGGGAAATATTAAAACCAATAATGGCAAAATTTATTCCCAGCAAAGCACACAAAAGTATGGATAAGAAGGCACCAGGAGTATAAAATACCAATATTATGTAAAGGAAAATGGCTAAGCTAACCTGGAAAATGCTCTTCAAGTAAAGCGGCACATTTCCGGCTCTATGAATTTTATTGCTTTCAAAATATTCATCCACCCTCTTTTTTAGGGACTGGAAAAAGGGACTTTGTGTATTATTAAAACTTACTTTAGACATACCTGTTTGTTATTGCATTTATTAGAAGAATTAAGTTCTCTATTATACACGATTTTAAAGAATTTTTTTAAAGGTTTTTGCCAAGGATTGATGAATATTTAAGAGAGGCTGTCCAAAAAGTCTTCCAGAACTTATTTCGGGATCTTTAAGTCATTTAATAATAGATGCTTAAGATGATAAAATAAATTCAGCACAACAGAAAAACGTACTTTTGGAACACCCCCTTTTAAGTCTTGTGAATTTAGTTGCCATTCATGCATCTATCCATCAAATGACTTTAGGTTCATTGCTTCCCCTGAAATCTCACCCTACCTGTAAAACTTAAGAGATTTTTCGTAATGCATCCTTTTAATTAGTTGCATGAGCACATCAATTAATTAGCACATTTTATTGTGTACTCTAATTGTTTTCTCTCTGATTAACCATAAGTCTTTTCCCCTGAAAAGTTTGATTGTTCAGGTTTTTTATTGCTTCCAATGCTTCCGTGTTTGAAAACATTTCTACGTATGCACATCCTCTGAATCGCCCGGTGCCCAAGTCTGTAACCAGGTTTACAGATTTTAAAAGTCCGAAAGGTTTGAAGATTTTATGGAGGTCCCGTTCATCAACTTCTTTACTTAAATTTCCGACGAAAATATTCATGTTTACAGAATTTATGTTTAACAATTTATTATGAAAGGAGGCCTAATTAGACCACCTTTTTTTGAATTTATTACCACGGGTGAAATTTTCACTGCGATTGGATCTGTTAAAAGGCCTGTTTTTGCTTTTCGGTTTTACCACAGCAGTAAATTCCACATTTGATTCATAGGGATGTTCCTTCACTATGGAAATATTGATGTTGGCCAGTTTGTTTATGTCTTTTAAAGAACTTCTTTCTTCAGCATCGCAAAATGACAAAGCTGTGCCCTTCGTACCCGCTCTTCCAGTTCTACCGATTCTATGAATATAAGTTTCGGGAGTATTGGGTAGTTCATAGTTGATCACAAAGCTCAGGTCATTAACATCTATTCCTCTGGCAGCTATGTCTGTTGCCACAAGAACCCTGGTTGTTTTTCTTTTGAAGTTGTTCAATGCACGTTGTCTTGCTACCTGTGATTTGTTTCCATGGATGGCTTCTGCATTAATCCCGGATCTGTTAAGATCCTGAACTACTTTGTCTGCCCCGTGTTTTGTTTTAGTAAACACCAGTACATTTTGAATTTCTTCTTTGTTGATGATGTGTTGAAGCAATGCTTTTTTGTCTCCTTTTTCTACAAAATAAACCATTTGATTGATGGTTTCGGCAGCGGAAGATTCCGGCGTAACCTCAACTTTTACAGGGTCTTTTAAAATAGATGCCACCAGTGTTTTGATTTCAGCCGGCATTGTTGCCGAGAAAAATATGGTTTGTCTGGTAGAAGGAAGTTTGGTGATAATTTTACGGATATCATTTATAAAACCCATATCGAGCATTCTGTCTGCCTCATCCAATACCAGGTTTTCCACCTTATTCAGGTTTACAAAACCCTGATTGATTAAATCCAACAACCTTCCCGGCGTAGCCACCACAATATCGACACCTCTACGAAGAGCCGTAGTTTGTGTATGTTGAGATACCCCTCCGAAAATAACGGTGTGTTTAAGTCTCAAATGTTTTCCATAAGTGCCAAGGCTTTCGCCTACTTGTACAGCCAGCTCTCTGGTTGGAGTTAAAATAAGAGCCTTGATCCCTGTGGTCGTTGTTTTGTTTTGCAACAATTGTAAAACAGGAATAGCAAATGCCGCTGTTTTTCCTGTACCCGTCTGAGCGCAGGCAAGCAAGTCTTTCCCTTCTAATACATGAGGAATGGCTTGAGCCTGAATTGGCGTGGGCGTAGTATATCCCGCGTCCTTAAGAGCCCTTAAAATCGGCTCTATTATATTTAAATTTTTAAATAACATACATTTTTTTTAAGTGATAAAGAAGACCGTGTGTCGGTTTCTTTTGTGATTGTTTTCCCGGTTTGAAAATTATCCTGACCAAACGATTAAAACAATTGATCTTTAATTGATAATTAAACCATGGTGAACCTTAAGAGTTTACCAGGTACCCTTGAAATTTATACAGGAGAAATGTGATGGAAAGGCCGGAATAATTTTGGACGTTCGATACTATATTATTTATAGTACACATGTCTCGTTTACAATTTGTATTCTTTCTTTGATAATGAATAAGATCGATAATTAAAATTTATTTAGTATTTACATCTCCTTGGGGGACTTAAACTGAGATGTAAGTAGAAAATACAGAACAGATAATAAAGAACCTCAAAAAAAATTCTTTGCAAAAGTAGGTAAAAAAATTGGAAATTCAAATTATTTTTTGCAATGACATCTTAATTCCTTTGGAATAGCCCTGAAATGGCAAAGAAAATAAAGGAAAATCAGATTGGGGCAACAATAAATTGGAAGAAATTTGTTAAATAATTAGGTAATTTAAAGAAAACTAATATACTTTGCCTTGAACCTATAATAATATAATAATGCCTACTGGAACAGTAAAGTTTTTTAATAACGCCAAAGGATTTGGTTTTATAGTACAAGATGATTCCCAACAAGAAGTTTTCGTTCATGTATCTGGGTTAAGTGATCAAGTTAGAGAAAATGATAAGGTGACCTTCGATTTAGAGAGAGGTAAAAAAGGTATGAATGCAGTTAATGTCAAGAAAACGAGATAGACAAACTTCTATAAATTGACTTTTAAAAACCTGTCAAGATTCGACAGGTTTTTTATTTTTCGGGTAAATAAGAATTAAAGGTTGCTCACAGATTACTCGGATTTTCACAGATTATTCTTTTCTGTGTAAATCTGTGTGAATCTGTGAGATAAGTAAGAATAAAGAGTTTGCTCCCAGATTATCCGGATTTTAACGGATTATTTTACCTTTCTGTGCGAATCACTGGAATCTGTGCGAAAAATAGAAAAAAGTACTCACGAATTATTCCCGCCATTGCACTCAACCCAACCACTAAAATGTGTCAGGGGCGCCTGTAGGTGCTGCTTCCCGGTCGGTCATTGTAAAGGCGATTTCTTTTTGACGGAGAAGGTTTACAATTTCTTCTTCATGGTTTGTCAGGAAAACTACGGAATAATCCTTTTCGTCCGACCCTTTGGAAAGATTGGAAATTTGATTCGCTAACTCCTCATCATCTGACAAAAATCTTTTGTTGACTTCAATATAGAACATGGCTTTATGAGGTTAAAATGACTTTAAAATTATATTTATTCAGACTTCTGCTAGTTCAAATCCTGCCTCTTTTATCTTTTTCTTTATCTTATCAGTTTTGAGACCTAAACCAGTTACCGTCAGGAAATGATTCTGATCCAGGAGATCCAGGTACCAGTATTGAACGTCTTTTTCATTATCCAATATTTTCCTTATAACCGTTACTCCATTTACGTCATCAATATTTGTTTTGTATTTGAACGTATTCATAGTTGACATTTTTTTGGATTAAAGGCCATCCTAATTATCTTTTATTGAGCACGATGATTTTAGAAAATAGTTTTGGTTATAATCTTCCCTTTCTTGGACGTACTAATAAATTAAAAATCAATGGCGCTTGTGATCAAGAATGGTTTGCGGTGCGTAACAACTCCAGGTAATGTTAAATTTTGAGTATTTGTGTTGATTTATTTCCTTTTTTCAACGCTATCGTTTCCACATCGTTATTCTATAGTAATATGTCTTAGTTTAATTAATAATCTTATGGGCTACATTGAAACAGGAAAAGGAGGAATGGGGAATTCCATCCGTCTATATTATGAAGAATGGGGAAACGGACGACCGGTAGTATTTATTCATGGATGGCCCTTGAGCCACGAAATGTGGGAGTATCAGCTAACGGAATTGCCAAACCATGGCTTACGGTGCATTGCCTATGACAGAAGAGGTTTTGGCAAATCAGATAAACCCTGGCAAAGTTATGATTATGACACCCTGGCCGATGACCTGAAAAGTGTGTTGGAAGAGTTGAACTTAAGAAATGTCACGTTAGTAGGCTATTCAATGGGTGGCGGTGAAGTGGTACGCTATTTCAGCAAACACGGAGGAGAAAGGGTTTCAAAAGTAATACTGGTGGGTTCTGTTGCGCCTTATCTCTTAAAAACAGATGATAATCCTGAAGGCGTGGATCGTCAGACATTTGAGGAAATGGAGAAGAAAATTAAAGAAGACAGGCCGGCATTTCTTTCGGCTTTTGGAAAGCAATTTTTTGGAGTAAATCTGGTAAGTCATCCTGCCAGTGAGGACCTGCTTCGCTGGGCTCAAGCTCTGGCATTGATAGGTTCCCCTAAAGCTACTTTAGAATGTTTGTGGTCTTTTGCTGAAACGGATTTCAGAAATGAGGTAAGTTCAATTCGTGTTCCTACTCTCATCATTCATGGAGACAGTGATAATATTGTTCCGATAGAACTAACCAGCAAAAAAGTAGCTGAGACTATTCCCGGCGCTCAGTACTTGGTTTATGAAGGCGCACCGCATGGTCTGTTTTATACAGAAAAGGAAAGGCTGAATAATGACATTCTTGAATTTGTGGTTGAAAATAGGGAAAACAATCCAGCCATCTTAAATCCACAAAGCTTTCAAAATAGTGAAATATAAAAGCGGAGAGCCAGAAGTTGGGAAGAGAAGATTAGAAGTCTTCCTGCTTCCCGCTTCCTTTCATATTTATAAAATGATGAAAAGAAAAGGTTCATTTATGAATTGACCTTCGGCATTCGGTTCAATTCATAATTCGTACTTCTTCCCCCTGCTGTTTCTTTTTGTAATATGCCCTTATCTATCAAATCTTTAATGTCTCTTACGGCGGTGTCTTTTGAACATTTTGCAATTCTTGCCCATTTCGAGGAAGTCAACTTACCATCAAATCCATCCAATATCTTATTTAACAGCTTTTTTTGTCTTTCATTTATTATTGTATTCGAATGTTTGTTCCAAAAATCAGCTTTAAATAAAACCCGAGCCAAGACTGAATCACTTGATTTCAATGCATTTA
>Ga0196965_1001143_pt1 | contig 10913 bp, 9 predicted proteins | sample S1_20metaG_FD_148668 | JGI IMG/M metagenome (GOLD analysis project Ga0196965, IMG submission 148668) | Soil microbial communities from Anza Borrego desert, Southern California, United States - S1_20 | ecosystem: Environmental > Terrestrial > Soil > Desert | place: USA: California | collected... | reverse complement strand
TCCCGAGCGCGCCGCCTGGGGCGGACGGCTGCTGATCGACGTGGAGGCCGGCCGGCACGTGCTGTACGCCCTCGCCCAGGGTGACTTCCCCGAGGGCGCACCGGAGGGGTCAGCGGCCCTGCCGGACACCGGTCAGCTGCTGGTCGCGGACCGGGACGGCGGCCTCGACGTGGTCACCGGCGGACTGGACCGCCCGACGTCGCTGGAGGTCGTCGACGGGAACGCCTACGTGGTCACCTACGACGGCGAGGTCTGGCGGATCGAGGACCTGCCCGGCGACCGGCACCGCTGACCCGGCCGGGCCCCGCCGGTCGGACCGGTCGGCCGGCGAGGAGGGCCGTGTCGAGGGACACGGCGGCCGCAACCCTCGTCAGCGCGCGGCGGAGGCCGGGACCTGTGGGCGGTCCAGCGGCAGCTCGGACGCCGGTCCGCGGACGGACCACACCAGCCGGGCGGTGAACGCCGTCACCAGCACCGCACCGAGCATGTGCAGCAGCACCAGCGCGATCGGCAGGTCGGTGAAGTACTGCACGTAGCCGACGACGCCCTGCGCCAGCTGGACGACGAGCAGGTCGCGCGCGGCGCGCTTGACGCGGCCGGGGGCGTCGGTGGCGTACAGCGCGACGAGCAGCGCGACGGTCAACCCGACCAGGAGGAACACCGCGTCGGCGTGCAGCTGGCTGATCAGCTCGACGTCGAAGCCCATCCGGTCGCCGGTCGGGACGTCGTCGGCGTCGACGTCGCCGCTGTGCGGGCCGCTGCCGGTCACCAGCGTGCCCAGCACCAGGACGACGGCCGTGACAGCGGCGGTTCCGGTCACCAGCAGGGCCAGCGGACGGCGCAGCAGCGGCTGGCCCACCCCGGGCTCGCGGGAGCGCAGCCACAGCACGGTGGCCAGCGCGATCAGCACGATCGAGACGAGGAAGTGCGCCGCGACCGTCCACGGGTTCAGGCCGGTGAGCACGGTGACCCCGCCGAGCAGCGCCTGCGCGGGGATGCCGAGGAAGGTCAGGACGGCGAGCGGGCGCAGGTCGCGGCGCGCGGACCGCCACACCGCGACGACGGTGGCGATGGCGATGACGGCGAGGACGGGGGCGAGCAGCCGGTTGCCGAACTCGATCGCGCCGTGGCCGGCGAGCTCGGGCGTGGCGACGAAGCTCTCGCTCGTGCACCGCGGCCAGGTGGGGCAGCCCAGGCCCGAGCCGGTGAGCCGGACGGCGCCGCCCGTGACGACGATGGCGCCGTTGGCGACGGCGTTGGCCAGGGCGAGCCGCGAGACGACGGCGGGGGAGACCGGCACGGGCCGATGCTAGCCGCGCGGACGCCCGCTCCCGGTTCGCCCAGAGCAGATCACAGGGCGGAAGCGCAGGCCGACGTCCCGCGCTGTACGGGACACGAGCGGCCGACGGGCCGCCGCCGGTGTCGGTGTGCGCATCCGGGTAGGGGATCCCTCAGCGGGAGCCTTCCGCGGACGACTCCGAGAGCCCACCGGCCGATCCGACTCCCTTGGACGTGAGGCATGACCAGCCCCTTCTACCCGGGCCCCTACGGGAGCCCCTTCGACGACTTCTTCGCCCGCTTCGCCGGTGGGGGACAGCAGCCGCAGCGGCAGCGGATCGACATCACCCAGTTCCTCAGCCAGCAGGCGCGGGAACTGGTCAACGCCGCGGCGCACCAGGCGGTGGCCGGCGGCAGCGCCGACCTCGGCACCGAGCACCTGCTCTGGGCGATGACGGGCGACGAGAGCACCCGCCAGTTCCTGGCCCGCTCGGGCACCGACCCCGACCGGCTGCGCTCCTCCCTCGAGGAGCAGTTGGTGCGCGGCGAGCCCCGGGACGAGCCCCCGTCCCTCACCCCGGCCGCCAAGCGCGCCCTCCTCGACGCCCACCGCGTCTCCCGCGCCCTCGGCTCGACCTACATCGGGCCCGAGCACCTGCTGTTCGCCCTGGCCGTCAACCCCGACTCCCCGGGGGGGCGGGCGCTGCGCGAGCAGGGCGTCACCCCGGAGGCCCTCCAGCAGGCGGTCACCGGCGGTCCGCAGCCCGGCGCGGGTGGCCGCTCCGGCGGCTCCGGCCAGGCCGGTCCGTCCAACACGCCGACCCTCGACGAGTTCGGCCGCGACCTGACCCAGCTGGCCCGCGACGGCCGGATCGACCCGGTGATCGGCCGTGAGCTGGAGATCGAGCAGACCGTCGAGGTGCTCTCCCGGCGGCGGAAGAACAACCCGGTGCTCATCGGCGAGGCCGGCGTCGGCAAGACCGCGATCGTCGAGGGCATCGCCGCGCAGATCATCGAGGGCGACGTGCCGGAGACGCTCCGCGGCCGGCGGCTCGTCGAGCTCGACCTGACCGGCCTGGTGGCCGGGACCCGCTACCGCGGCGACTTCGAGGAGCGGCTCAAGAAGATCATGGACGAGATCCGCGAGCACTCCGACGAGGTCATCGTCTTCGTCGACGAGCTGCACACCGTCGTCGGGGCCGGCGCCTCCGAGGGCTCCGGCGGGGCGGGCAACATGCTCAAGCCGGCCCTGGCCCGCGGCGAGCTGCACATCATCGGCGCGACGACGCTCGACGAGTACCGCCGCAACATCGAGAAGGACGCGGCGCTGGAGCGCCGGTTCCAGCCGATCCTGGTGCCCGAGCCCGGCGTCGAGGACACCGTGCGGATCCTCTGCGGCCTGCGGGACCGGTACGAGGCCCACCACGGGGTGCGCTTCACCGACGACGCGATCCGGGCCGCGGTGGAGCTGTCGGACCGCTACGTGACCGACCGGCACCTGCCCGACAAGGCGATCGACCTCATCGACCAGGCCGGCGCTCGCGTGCGGCGGCGGGTGAAGACGCCGCCGACCGACCTGCGCGGCCTCGAGCAGGAGGTCGAGCGGCTGCAGCGGGAGAAGGACCAGGCCGTCGCCGCCGAGCAGTACGAGCGGGCCTCCGAGCTGCGCGACCAGCTGGCCGAGGCGCAGGCGCGCCTGGAGCAGGCGCGGTCGGGCGGCGGGCAGCCCGGCGTCCCGGAGGTCGGCGTCGAGGACATCGCCGAGGTGGTCTCGCGCAGCACCGGCATCCCGGTCAGCCAGCTCACGCAGGAGGAGGTGCAGCGGCTGCTCGGGCTCGAGGACCACCTGCACCAGCGGGTCGTCGGCCAGGACGACGCCGTCAGCGTGGTCGCCGAGGCGGTGCGCCGCTCGCGGGTCGGCCTGGGCGACCCCGACCGGCCGATCGGCAGCTTCCTGTTCCTCGGGCCCACCGGCGTCGGCAAGACCGAGCTGGCCCGGGCGCTGGCCGAGGCGCTGTTCGGCGACGAGGACCGGATGATCCGGCTGGACATGAGCGAGTTCCAGGAGCGGCACACCGTCAGCCGCCTCGTGGGCTCCCCGCCCGGGTACGTCGGCTACGAGGACGCCGGCCAGCTCACCGAGGCGGTGCGCCGTCGTCCCTACTCGGTGGTGCTGCTGGACGAGATCGAGAAGGCGCACCCCGACGTCTTCAACACCCTGCTGCAGGTGCTCGACGACGGCCGGCTCACCGACTCGCAGGGCCGCACGGTCGACTTCAAGAACACCGTGCTGATCATGACCAGCAACCTGGGGTCGGAGCTGATCCAGGGTCGCAACACCCCGCTCGGGTTCGGCGCCGGGACCGGAGCGGCCTCCGACGACGGGCTGCGCGAGCGGCTGGTGCGGCGGCTGCGCGAGCAGTTCCGCCCGGAGTTCCTCAACCGCGTCGACGAGATCGTGGTGTTCCAGCAGCTGGAGACCGAGCAGCTGGCGCAGATCACCCGGCTGCTGCTCGACGAGACCCGCCGGCGGCTGTCGGCCCAGGACATCGAGCTGACCTTCACCGACGAGGCGGTCACCTGGATCGCCGAGCACGGCTTCGAGCCGCAGTTCGGCGCCCGGCCGCTGCGCCGGGCGATCCAGCGGGAGGTCGACAACCCGCTGTCGCGGCTGCTGCTCGACGGCCGGCTGGGGTCGGGCCGGAGGGTCACGGTCGGGGTGCGGGACGGCGCCCTCGACTTCGCCGTCGACCAGCCCGCGGAGGCCGCTCCGGCCGGCGTCTGAAGGAGGACCGCCTGAGCCTGCGGGGGCCGCACCGGTCACCGGGCCGGCGGGGAGGTGCGCGACACCGCCCCCGCCGGCCGCGGCCCAGGTCAGCAGCCGTGCCCAGCTCCAGCCGGGCCCGGTCCCGGCTTAGGTTGCCCTTGCTTGCACGCGCCGGGAAATAGGTAACACTCGTGTTGTGGAAAGCGGCACGGTGCAGGTGACGGGCGGGGCGAGCGCGCCGGTCCGGGCCTCGTCGTCCGCCGACGACGGGCGCACGCGGCACCGCGTGGCCGCCCTGCTGCTCGAGCACGGTCCGCAGACCGCGACCGAGCTCGCCGGACGGCTGGGCGTCTCGCCGACCGCCGTCCGCCGGCACCTCGACGCGCTGGTCTCCACCGGCCGCGTCGAGGAGCGGCACGCTCCCGGCACCCCGCGGGGGCGGGGCCGCCCGGCCCGGCTGTTCCACCTGACCGACGCCGGCCGCTCGGCCTTCCCGCACGCCTACGACGACCTGGCGCTGACCGCGCTGCGGTTCGTCGCGGCGCAGGGCGGGCCGGACGCCGTCCGCGCGGTCGCCGAGGCCCAGCTCGCCGGGCTGGAGCAGCGCTGCTCGGCCGCGGTGGAGGCGGCACCGGGCGCCCCGGTCGACCGAGCACAGGCCCTCGCCGGCGCGCTCACGGCCGAGGGCTACGCTGCCTCGGCCTCGGCGATCTCCGGTGGCGGTCAGCTCTGCCAGCACCACTGCCCGGTCGCGCACGTGGCGGCGGAGTTCCCGCAGCTGTGCGAGGCCGAGACGGCCGTGATCGGCCGGCTCGTCGGCACGCACGTGCAGCGGCTGGCCACGATCGCCCACGGCGACGGGGTGTGCACCACGCACATCCCGGGGCCGGTCCGCCGCGCGAGCGGCGGAGAGCACATGCGCGCGGGGAACAGATCGGGCCCCGCGAGCCCTGTACCGGACGAGCGCACGGCGCACCGGCTGCGAGCCGGCGGGCGCCCCGCACCGTCCACCAGCAGCACCCCCACGAACGACCGGGAGAGGACGCCCGCATGACCAGCACCCAGCAGCCGGTGACCGGCACGCCGCTCACCCAGGACGAGCAGATCGAGCAGCTCGGCCGGTACCAGTACGGGTGGGCGGACGCCGACGTCGCCGGTTCCGCCGCCAGGCGCGGGCTCAGCGAGGACGTCGTCCGGGACATCTCGGCGCGCAAGGACGAGCCCGAGTGGATGCTCGAGCGGCGGCTCAAGGCCCTGAAGCTGTTCGGCCGCAAGCCCATGCCGGACTGGGGGTCGGACCTGTCCGGGATCGACTTCCAGAACATCAAGTACTTCGTGCGCTCCACCGAGGCCCAGGCGACCTCGTGGGAGGAGCTGCCCGAGGACATCAAGAACACCTACGACCGGCTGGGCATCCCCGAGGCGGAGAAGCAGCGCCTCGTCGCGGGTGTGGCCGCCCAGTACGAGTCCGAGGTCGTCTACCACAAGATCCGTGAGGACCTCGAGGAGCAGGGGGTCGTCTTCCTCGACACCGACACCGCGCTGCGCGAGCACGAGGACCTCTTCCGCGAGTACTTCGGCTCGGTCATCCCCTCCGGCGACAACAAGTTCGCCGCGCTGAACACCGCGGTGTGGTCGGGTGGCTCGTTCATCTACGTGCCGAAGGGCGTGCACGTGGAGATCCCGCTGCAGGCCTACTTCCGGATCAACACCGAGAACATGGGCCAGTTCGAGCGGACGCTGATCATCGTCGACGAGGGCGCCTACGTGCACTACGTCGAGGGCTGCACCGCGCCGATCTACAAGTCGGACTCGCTGCACTCCGCGGTCGTCGAGATCATCGTCAAGAAGAACGCGCGCTGCCGGTACACGACCATCCAGAACTGGTCGAACAACGTCTACAACCTGGTCACCAAGCGGGCGATCGCCCACGAGGGCGCGACCATGGAGTGGGTCGACGGCAACCTCGGCTCCAAGGTGACGATGAAGTACCCGGCGGTCTGGATGACCGGCGAGCACGCCAAGGGCGAGGTGCTCTCCATCGCCTTCGCCGGCGAGGGCCAGCACCAGGACGCCGGCGCCAAGATGGTGCACGCGGCGCCGAACACCTCCTCGACCATCGTGTCGAAGTCGGTGGCCCGCGGCGGCGGCCGGACCTCCTACCGCGGCCTGGTCCAGGTCGACGAGGGGGCCCACGGCTCGAGGTCGACGGTCAAGTGCGACGCGCTGCTGGTCGACACGATCAGCCGGTCGGACACCTACCCCTACGTCGACGTCCGCGAGGACGACGTCGCGATGGGTCACGAGGCGACCGTCTCCCGGGTCAGTGACGACCAGCTCTTCTACCTGATGAGCCGCGGTCTGTCCGAGGACGAGGCGATGGCGATGGTGGTCCGCGGCTTCGTGGAGCCCATCGCCCGCGAGCTCCCGATGGAGTACGCCCTCGAGCTCAACCGCCTGATCGAGCTGCAGATGGAAGGTGCCGTCGGCTGATGTCGGCAGAGAACAGCCCCGCCAACACCACCGGCCTCACCACCGAGTCGGCCACGCTCGCCGGCGAGCTCTTCGCCGAGGGCGTGGGGGCGCAGGCCGGCCCGCCCAGCACGCCGGCCCCCGGCACCGGCACCGCCGGTCAGGCCGCGCCGGGTGCGCACTCGCACGGCGGGCCGGCGCCGACCGGCTCGCCGGCCGAGCGCTTCACCTCGACCGACCCGGACGCCTTCGGGGCGCCCACCGGCCGCGAGGAGACCTGGCGCTTCACCCCGATGAAGCGCATCCGCCCGCTGCTGGACGGCGCCCCGTCGGACGCCCACCTCCAGTGGGACACCGATCTGCCCGACGGCGTCGAGCTGGCCGGCGTCGAGGCCGACGACCCGCTGCTCAAGGGCCTGCCCGAGCCGGTCGACCGGCTCGCCGCCCTCGCCCGGCAGCGCAGCGGCGGCGCCGCCGTCGTCCGCGTGCCGGCCGAGGCCCAGCTCGACCGCCCGGTCACGCTGCGGCTGTCGGGCACCGGCTCCGAGGACGTCGTGTGGGGGCAGCTCGTCATCGAGGTCGGCGCCTTCGCGAAGGCGACCGTCGTCCTCGACCACGCCGGCCTGGCCAGGTACGCGGGCGGCGTCGCCGTCCTCGTCGGTGACGGCGCGCAGGTCACCCTCGTCTCGGTGCAGGACTGGGCGCCGGGCGCGGTGCACGGCGGGCAGTACGACGCCGTCGTCGGCCGGGACGCGACCTTCACGCAGGTCGTGGTCACCCTCGGCGGCGACCTGGTGCGCTTGGTCAGCAACGTGCAGTACGCCGGCCCCGGCGGGACGGCGGAGCTCTTCGGCGTCTACTTCTCCGACGAGACCCAGCACCAGGAGCACCGGCTCTGGGTGGACCACGCGGTGCCCAACTGCACCAGCAACGTGCTCTACAAGGGCGCGCTGCAGGGCGAGGGCGCGCGCACGGTCTGGATCGGCGACGTCCGCATCCGCCCCGACGCCACCGGCACCGACACCTACGAGCTCAACCGCAACCTGGTGCTCACCGACGGCGCCCGCGCCGACTCGGTGCCCAACCTGGAGATCGAGACCGGCGAGATCGTCGGTGCCGGCCACGCCAGCGCCACCGGCCGCTTCGACGACGAGCAGCTGTTCTACCTCTGCTCGCGGGGCATCGACGCCGAGACCGCGCGCCGCCTGGTCGTCCGCGGCTTCTTCGCCGACGTCGTCCAGCACATCGGCATCGACGAGCTGCAGGACCGGCTGATGCGCGGCATCGAGACCCGTCTCGGTGCGCGCCCGGGCCTGGACGAGCAGCCGGTCGAGGTGGCCTGACCCATGGCCTTCGAGCGGGTGTGCGCGCTCTCGGAGGTGCCGGAGAACGGCGCCCTGCGGGTCGAGCTGGCCGACGTCGACGTGGCCGTCGTCCGGGACGAGGACGACGTGTACGCCATCCAGGACGTCTGCTCGCACGCCGAGGTCCCGCTGTCGGAGGGCGACGTCGAGGAGTTCGACGGCGCCCCCACCATCGAGTGCTGGCTGCACGGGTCGTGCTTCGACCTGCGCACCGGCGAGCCCACCAACCTGCCGGCCACCGAGCCGGTCGACGTCTACCCGGTCCGCGTGGAGGGGGAGGACGTGCTCGTCGACACGGAGGCAAGCGCCGTGTCCGACGACGTCCTCCGCCACGCGGCCGGCAACTGAGGAGCGAGAAGAGAAGTGTCCGTTCTGGAGATCCGCGACCTGCACGTCAGCGTGGGGGAGGGTGACGACGCCAAGGAGATCCTCAAGGGGGTCGACCTGACCGTCCGCTCGGGCGAGACGCACGCGATCATGGGGCCGAACGGGTCGGGCAAGTCGACCCTGGCCTACTCGATCGCCGGCCACCCGAAGTACACGATCACCGGCGGTACCGTCACCCTCGACGGCGAGGACGTCCTCGCGATGAGCGTCGACGAGCGCGCCCGCGCCGGCCTGTTCCTCGCCATGCAGTACCCGGTCGAGGTCCCCGGCGTCTCGGTGTCGAACTTCCTGCGCACCGCCGCCACCGCCATCAAGGGCGAGGCCCCGAAGCTGCGCACCTGGGTCAAGGACGTCAAGAGCGAGATGGACCTGCTCGAGATGGACTCCGCCTTCGCCGAGCGCAACGTCAACGAGGGCTTCTCCGGCGGTGAGAAGAAGCGCCACGAGATCCTGCAGATGCGGCTGCTCAAGCCGGCCATCGCGATCCTCGACGAGACCGACTCCGGCCTCGACGTCGACGCCCTGCGGGTGGTCTCCGAGGGCGTCAACCGCGCCCGGCAGGAGAGCGAGGTCGGCGTCCTGCTGATCACCCACTACACGCGGATCCTGCGCTACATCACACCCGACTTCGTGCACGTCTTCGTCGACGGCCGGATCGCCGAGGAGGGCGGCCCGGAGCTGGCGGAGAAGCTGGAGAACGAGGGCTACGCCGCTTACGGCAAGGGCTCCCAGGAGGTTGCCTCAGCATGACCCAGACCGTCTCGCGTCCCGCCGGGGCGCAGCAGGCGCCCCTGCCTCTGGACGTCGAGGCGATCCGGGCGGACTTCCCGATCCTGACCCGCACCGTGCGGGACGGGAAGCGACTGGTCTACCTGGACTCGGGCGCGACCTCGCAGAAGCCGCTCAGCGTGCTCGACGCCGAGCGGGACTTCTACCTGACCTGCAACGCCGCACCGCACCGGGGCGCGCACCAGCTCGCCGAGGAGGCGACCGCCCGCTACGAGGCGGCCCGCGCCACCATCGGCGCCTTCATCGGTGCGCCGGCCGAGGAGGTCGTGTTCACCCGCAACACCACCGAGGCGATCAACCTGGTCGCCTACGCGCTGTCGAACGCGGCCACGGCCAAGGAGGAGCAGTTCCGGCGGTATGCCGTCGGCCAGGGCGACGAGATCGTCGTGACCGAGATGGAGCACCACGCCAACCTGGTGCCCTGGCAGCAGCTGTGCGAGCGCACCGGGGCGACGCTGCGCTGGCTCGGCCTGACCGACGACGGCCGGCTGGACCTCTCCGACCTCGCCACCGTGGTCAACGAGCGCACCAAGCTCGTCGCGGTCACCCAGCAGTCGAACATCCTCGGCACGATCAACCCGCTCGAGGACATCTCGGCCCGGGCCCGTGAGGTCGGCGCCCTGCTGCTGGTCGACGGCGCGCAGTCGGTGCCGCACCAGCCGGTCGACGTCACCACGCTCGGCGCGGACTTCCTGGTGTTCTCCGGCCACAAGATGCTGGGCCCGACGGGCGTCGGCGTCCTGTGGGGCCGCTACGAGGTGCTCGACGCGCTGCCGCCGTTCCTCACCGGCGGCTCGATGATCGAGGTCGTGCGCATGGAGGGCAGCACCTTCATGCCGCCGCCGCAGCGCTTCGAGGCCGGCGTCCCGATGACCGCGCAGGTGATCGGGCTGGCTGCCGCCGTCGAGTACCTGCAGCGGCTCGGCATGGACCGCGTGCAGGCGCACGAGGAGGCGCTGACCGGGTACGCGCTGGCGAAGCTCGCCGAGATCCCCGGCGTCACGGTGATCGGCCCGCCCGACACCGTCGCCCGCGGGGGAGCGGTCTCCTTCACCGTGGAGGGCATCCACCCGCACGACGTCGGCCAGGTCCTCGACGACCTCGGCGTCGAGGTGCGGGTCGGCCACCACTGCGCCTGGCCGGTGGTGCGCCGCTACGGCGTCCCCGCCACGACACGGGCCACCTTCTACGTGCACACGGGCTACGACGACATCGACGCCCTGGCCGACGGCATCCGGGAGGCCCAGCGCTTCTTCGGTGTCGCACCAACCGCGGGGGTCGCCTGAGATGCAGTTGCAGTCGATGTACCAGGAGATCATCCTGGACCACTACCGCCACCCGCACGGCCGCGGGCTGCGCGAGCCGTTCGAGGCCGAGGTGCACCACGTCAACCCGACCTGTGGTGACGAGGTCACCCTGCGGGTGCACCTGGACGGCGACACCCTCGCCGACGTCTCCTACGAGGGGATGGGCTGCTCGATCAGCCAGGCGTCGGTGTCGGCGATGTACGAGCTGGTCGTCGGCAAGTCGGTGCCCGAGGCGCTGGAGACCGGCGAGCACTTCACGACCCTGATGCAGAGCAAGGGCGACGCGTCGGTGGCCGAGAAGCTCGAGGACGAGCTGGAGGACGCCATCGCGTTCGCCGGCGTCTCCAAGTACCCGGCGCGGATCAAGTGCGCGCTGATGAGCTGGATGGCCCTCAAGGACGCGTCCGCCCGCGCGCTGGCGGCCGCCCAGACTGGAGGCAAGGCATGAGCGAGACCACCGAGAACGCCACCCCGGCGACCGACGGGGCGCCGGGCGACCTCCCGGCCTACAAGTCGGCGCTGCTCGAGGACGTCGAGGAGGCCATGCGC
>Ga0196965_1001142_pt1 | contig 10916 bp, 8 predicted proteins | sample S1_20metaG_FD_148668 | JGI IMG/M metagenome (GOLD analysis project Ga0196965, IMG submission 148668) | Soil microbial communities from Anza Borrego desert, Southern California, United States - S1_20 | ecosystem: Environmental > Terrestrial > Soil > Desert | place: USA: California | collected... | reverse complement strand
GGAATAGGTGATCTTGGCCCTAAAGCCTATCAGTTTGCTGATTTTTTAGCATCCGCGTCTGTCAGGTACTGGCAAATTTTGCCGCTTAATTATACAGAAGAAGGAAGCAGTTATTCCCCTTATAGCGGAATCTCTGCATTTGCGGGGAATACACTTTTAATCAGTCCTGAATTATTGGTTGAGGATGGACTATTGAGGAACAGAGACCTGGCCAGTAAAAAGCCTTTTGATGATGCCGTTGTAGAATATTCTAAAGTTTTGCAGTTTAAAAGAAAGCTATTTGATCAGGCGTTCAAAGCTTTTAAGGAATCCAGCCCCTACTACCATAAAAAATTTAAATCTTTTTGTAAGGATAACATTCTATGGTTGGAAGACTATGCCCTCTATACCGCCATAAAAGAAAATTTTGATGGAAAAAGCTGGGATTTCTGGCCCAGGGAAGTAAAAAACAGGAAGCCGGAAGTGATGGAAAAGTTGAAAAAACAACTTAAGGTGGAGATCGAAAAAGAGAAGTTTTTGCAATATGTTTTCTTTAAGCAATGGGAGAGTCTGAGGAAGTATTGTGAGGAAAGGAAGATAAAGTTTATAGGTGATTTGCCTTTTTATATTGGATATGATAGTGCCGATGTATGGGCAAATCCTCAGTTTTTTAAGTTGGATGATGAAAAAAAACCGCTTCTTGTATCAGGTGTTCCGCCTGATTATTTTAGCGAAACTGGTCAGCTCTGGGGTATGCCCATTTTTGATTGGGACAATTTAAAAAGAGATAAATATTCCTGGTGGATCAGCAGGATAGATCAGAATATGAAAATGTTCAGCCTTCTGCGATTGGATCATTTCCGTGCTTTTTCTGCGTATTGGGAAGTTCCAGCTGATGAAATTACTGCAATCAATGGTTCCTGGATAAAAGGCCCGGGTAATGATTTTTTTAAAGCGCTTAAAAAGAAATACAAGGACCTGCCCTTGATTGCAGAAGATCTGGGAGAAATAGATCAGCCAGTCCGGGATTTAATGATAAAATATAATCTTCCGGGAATGAGGGTTTTGCAGTTCGCGTTCGGGGAAGATATGGCCAAAACCATTCATATTCCTCACCATCATGTTCCTGATTCCATTGCCTATACCGGAACCCACGACAACAATACGATAGTGGGATGGTATGAAAATGACCTGTCCAAAGAGGATAAAAAGCGGGTCATGGATTATTTGGGAAAGAAAACCAAGACAGAAAATATTCATGAGGAAATAATCCGGTTAACGCTTCAATCAGTGAGTCAGCTTGCCGTGTTCCCATTGCAAGATCTTTTTGGTTTGGGACAGGAATCCATTATGAACAAACCTTCTACAATAGAAGGTAACTGGACGTGGCGGTTTTCAGAAGATTTGTTAACTTCTGAAACTGCGGAAAAATTAAAAGAATGGATAAAGACTTATGACCGGGAAGGTGATCCTGTTGAAACTAAAAAAGCAAAAAAGGCTGTGAAAAAAGAGAAGAAAAAAGAATTCGGGTAAAGTCTGAACCGGAATTCCAGAAATTAATTGAATAACTGGAATTTTATTCATCGAGGTTTTGTCTCGTCCTGAAAAAAGTTTACAGGTTTAACATTAAATCCTGAATAGAGTTTACAAGTTGAATAATTGTCCTGAAACAAATTTACAAATAACTGTTAGGAGAGAAATTCTCAAATCATCACATCATCAAATTATCGCGTTAATTAAATATCTCCCAACTGCGGTCTGATCAATATTTCCTCCATTACAGAATTTTTTGAAAGACTATAAGCGGCCCATATTGCCTCAGCTACATCTTCAGATTTCATAAATCTATCTTCAGGCAAGTCAGAACCTTCCCAGCTTGCTGTTAATGTAGCCCCAGGAAGAATGGCGGTTACCTTTACGTCAAATTCTTTCATTTCTTCCCTCAACACTTTTGTCATTCCATAAATGGCAAATTTAGAAATACAGTAAGAGCCCCCGTTTACGTAGGGTATTATGCTTGCCGTCGAACACATATTGAATATGTGGCCTTCCTTTCGGTCCTTCATTTGATGAACCAAGCCTCTTGTAATGTCATAAGCACTGATTAAATTGATGTTCAGCATTTTTTCCAGAGTGCCTTCTTCTTCATTATGAATCTGCCCTGGAATAAAATAACCTGCATTGTTTACCAGGACGTTTACTGATCTTCTGGTCCCTTTAATAAAAGAAAGGAAACGTTGGGTATCGGATTTTGAGGAAAGGTCACTTGCCAGGTAATCGAGGATCACGCCCGGATATTTGCCTTCAATTTCTACCTTAAGAGTAGAAAGCTCATGTTCCTTTCGTGCACAGGTTATTATATCGAAGCTTTCAGAAGCAAATTTTTTGATAATTGCTTTGCCAATACCTTTTGTTCCGCCGGTTACCACTATTAATTTATTCATTTCCTGATTTATTGTATTATAATGAGCCTCTAAGTTTAGAAAAGGAAAACTATTAAAAAAAGTTATCTGTCGAATTAAACTAAACTTTCAACTTAAATTAAAGTTTTCCTTTATTTAGCGTTTTGCATCTAATCAACTATTTTGCAAAGTATTTATTATTCTAGCGTTTATTCTAAGTGCTTTTTAAAAATGAAAAGATGCAGCTAAAAGTGAAGTGCAGATTAAACTTGCATCATGAAAAAATTAAACGATAACATATTTTGAGGACAATTAGCTTGAAGGCATCTGTCAAAATTTCTATCCGTCATAGCTAATACCTGAAACCTTTATGAAACAATTAGGTCTATTTTTTATTTTTTTAGGACATCTTTTCACCAATAGAGAACCTTTTAAAATATACATAAACAGAATATTTGATGAAGCGGTGAGCATTGGGGTTGGTTCAGTTTTTATTGTTTCTATAGTTTCCAGTTTTATTGGTGCGGTTACTGCCGTTCAAACAGCCTACAACCTTATAGCGCCTTATATTCCTAAAACCGTTATTGGGCTGCTCGTCCGCGATACTACCATATTGGAGCTTGCGCCTACTATTATGGCAATTGTATTAGCCGGCAAAGTAGGATCAAACATCGCAAGTGAACTGGGCACCATGCGAATAACCGAGCAAATTGATGCCCTTGAAGTAATGGGGATAAACTCTGCATCATACCTTGTTTTGCCAAAAATCATTGCCTTTATTTTTACTTATCCCATGTTGGTGATACTGGCAGCTTTCCTTTCGATGTTGGGTGGTTATATCGCTGGTGTTTTGACAGATTCCGTTACGCCTTCACAATACATTATCGGTTTAAGGCAAGATTTTGTACCCTTTAATGTTTCATTTGCAATGATTAAGTCGGTTGTTTTTGCCTTTTTGATCGCTTCTATTTCTTCATTTAAAGGATATTACACGCAAGGTGGGGCTTTGGAAGTAGGTAAATCTAGCACCAGTGCGGTAACAAACAGTTGCATTGCCATTTTACTGGCGGATTTTTTACTAGCCCAGCTATTGTTATAAAACTTAAAGTTGAATGATTGAAACTATAAATATTAAGAAGTCCTTCAATGATAAGGAGATTTTATCCGGGATAAACAGCACTTTTCATAAAGGGAAAACCAATTTGATCATTGGCTCCAGCGGAACAGGCAAAAGTGTATTGTTAAAATGCATCGTAGGCCTGGTAAAACCGGATGATGGCAGGGTATTATTTGATGGTCGGGACTTTACAAATGGCACAAGAGAAGAAATAACTGAAATACGCAGGGAAATAGGAATGCTTTTTCAGGGAGCAGCCTTGTTCGACTCACAAACGGTGGAAGAAAACGTGATGTTTCCTTTGGATATGCTTACAAAAATGCCCAAGGAGGAAAAAATAGACCGCGTTAATTTTTGTTTGAAACGTGTCGGACTGGAGAATGCGAATAAGAAAATGCCTTCCGAACTTAGTGGTGGCATGAAAAAAAGAGTTGGAATAGCACGGGCAATTGTCAATAATTCACGTTACCTCTTTTGCGATGAACCCAACAGTGGGCTCGATCCTCGTACTTCCATTTTAATTGATAATCTGATAAAAGAAATTACTGAAGAATTCGAGATCACGACCGTGATAGTAACCCATGATATGAATTCGGTAATGGAAATAGGCGATACCATCATCTTTATGTATCAGGGAAAAAAGCTCTGGGAAGGCGACAGTGATAACATTCTTGAAGGCGATGTAAAAGAGCTGAGGGAATTTATCTTTGCCAATAAATTAATGAAGAAGCTTCAAAAGCATTAATGCATAGTTTTAGGGGTGATATTCCCTTCTTCATATTTATTGGTCCCAAATTCTAAATAGATTTCATCACTCTGCGGATTCAATGAAAATATTCTTACTTAACTTCCTCTATAAGAATTAACTAAAGGAATCACAATCCGTATGCATAGAAAATAGCCATACATGCTTAAAACAGTTGATAACTGTAACTTTAATTTTAGTATATGAAAACCATTCTTTGTCCGACCGATTTTTCCCCGGTAGCTCAAAATTCTCTTTTGTATGCTGCTGAATTTGCTAAAAGAAGCGGAGCCGAAGTTATTCTGTTTCATACAGAATTTTTTCCTCAAACCATTGATGAGGAGGAGGATGAGGAATTGGTAAATCTGCCCTCAGAATATATTGCTGAATTAAAAGAAAAACTAGCGTCCTTGGTTGCCCAGCTTAAATTAACTTATCCTGAGGTGAAATTCAGGTATGTAGTAGAAGATGGCCTGGCTGCTGAAAACATTGCTCTGTATGCCAATAACAATAACATCGATCTGATTATTCTCGGAACCTCTGGGGCATCAGGGATTCAAGCTATTTTTGCCGGAAGTAATACGGTCCGGGTTATGGAAAAAACAAAATGCCCGGCATTGATTATTCCCCGGAAGATGGAATATAAACTACCTTCCTTGTTTGTGTATGCCGGAGATTTACAAGGGGCCAACGAGGGAATAATTAAGGATGTATTAGAAATTACCAGAATATTCAATGCAGAACTTCAACTTTTGCACATCAGAAGCGAGCAGCAATTGGAGCTGGTGGATTCAACCTCTTCCTTAAATACTATGTTAAGAATGCATTCTACGGAAAACGTCAGGCAAGAGATCATCACTGTGGATGATTCTGTAGAAGAAATCGAGGAGTATGTAAAAAACAAAGCGGATATCCTCGTAATGACTTTTAAAAAGAACAGCTTTATAGAAAAGTTGTTTAATAGAAACAGGGTGGAAAGAATCGCTTATGATGCTCAAATTCCACTGTTGATCCTGCACAAACCATAACTCTTTGTAAGTGACCTCGTAGTTTTAATTAAGATACTTAAATATAAAGCTATGGCAAGGCAAAAACAACAAGACCAAAATTCAGCAAATAAGAAACCCTCTACGCAAACAGCCGGGAAATCGATGTCTGATGCACCTGAAGGAGCAAAAAATAAAGCCAGAAGCAGCAAAGGGAAAGTAGACCCAATGAAAAAAGATTAATAATTAAAGGATGAGAAAAGTTTCGGGAGGCTTATTCTTTTTTAATTCTTTATGGAAAACGTTTTTCCATCTTTTCCAAATATTGTCATTCTTTTCAAAAGGATGACCGTTGAACCAAGTAAAAACAATTTAAAATAATTTTTTAATAAATCGGTTCGTATGAAGTATCATGCCTGAAAGCCTGATCCTTTATGCCTGACAGCTCATACCAAGTTATGAAATTAACGCCTTCAGAGAACTTAACAGAGGAGAAAATAAAACCCAAACTAAAGTATGTAATAAGGGATGGGTTGGCTTCTGAAGTAATGGCAGTTTTATCAGGAGGCGCTTTCTTAGTTGCACTTGCACTGAAGCTTGGCGCTTCAAATTTCCAGATAGGACTTTTGGCATCCGTAGGTACTTTGGCCAGTGTATTTCAGCTATTTGCAATTTATTTAATCCAAAAATATAGAAACCGACGGGCTGTTGTTGTTTCCACACTTTTTTCTGCAAGGATTTCCTTGTTAATCATATGTATCCTCCCTTTTCTGTTTACGGCCGGAGTTAGTCTTAATATTTTGATTTTGCTTTTGTGTTTTCATCATATCATGGGAGCAATTTCCGGTCTGTGCTGGAGTTCCTGGATGAAAGATCTTATTCCGGAATCTTCTCTGGGTTCCTTTTTCAGCCAAAGAAGTAAGCTTATTCAGGTTACTTCAATTACGATGAATTTTCTGATTGCCTTTTCGCTCGACTTTGTAAAGGAGAATTATCCACAGTATGAAATCCATGCCTATTCGTCTATGTTTTTTATCGCGGCGGTCTTTGGTTTAGTAAGCATTTATTTTCTGATTCAAACACCGGAGCCGAAAATTCAAATGACCCAGAAGAATATTTTCAAGCTTTTCCTGATTCCTTTTCGCAATAAAAACTACAAAAACCTTATGGTTTTTCATGCGGTATGGTTATTTGCCATTAACCTTGCTTCCCCATTTTTTACAGTTTACTTGTTGAAAATGCTTGGCTACCCGCTTTCCTATGTCATCACCCTCACCATAATTAGCCAATTGACCAATATATTTTTTATTAAAATCTGGGGAAAATATTCGGACAAGTACAGTAATAAAACTATTATTCAGATTTGTGCGCCTATATATTTATGTTGTATCCTGGCCTGGACATTTACGACTATGCCGGAGAAGCATGCTTTAACGATTCCTCTGCTGGTGATTATTCATGTCTTTAGTGGAATTTCCCTTTCGGGAATCAATCTTTCACTTAGTAATATAGGCTTTAAGCTGGCACCAAAAGGCAATGGTGTGATTTTTCTTTCTGCCAGAAGCTTACTTAATGCTGTAGTTGGCGGCATTGCCCCAATTGTAGGAGGACTATGTGCAGATTTTTTTTCAGAGCGGGAATTGTCGTGGAATCTGGAATGGAGAGGGCCCAATGGCGTTTATTTATTCAATACCCTTGACTTACAACAGTGGGATTTCTTCTTTGCGATTGCCTTTATTTTAGGTTTGATCTCTTTGCAACGGCTGGCTTGGGTAAAAGAAGAAGGAGAGGTGGAAGAAAAGGTGGTTATGGGAGAAATTGTTACAGAAATGAGAAGGGAGTTTCGTTCCCTTTCTACTGTTTCAGGAATCCGGTCAATGATTTTTTTCCCTTTTGGACTTATAAATGAAGTTAAAGAAAGAATCAAGTCCGGATCCGATGAAAAATTATTAGAAGATGTGTCTGCCAAAAAATAAGGTAATGTGATAATTGGGTGATGTGCTTATGTGATAATGTGACGACGTCATGACTAATAATATGATGTATTGGTTAGGCACTGAATAGCCTCGTCCTTCAGGTCGTGGCATGATAGAAAGCCTGAAAGGATCATGGCTTCAGCCCTTAATAATTGGGATTATTCCCCAAAAATGGAGTAGCACAACAGCTATTTTTTCTATATTCAGTCCGGCACGCCTATTATCAAGTCATCACATATAAATTTAAATTCCTACTTTTAATCCTGGTTTTATAAAACTTCCCATGCACGACTTTGAGGGTTTACTGAAAAAATACTGGGGGTATCAGACATTTCGTCCAATGCAGAAAGACATTATTCAATCTGTTTGGGAAGGTAATGATACCCTTGCACTTTTGCCAACCGGCGGAGGCAAATCGGTATGTTTTCAAATTCCGGCTCTGGCAATGGCCGGTCTGTGTATCGTCATCACCCCTTTAATAGCGCTGATGAAGGATCAGGTCGAGCAATTGAAAAAAAGAAAAATCCCAGCCATAGCTATTTATTCAGGAATGCATCCGAGGGAAATTGATATTGCCCTCGACAATTGTGTGTATGGCAATATTAAATTTTTATACGTATCCCCTGAAAGACTGAAAACAGAACTATTCATTGAAAGGGCAAAAAGAATGAAAGTATGTCTGCTTGCCGTCGATGAAGCGCATTGCATTTCTCAATGGGGGTACGATTTCCGGCCTCCTTATCTTGAAATAGCTGCTTTCAGGACTTATATTCCAAATTCTAAAATCATAGCGCTTACAGCTTCTGCTACCAAAGTAGTGGAGGAAGATATTCAGGAAAAGCTTGGATTTAAAGACGGGAAAATTTTTAAGAAGAGTTTTACAAGAAGCAATCTTTCCTATTCCTGTATTTATGAAGAAAATAAAATGAGGAAGCTTTTACATATTTTGAGGCGCGTTCAGGGAAGTTCAATAGTTTATGTGAGAAGCCGGAAACGGACAAAGGATATAGCAGATGAGCTTAAGAAAAATGGAATAAGGGCAGATTATTATCATGCGGGGCTTTCAAATGAGATCCGTTCCGGTAAGCAAGACAACTGGATAGGAGACAAGACAAGGGTGATGGTAGCTACCAATGCTTTTGGAATGGGAATTGACAAACCAAACGTCCGAACAGTAATTCACCTGGATTTGCCTGATACGCTGGAAGCCTATTACCAGGAAGCTGGAAGGGCGGGAAGGGATGAAAAAAGAGCTTTTGCAGTAGTTCTTTTTAACCAAAATGATGTTGCCCGGCTGCGAAACAAGGTTAGCCAGGAATTTCCTACCATACCTTATTTAAGAAGAGTATACCAATCTTTGGCTAATTACCTTAAATTGGCTGTGGGCAGTAGTAATCTGGCAAGCTTTGATTTTGAATTGGAGGATTTTCAAAAGACTTTCAACCTCGAGCCTATTACTACTTATTATGCAGTGAAAAAGCTTGAGGAAGAAGGCTTTGTACAGTTAAATGAAACATTTTACAATCCCTCCCGGCTTTTTATTGCTGTTGATAATAAGCTTTTATATGAATACACCATTGCAAATGCAGATCATGACATCATTATTAAAACCATTCTGAGAATGTATGGAGGAGAGCTGTTTTCTAACTTTATAACCATTTCCGAAAATGAAATTGCGAGAAATACAAAAACAAATTTGCCTCATATAATTAAGGCCCTTCAGTTGCTTCATCAAAAAAACATCGTTATTTATGAGCCCCGGAAAGATAAACCTCAGCTTACCTTTACTACCGCCAGGTTTGACGCTTCAAAGCTTCCGATAAATGAGAAAACAATGGAAGAAAGAAAAGCCTTGACGATTGAAAAAATGGAAGCAGTAATAAATTATGCCGGGCATTTGGTAAGATGTAGAAATAGCTTGATTCTTTCCTATTTTGGCGAAGAGGCAAAAGAAGACTGTGGAGTCTGTGATAATTGTTTAAATAAAAAAAAGAAGGTTGAGATCAACGCGTCGTACAACAAGTATAAATCCCTAATACTTGAAATTCTTCGAGAAAAATCTTTTTCTATCGAAGAAGTTCATGAAAAAATTAGTCCACCCAACGCAAAAGATTTCGTTGAATGTTTAAGAATAATGGTTGGAAACGAGGAAATACAATACCTTGAAAATGGCAAGATAAGGGCAAAGGATAATTCTTAAAAATCAAAAAAGTATATTTATACCGTTATTGTATTTCAACACCGTTTGACATTTATGCAATGAATGAAAAGCAGTATGGATACTTTATTTTTCGATTATAAGCCCTTATTAACGATTTTCCCAAATTTATCATAACTGAAAATCATAACTGATCGTAGAAAATTGGGAACAAGCTATGGTAAAATGATAAAGCTAATATTAGCAGATGACCACACTTTAATTAGAGAAGGCTTAAAGGCCTTGCTCAAAGAAGAAAACTCAATTGAAATAGTAGGAGAAGCAAGAAGTACAGAGGAGCTTATTTCAATGCTTGATGCAAATGAAGCTGACGTAGTTTTACTTGATTTCAGTATGCCTTTGCAGCAGGCTTATGAAAACATTCGAAGTATATATGAGAGATTTCCCAATGTTAAAATATTGGTACTTTCTCCTGCTTATAATGAAGAAAATATCGCGCAGATTTTTAAAGAAGGGGCTATAGGATATATTCATCAGAATTCCGAAAGGGATGAGCTGATTTATGCCATACACACGGTAAATAAAGGCAATAAATTTATTAGTCCGTTCATTTCTTTGAATCTTTTGGAAAAGGTAGAAAGACCCGGGAATGGATTTAATTTTGAGTATGATAGTTCTTCGAAGTCAAGGGTGGACATCTCCAACAGGGAAAAGGAAGTTTTGATGTTAATTGCTCAAGGCTACACCAATGCGGAAATAGCAGACAAGCTTTTTACCAGCAAGAGAACTATAGAATCCCACAGAAAGAATTTAATAGATAAAACAAAAACAAAAAATACAGCTTCGCTTATCAGGTACGCCTTTACAAATGGAATTTTAAGTGATTGAGGATAAAGGAATGTTAAATTTTGAGTGTTGAATTTTAAATGTGGCGGGAAGAATATTCTTCTTCATACTTATTTTAACAAATCTATTCCGTTTTTTTAATCCAGAAAAAATACCTTTATCTTTAAATAAATTAGGAAGTAAACCTTTATGAATCCGCCTGTAAAAGATAAAAAAACATTGATCGCGATACTTGTTGGCCACAAGAATCAGATTAGAAGTTTTGGGGTAAAAAAGATAGGCCTTTTTGGATCATTTGTAAGGGATCAGGCTAAAAAGGAAAGTGACGTGGATTTTTTAGTAGAATTTTACCCGGAAGAAAAGAACTTCGATAATTTTATTGAATTAGCCTTTTATCTGGAGGATCTTTTAGGAAGAAAAGTAGAAATTATTACTCCACAATCTTTAAGCAAATACATAGGCCCCTTTATTTTAAAAGAAGTAGAGTATGTCCCCTTCGCAGCTTGAATTCTTAAAGCACATATTGGAGGAATGTAATTTTGTGCTTAAAGCCACAGAAGGAAAAAACAGGGAAGAAATCGGATCAATCGGAAAAGTTGGGGGGAAACCTATAAAATTATTTTCTTTGTCTGATGGCAAAAGAAGATTTTCAGATAGCACACCTTGTACTCCCTCAAGGTATTTTAGATTTTTTTATACTTATTAAG
>Ga0196965_1001141_pt1 | contig 10917 bp, 5 predicted proteins | sample S1_20metaG_FD_148668 | JGI IMG/M metagenome (GOLD analysis project Ga0196965, IMG submission 148668) | Soil microbial communities from Anza Borrego desert, Southern California, United States - S1_20 | ecosystem: Environmental > Terrestrial > Soil > Desert | place: USA: California | collected... | reverse complement strand
GCCAGTGCAGCGCCTTTGGTTGCCCTGCTTTTGTTGTTAGGATTGTCCGGCAAAGTTGCCTGTATTTCATCTAGTTCTGCAATGACGAAATCATATACTTCATGTTCCTTAGACCGCGGTACTTGCAGGTTAGTGGCATCTCCGCTATAATCATACAACATCGTACTGGTAATAATGGGTACACCGCCCATTCTTTTAACCATATTAAAATAGGCATAAGCCCTTAAAAATCTTCCTTCAGCCAGGAAGCCAGCCTTATCTGCTTCGGTAAGCTTTACAGAAATTTGCGCTTCGCTGGCTCTTTCAATAAATAGGTTTAATTCTCTGATATATGAATAATCCCATGTTCCCCATTCACCAAATCCCCAATCATTATTTCCATAAGCGCCAGTGGATCCATTTCTGGAAATAAATGCTTCATTAAACTGGCCCATATTTCCATTAGCCGTCAAGTGCTGATGTCTGCCGATTTTACTATATAAGTCGGCAAGGACATTTATTACCAGGGTTCTATCGCTCCAGACTTGCTCTGTAGTCAAAATATTGGTAGGATCTTTTTCAAGAAACTCTTCGTCGCTGCATGCATTACAGAAGGTAAGCGCTGCTACAAGTAGAATAAATATATTTTTTTTCATTTTTAATAGATCTTATAATGAAACGTTGATACCAAAATTCACCACTTTATTTTGTGGATATTGCAGCCCGTTAGGCTCAATAATCTCCGGTTCTATTCCCAGGTCTTTTACATTGTCAATGGAGAACAGGTTGAATGTATTGGCATAAACCCTGAACTTCTTGATTTTAACTTTCTCCAACAGTTTGGATTGAACGGTATATCCTATTTCGATAGTCCTAGCCCTGATGTACCAGACGTTTCTAGTCCAGAAAGACGACGGAATGTCACCCCATCTGTAATTGCTGTGGTTTGGATCGTTAAATCTTAATGCCGGGTATTTACCAGAAATCCATTCGCTGTCGGGATTAAAGGCATCTTCCCTGTGCCATCTGTCCTGATACATGGCAAGTAAATTTCCTCCATTTTGATACGGCCATAATAATTCCCAGCGTTGCTGGAAGGTATACATACTTCCTGCTGAAAAGTCTGCTGCCAGACTAAATCCTTTCCACTCTGCAGAAATATTAAGTCCCGCATTTACAATAGGGTTTCTTCCCGGAGAATAACCAATCGGACGAAGGTCAGGGTTAAAATTGTTTGCATCACTGGCCCAAACCGTGCTTATTACCCCGTCACCATTTTGATCCTTGTAAATAAGGTCTCCGGGTAATAAGGTTCTGTTTCCCTGCCCATCTATATTGACCGGATAATTATTGATTTCATCCTGTGACTGGAATTGACCAATTACTTCATATCCCCACATTATGTTAGACCATCTGTCTTCGCGTCCTTTGAAATATTGATCAAGAGAATTTCCATATTGAGGTTTGTATGATTCTAAAAACCTGTTTCTGGCAAAAGAAGCATTACCACCTATTGAAAATGTTACCTCCCTCACTCTGCCGGTATACGAAATAGAACCTTCAAAACCAATAACCGCATCACTTTCCACATTTTCTTCCGGCAAAGCGTATCCAATTTCATCAGGGATCAATACATCATACTTTCTACCTCTAAGTCCAGTTCGTTTTCTATAAAAGTAATCGAAAGAACCTGCTACTTTATTATTTAAAATTTCATAATCGAGACCCACATCAAACATAGTACTGGTAAACCAGGAAATATTGGTAATAGGTACACCTCTGTCTCTTGCACCAAGCACAATATTGCCATCAAAGACAGACTTTCCTGTTCTATTTGTGTTGTAGTCGTAGCCACTTCTGTAGGCGAAAGGATCAAGGAACCTCGAATCATCCCCGTTAATACCCATATTTACATTATCATCACCCATCTGTCCATAAGAAGCCCTGATTTTTAACTCACTTATCAGACCTCTGTTGCCAATGAAGTTTTGAAAAAACTCTTCCTGTGAAATTCTCCATCCCGCAGACGCGGAAGGAAAAACCCCTACCCTTTTATCAGGAGCGAACTTCCATGAGGCATCACGTCTTCCGGATAGTTCCAGGAAATATTTGTCGGCAAAACTGTAGGCAAGTCTTCCCACATATCCTATTCTTGCTTCATTTTCATCCAAATCGGCAAAGGCCAGATCGTCCATAGTTGAAAAAGTCAGGTTAGGCAAGTAATTGTTCGTAGGTACAGCATGCTGCATAGTATACAACCTTCTTCTTTCTATTCTTTCATTTACCAAAGTTGCCGCTATGTTATGTCTGCCAAAACTCCTGGCGTAGTTAAGCTGTGCCTGGTATACTTTATTGAAGATTTTTTCATTTCGGCGTTCTCTCCAAGGGTTAGTACTTCCACCTGTTCTGATATAAGTATCATCTGCAGGGTTATAGGTATAGGCATCGTAAGTATATTCATGCCCATTCAAAATACGGTCAGCCAAATAGTAGGAGTATTTTCCCATAAGGGTTAATCCTTTAATTCCCGGTATCTCATATTCTGCATTGAAATTTGTTTGCAGTACCCTCCACGTATCTGTTGAATAGCCTGATGTTTTCTTATTAAGAAGCCCCCAGTTTTCTGCATTATGACCGATATCATTTAAATAGTCCGGATTATCATTTGCAAAAGGTCTTTCCCAGGGAAGATTTCTCAACAATGCAAAACGAGGCGCCCAATAATCGTCACCGCCCGGCACTCCCGGATTGTCCCTTTCTTCTATTCGTCCGTTAATCTGTGTTCCGACTTTAAGTCTTTTGCTGATCCTTGCTTCGATGTTACTTTGCAAGTTGGTTCTGTTAAATATAAACTCTCTTCCCAAAACAGAACTTTGATCCAGTCTGCTTAATGAGAGGTAATAATTTATCTTATCTGATCCTCCTGTCGCGTTTACATTAAAATTAGTAAGGGGAGCATTTTTCTTGACGATAAAATCGTACCAGTCAAAATCACGGTAGCCATATTCTGTACCGGCTTTCCATTTTTCAAGCTCTTCAGGCGTCATGTTGGTTTCAGGATTGACACGGTTCATATCTGCTTCCACCTTTCCGAGCTGCCATTGGTAAGAGTTAACCGTTTCAGGAAAGCGGGTCCAATTTTGCATACCATAATTTGCATCGATATTTATAGTGTTTCCACTACCAAGTTTTCCTCTCTTGGTGGTAACAACCACTACGCCGTTTGCAGCCCTCACTCCATATATAGCAGCGGAGGCATCTTTCAATACGGTAATAGATTCAATGTCATTGGGCGCAATGTTATTAAACTGACCCGCATCTTGCTGTATCCCATCAATTACGTACAATGGATCCCCCATATTCCTGATTTGAATGTTGGCACTGGCGCCGGGACGGCCTTCCGCCATTCGAAAGGATACACCGGAAAGTTTACCCGCAAGGGCTGAACTAACCGTTGACCCTCCATGCACCCTTTCAAGATCTCTGCTTTTAACCGTGGAAATTGAACTGGAAATGGTTTCTCTTTTCTGGGCAGTATAACCGGTCACTATCACTTCACTTAAACTTTCCAGACTCAGAAGAAGTGTGACATCAATTGTTGTTCGGTTGTTGATGGCAACTTCTTCGGTATTATAACCTATAAAAGAAAAAACAAGGATGGAAGCATCGTCTGCCACATTCAGGTTATACTCTCCATTAACGTCCGTAACAGTACCGTTTGTTGTACCTTTTACCACTACATTCACCCCTGGAAGCCCCTCCCCTTCTTCATTTTTCACCACTCCCGAAATTTCTATGTTGACTTTCGAAAAAATATTTGAGTTGATGCGGTTCAGAGAGGCAAAATGTTCTGTTGAAAGTACACCGCTTTGATTGTGGCCTGTCTGTTTTGGACTTAAGGACCTTTTCTTTGAAATCAAATAGATCTTATCATCTATTTTTTCGGACTCCATGGATAACGGCAGCAGTATACGATCAAGAATCTGACCCACATCCTCACCGCTCAAATCCAACTTATTTGGATCTATAAATTTGTTTTCAATGGCTTTATCATCGTAATTGATAAACACATTGTGGCTCTGTTCTATGCTTTTCAGCACAGATTTTAATAGAATTAATTTTTCTTGTTTGTTAAAGCGCTCAGCTTCTGTCCATGAGCTTGCGTAGCTAACGGAAGAAAGGGACTGAGAATAGGTTTTCTTGGGAATAACCCATAGGGATAACACCAAGAAAAAACTACCGAAAAATGGTATACTTTTTCTCATAAGATTAGGTTTTAATAGGGTTGTAAAAATTTTGACCTTGTTAAGGCATAATGCAAAAGGGTATTTATTTTTTAAAAATTATCTTTTCATTTTTCTTGATTACTTTAAACTCATAGGTCCTCGATAACATGGAATACAAATCATCCAGATTACCATCAGCGGGAAAGACGCCTGTAAATTTTTCTCCGGCCAATACTGAGTCTTCAATTTCAATTTCCACTCCATACGTTTCTTCTACCATTTTAGAAATTTCAAGGAGCGTGGAACTTTGAAATGTAAGAAGGTTGTCCTTCCAAGAGGTATAAGCAAATACATTCACTTTTGATTTTCTAATATCTTTAGCGTCAAAAGGGACCTCAACCAGTTGCCCGGGTTTCATAATGATATCTTCACTGCCTTCCACAGCAAGCTTTACTTTCCCTGATTTCAGGACTACAGAAGATGCTCTTTCCCTCGACATCACATTAAACTCCGTTCCCAAAACCTCCACTTTAATTTTTCTGGCTTTTACCAAAAACTTCTGTTCGTTGCTTTGATGGGTTACCTTAAAAAAAGCTTCCCCTTCCAAAGTCAAAATCCTCTCTTCATCTGCATTCCACCTGTTTTTATACCTGATGGAGGAATTTCCGTTCAACGTAACTACAGTCCCGTCGCTAAGTTTTATTTCTTTTGTTTGCCCATACGCTGTGCTTTCATAAACATACCTGTCGCTAAACTTATACCAGTAAACGAATCCTGAGAACATCAGTAGGATGATAAAAACAGCGGCAGCCTTGTAAATAGCGCCAAAAGATATCAAAAGCTTATTCCCGGTCTTTCTTTTTTTTCTTATTATATCCTGGAAGATTTTCTCTCCTCTGAATGGATCTATTTCCTTGATATCATTTAAATTTTCCCACGCCTTGTCAAGCACTTCACCAAATTGCTCATCAAAGTCTGAGCTGCCTTTAAAATTCAGCAGCTCTTCAAGTTCTTCTCTCGAACATTGATAATTAATAAGCTTTTCTAACAATATTTTTTTTCTGTCTGATTTCAAGCCTCTTCAGTTTTTATATATTACAAAATTTAAAAACAGAAGGGACTATTTTATTTAAAAAAAATTGACATTTATTTTTAAAGTAGATGAGGACAATGACGACAAAGGCTACACTTATTCATATTCACCTATCGCCAAAAAGAAGATATCCAAAAAGTACCTTGCTGCATTTACCACGAACCTTTATCTGTTTGCAAAACTTAAAGATCTGAAATAAATTCTGAAAGACCTTTTGGACACTCCTCCTACCCGATTTACATTATAGGCTATTCTGCCATCATAATTTTATGTAATTGTACTTTGTTTTGATCTGATATCTTTATAAAATATAGCCCTCTTATCAGCCCGGGGTTTTCTATATTAAAAGTTTTATTCTCGCCGGTTTTCATATTTCCTTCATACACAGAATGAATTGTCTGCCCCTTAGCATCAAGTAATTGCAACTTCACACTTCCTTCATTCTGAGCAGTATAGTTGATTGAGACATGGTTAGAAAAAGGGTTAGGATATACCAATATTTCGCCCTTGCTTTCATTTGACCCTGGCAGCGAAATGCGGGCGCCAGTACCAAGGGAACCTGGTACAAGATCCAGTCTCCATCTTTGCGCATCAGAACCATTGTCTGTCCATTGCTGAACATTTGCGCCCGGAGCTGAACTGCCGTTGGATACATCCAGGCATTTATTGGTATTTCTATGGGTAAGTTTGAAGTAACCTCCGCCAGTATGGCTCAATATCCAACGTTGAGCATCACCGCCAATATCATTGTACTGAATTACATCAGCGCCATCTGCATTGCTGTTGCTGACAGCATCCAACACCTGAGTAGTGCCACGGTGAGTAAGCTTATAAGAGCCTCCTTCCTGAAGAGTAATTATCCATTTCTGTGGGTCCCCGCCCAAGTCAAACCATTGGGCAACATTGGCACCCGGAGCAGTGCTTCCGCCGGCAACATCCAATACTTGATTGGTTCCTTTGTGAGTGAGTTTATAAGTTCCGCCGTTGATGACCGGAACGTCTGTTAAGACAAGGGACCATCGCTGGGCATCATCACCGTTGTCGGTCCATACTATTACATCCGTACCGGGAGCAGAATTGTTATTCACCACATCTAAGCAATTATTGGTTCCTTTATGAATCAATTTAAAAAAGCCTCCTCCCGTGGGCTCTATCTTCCATCGCTGCGCATCACCATTTAAGTCCTGCCATTGCTGAACGTTAGTTCCAGGGGTATGGCTATTTGCATCAACATCCAACACCTGATTTGTCCCCTGGTGAGTAAGCTTAAAATAGCCATCGGATTGTAAGGTGATAACCCATCTTTGAGCGGTGGAACCATTGTCAGTGTACTGCTGAACATTGGCGCCACTGGCAGCGCTGTTGGAAGCCACATCTAAACATTGATTCGTTCCTTTGTGGACCAGCTTATAGACGCCGCCTGAAACAATAAGATTGGACCCTGGCCCTCCTGAAATTGTTCCGAACTTTACCTGAACGTTACTTCCACCGGATGACTTGTTAAGGGAAGTAACTGCTGCTATTTCATTTGCACCTGTTTCATATAAGGATGACCATCTCAGGTCTGGCCATGTTGCTGCTCCCCAAGGCTTGTTTCCATTGTACCACGTAGCGCCATAGTTGTCGCTAATACTGATGTTCCCATTGTTTGAGGTCAGCAATAATCTTCCCGAGCTGGCAGATAATACATAAGGGGCACCGTTTTGTCCGGGAAGGTGCGTACCCAGTCCTTGTGCCCAGTTTATTCCGTCATTTGAAATTTTATAATATATTTCGCAGTTATGCGGGCCACATACTTCATAGGCTACAATCCATCTACCATCCAGCATTTTTGTCCAAACGGGCATACCTGGCCTTGCTGCTGTCTCAGCAGGTTCCCAGGCAACGAATATTTCATTTCCCCAGGTAGCGCCGCCATTGGAAGAAATTTTTTCTGAAATGATTTGACTGTAGCCAGGATTTTCGGTTACATGTTTTTCATTCGCATACATTACGGCCAATCTTCCATCATCCAGAATATTAAAGTGAGGTTCATACATTCCTTGTGCACCAATGGTTCCTGCTGCACCTTCTTTTGCATCTATGGTACTTAAATAAGTCCATGAAACGCCCGAATCTGTACTTCTGTAGACAGGAAGACGGAAAGAAGTAGCCCAAATTACGGACCTGCAACTCATTAAAATACTTCCATCGGGCATTAACTGCATTTGTCCGTTGTCCACTTCCCTGCCCGACTCAGATATCATGGAAATTGGTGTCCAGGAACGTCCATTGTCTGTACTTCTTGAGATCTGAAGATCCAATCCTGGCAGAGTGGTATTGTTTATGGTTACTACCGATAGCCAGTCTCCGTTGGTTAATTTTAACATTCGCCCATATTCTGTATTTCCTGGAGTGTCATTAATGACAGAAGGAGCGCTCCACGTCTGGGCAAAAGTAAATTGTACGAAAAGCGACAAAATCAGGAACAGCATCAACGAGAAACTGCTTCTATGATTTTTACAGCCTTTCAAAATGCAAAAGATTTTAGTGCTTTCAGCAGGAAATAGTTTCCTGATAAGGGTTAATTTTAAATTTAGCATATAGTAAATGTTTAGAATTATGCTTAAGGATTAGGAATTGCACACTTTTACATCATCACCTATTCATCGATTATTCTTTAAGTAAATTTGTAAACAGAGTAAAAGCCCATTCAAAATGACCGCACCATGCTCAAGTGAACAAATTCAGCAGGTCTTCACTTTAATGATTAATAAGCTTCTCTAATAATATTTTTCTATCTGATTTTAAGCTGCTTAAGTTTTTATTATTACAAAATCTGAAAACAGAAGGGACTATTTTATTAAAAAAAATTCCATTTTATTTTTAATTGCGTGAGGAAACGAAGGTTGTCAATGAGGACACTGACGATAGCAAAAGTTCAAAAGATAGTTGAGGTCACGGGATAATAATGGCATCAAATTACCGCCAGTGAAGACATTGACGTTGGCATAAATAGATAGGACAATGGAGATTAAATGTCGTATTCACGTTTATAAAACAAAATCTTGTCAACCAGAAACAGATAGTCTTAAAAAAAGACTGCTTTTATTACGACAAGAACAACCATCAGCTTATCCGTATACAAGGACAGTTGTTTTTTCAGGTTGGCCATAGCAATCATCATATAATTTTTAACAGTTCCCTTGGAGAGATTTAAGGCATCAGAAATTTCAGCGTGGGTAAGACCTTCTATTCTGCACATTCTAAAAACCGTTTGTTGCTGTGGAGGCAGCTTTTCAATAGCCTGTTTCAACAATCGGTCGGTTTCAGTGTGCAATAAGAAATTCTCAGCGTTGTTATTAAACTTTTCAACCTGGTCAAGGTATTGCTTCTTCAACTTAAGATCGACGGAAGCTTTTTTAATAAAATTTATGGAAGCGTTCTTGGTAATTCTATATACATAACCGCCAAATGCGAGGTCACTATTTATGTTTTCCCTGTCAAACCATATTTTCAGAAAAACATCGTGCACTATCTCTTCCGCCCACTCCTCTGATTTTGTGATCCTATAGCAGAAAGTATAAAGTATATTTTTATACTTATCGTATAACTGTTTAAAGGCTAGTTCATCACCCAAAATTAGTTTTTGGACTACCGCCTTTTCGTCGTTGGCTATAGTTCTGGTAATCATAATAGGGTTAATTTTAAAAATTAATCTAAGCTAAACGCTTTCTTAAAAAAAAACAAGTGTCAAACTGACATTTTTTTAAAGTAATTGTTTATTTTGTGTTTTTGTTTTAAAATGCCGCTTAAATTCATTACCAACTACCCACTTAAAGACCTTCTAAAATGAGATATTCCGGACAAGCGAGAGTCCTTGTAGCAATTGATTGTATAATTTTTGGATTTGATGGAGAAAACCTGAAATTACTTTTAATGAAAAGAGGAATAGAGCCAGAAAAGAAAAAATGGAGTTTACTCGGAGGATTTATCCAACCAAAAGAGAGCCTTGATGAAGCTGCCAACAGAATTTTGAAGAAGCTTACCGGATTGGAAAATGTATACATGGAACAATTGTATGCGTTTGGAGCGGCTTTCAGAGATCCGGTGGAAAGAACAGTCTCCGTAGCTTATACGGCACTCATAGACATCCATAAATATGAAAGGCAACTGATTGATAATTACCAGGCTGAATGGTTTTTAGTTAATCATCTACCCTCGCTGATCTTTGACCACAATGAAATGGTGGAAGTGGCCAAACAGCGCCTAAAATACAAAGCATCCTCCCACCCCATTCTATTCGAACTATTACCTGAAAAATTTACGATCCCTAAACTCCAGAACCTTTTTGAAGGAGTGTTTGAAACGTCTTTGGACAACAGGAATTTTAGCCGCAAGATATTATCGACAGGCTTACTTGTAAAGCAAGCGGAAAAAGACAAGGAAAAATCGAAAAAAGGGGCATTTTTTTATAAACTGAATAAAGAGAAATACCAGGAAAACTTTCAGGCATTTCTCAATTTTTTACCCAGATCAGAGAATTTAAATGCTACAGTGGAACTGCCTAAATATAAAGTAGCAGATTGATTTTGTCTCCAAAGATTATAAAACGCTGTCTAAACTTCCATAAAACTATTCTCACATTTTACCAATTTATTAAGCAGAATTTGCAATCAAATTTCGAAGCAGACGAGGTGGTTTTACTCAAACCGAATAATAGTAGATCACCTACAAATTACCTTTCGGTCCTCCTCCTGGTCAAAAATTTCATGGTTATTTGTAAAAAAGGTGTTGCTGGATAAGATTAATTACAAAATGTTTAATTTCCTGAAATTTCAATCGTGGAAATAAAAAAAGTATTATGGATCCTTGGTCTGTTTTTATTCATTAAAAACATTTCGCTGGGTCAATCAGTATCCGTAAAAGGATCTTTAAAGGACAGTATAAATAGTTCTCCATTAATGGGAGCAACTGTTATACTTTCAAGTATTAAAGATTCCACTCAATGGATGGGTGCGGTGACAGATGCAGAAGGATTGTTTTACTTTAGGAATGTCTCAAAGGGTAAATACACACTCAAGGCATCATACATCAGTCATAATCCCTTAACCAATTTTATAAATGTAGATCAGGAAAATGTGGACCTTGGAACACTCAAAATGTCCGAATCTATTGCCAGTCTCGAAGGTGTGACTGTAGAGGGAAAAATGCAAAGGGTACAAATTCTGGGTGACTCCCTTCAGTTTAATGCCGAGGCTTTTAAAACAAATCCTGACGCCAATGTTGAGGACCTGGTGACGAAAATGCCGGGGATTACTTCGCAAGACGGAGAATTAAAAGTCAACGGTGAAAAGGTGCAGCAAATCCTTGTAGATGGGAAACCGTTTTTTGGCGAGGATCCAAATATGGCCCTCAAAAATTTACCCGCACAGGTAGTGGACAAAATTCAGGTATTTGACAGACAAAGCGAGCAGTCCCAGTTTACCGGTTTTGACGACGGAGAAACGTTGAAAACCATAAACATTGTAACCCGTCCCGGGATGAACAATGGAGTATTCGGGAAACTGTATGGAGGATATGGATCTGATGACAGGTATACAGCCGGAGGAAATATAAATTCATTCAAGGGAGACAGGA
>Ga0196965_1001140_pt1 | contig 10942 bp, 8 predicted proteins | sample S1_20metaG_FD_148668 | JGI IMG/M metagenome (GOLD analysis project Ga0196965, IMG submission 148668) | Soil microbial communities from Anza Borrego desert, Southern California, United States - S1_20 | ecosystem: Environmental > Terrestrial > Soil > Desert | place: USA: California | collected... | reverse complement strand
TTCCTATACGGAACATCCCGGGGGGCATACCTGGCCGGTCTGGCGGAATAATCTTTATACTTTTGCGCAAGTATTATTCATGGAATAACAGAACATGCACCGCATGCATCAGATTTTAGATGGTCGCGCCAATTCCTGTACTAAACCATGTTCGTGAAGTTGAGATTATTTTTGACACGCCTGGTACGGCTTACAGAATCTTGTCTTGGTGCATCAATTCTTTTGGTACCGGGCGACAACATCTCGTTGTATTGGTCGCGATCGAATTTGTAGTAGAAAGCACCTTTCTTGGAACCTGATTTCTCTTTTTCAGGGAGCTTAACAAGGATGTTTAAAGCCAGTATTTTTTTTGCAAAATTCCGTTTGTCCATCTTCACCCCATAGATGGCCTCATACAGCGCCCGAAGCTGGGGAATCGTGAATTTGGGAGGAAGTAACGCGAAACCGGCAGGATTAACAGCCGCTGTTTTCTGCAGCGCTTCTTTTGCTTTTTCGATCATTTCCAGATGGTCGAAAATCAGGACAGGTAGTTGTGATAGCGGAAACCACCGCGACGCGTGGAGATAGGGTGTGTCCCTACGATCTTTTGTGATGCTAACCAGTGCGAAATATGCTATGGAAACCACACGGTCAGCGGTGTTGCAAATAGACTGTACTAACGCAAAGGCTACTGTCTCAGATCGGCGGGGCGGATACCGGCTTTCGTTTCCGGCCGGCATGTGTTAAGAACGTAGAAATTCAAACTAATGCTGTAAAACCAACAATGCGTCGATTTGCCAATCTCGACAGCTATGGATTTGACAGCTTTGTGATAATTGTATAATTTACACTTAAATAAAATAAAAGGCATCGTAGTGTGGGTGTAATGATTTATTCCCCCTGCTGCTTTTCCGGATCACTTAATTTGGATGGATTATGTATCAAAATGGAATACGGATGGTGGGGCGTTCTTTTTTTGTCGCGCTTGCCACGGTTTTTTTGTGCAATGTTCCTGTACAGTCGCAGGACAAACTGTACAAAAACACATTTCCGCTTTCAGAAGTTGAACTACTGGAAAGTCCTTTCCGGCGTGCGCGCGATCTCAACATTCAGACGCTTCTGCAGTATGATGTAGACAGGTTGCTCGCACCCTATCGGAAGGAAGCAGGACTGCCCGCAAAAGCGTTGGGTTATCCGAACTGGGATGGACTCGACGGTCATGTGGGCGGTCATTATTTGTCGGCATTGGCAATGAACTACAGCGCTACCGCAAACAACCAATGCAAGCAACGTATGCTGTATATGTTGTCGGAGTTGAAAGCATGCCAGGATGCAAATGGAAGACAGCACGGAGGATGGGGCTACGGATATGCAGGCGGTGTTCCCGATAGCAAGGCAATCTGGCCAGCCCTTAAGCAAGGTGATTTTACCGCCTACCGCGCGGCATGGGTACCATGGTATAATTTGCATAAGATATATGCCGGGCTGCGTGATGCCTGGCTGTATACAGGCAATGAAAATGCAAAGGCAATTTTCCTGAAGTTCTGTGACTGGGCGATTGAAATCACGGCCGGCCTATCCGATGTCCAGATGCAGTCGATGCTGGATACTGAGCACGGGGGCATGAACGAAATTTTTGCCGACGCCTATCAAATGACGATGGATGAGAAATACCTGGTCGCTGCAAAACGTTTTTCCCATCATATGCTCCTGGATGCTATGTCGCAAGGCACCGACAACCTGGATAATAAACACGCGAACACACAGGTTCCCAAGGCGATTGGTTTTCAAAGAATAGGGGAGCTGACGGACGATGCGAAGTATCGCCGCGCCGGAGGTTTCTTTTGGGAAACCGTGACGACCCATCGCACGCTCGCGTTTGGCGGGAACAGCAGGCGTGAGTTTTTTCCGGCCGTTTCAGCCTGTGGCGATTTTGTGAACGACGTGGAGGGACCGGAGTCATGCAACTCCTACAATATGCTTAAGCTTTCTGAAGACCTGTTTCGCATTACTCCGACGGCAAAGTTTATCGATTATTGCGAGCGAACGCTTTACAATCACATCCTCTCGACACAACATCCGGGACACGGCGGCTACGTTTATTTTACACCCGCACGACCCCGGCATTATAAAGTATATTCTGCGCCCAACCAGGCCATGTGGTGTTGCGTCGGCAGCGGCATGGAAAATCATGGGAAGTACAATCAGCTCATTTATACTCATCGTAACGATTCGGTTTTTGTGAACCTTTTTATTCCGTCGCAACTGAACTGGCGTGACAGGCAGATCAGCATCAGGCAGGAAACCGATTTTCCGGAGGAGGAAAAAACACGGCTGACCGTCGTTGAAGGTGCAGCAAATTTTACGCTAATGATCCGCTATCCCTCGTGGGTAAAGGAGAACGTGTTAAAAATTGTAGTCAACGGAGTGGCTATTGCTTATGGGGTGCAACCTTACGGTTACGTAGGCATCAGCAGGCCATGGAAAAAGGGTGACCTGGTGGAGATCACGTTACCCATGCATAACCGGATTGAACGAATGCCGAATGTCCCTCATTACGTTGCCGTCATGCATGGACCCATCCTGCTGGCAGCGAAAACGGGACAGGAAAACCTGGCTGGCCTGGTTGCGGACGATAGCCGGTGGGGACATATCGCCCATGGTGAACGCCTGCCCCTGGACGAGGCACCTATACTGGTCGTTGATGATCCCTCCACCATTACGCAACTGGTACCCGTCAAGAACCGACCACTGACCTACACGTTTCCACCGCTTAAGATGATCAATCCAGCGCCGGTGGTACTCGAGCCTTTTTTCAGGATCCATGATTCGAGATATATGATGTACTGGATGACATTGACAAATTCTCAATACAGGTCGTACCTTGATTCGCTGTCGGCGGTCGAAAAGGACAGACTTTCGCTGCAGCAGCGCACCGTCGATTTTGTCGCACCCGGTGAGCAACAACCCGAAGCAGACCACGAACTGGAGGAATCTGAATCACGGACCGGCAATCACCTGAACGAATTTTGGCGCGATGCCACAAACGAAGGTTACTTCAGCTACTTGCTGGCCACCAACGATGCAAGCGGTTTAAGTCTGATTGTACGGTACTGGGGAGCTGAATGGGGAAACAGGAAGTTCGATATCTATGTCGACGACGAGAAACTGATCACGGAGAACAACACAGGACGTTGGAACCAGTCGAAGTTCTTCGACGTCATGTATCCGTTACCGGACGCACTGATAAAAGGCAAGAAAAACGTCCGGGTGAAGTTCAAGGCCCTTCCCGGAAGCACAGCAGGTGCCGTGTATTACATACGTTTGGTCAGAAACAAAAAAGGCGGGTGATTGTCGCAGACGTTGCTGATTCGCCTGCTGATCATAGGATTAACAGGGCAAGGCTAAATTCATGCAATGATTAAAATAAAGATAGCCGGTCGTTACTTGTGCTGCATGGCAATTGTCCCGTCGTAAACGCAATGAATATCCATGTAAAAAAAATTTGCCCATCATCCTGGCCGCTGCAGGTTTTCTGAACTATCTTTCAATGAACGAGCGTTTCACCCGCTTTGACTTTTTCAATCCGAAATGACTATGACCGTTACCGCCCATTCCAGTAATTCAATTTTGCGTCAATTCCAATGGGCGTTCATGCTGCTGTTGCTTGCACTGTATGCCGGATGCCACGCGCAATCAAAGGACAATAAGAGATTCGAACAGGTACGAACCCTGGCAACAGATAATCCCTTTCCGGTGACATCGTTTCTAACCACGAAAAAGGAACAAGGGAAATTTGCGCTCGTTGAGAATGGCATACCATCCGGCATCCTCGTCAGTGCATCGGATCATCCCGGCGTGTTAAGAGTTGCCGGCATTTTTAGGAATGACCTGAGCTATGTATCGGGACAGGAAGCGGCACTCGTCGTGGGTGAAACAACGCGGTCAAAAAATGTCGTCATCGTCGGTACGGCCGGTAAAAGCAAGTTAATCGATCAGTTGATAAAGGATCGCAAAATTGATGTTTCCGTGCTGAAAGATAAATGGGAGCAGTTTTTAATTATCCCTGTACGAAAACCGATGAAAGATATCGACAACGCCCTGGTGATCGTGGGGAGTGACAAGCGCGGTACCATATTCGGCATGTTTGAAGTTTCGGAAAGGATGGGCGTATCCCCGTGGTACTGGTGGGCTGATGCGCCCATCAAGTCGCGCAAAAATATTTTTGTGAAAGGCGGACAACATACGATCGGTTCACCCAAAGTAAAATACAGGGGTATCTTCATCAACGATGAGGATCCGGCGCTGGCGGGATGGGCCCGTGAAAAATTCGGTGGCCTGAATCATCAGTTCTATGGAAAGGTTTTCGAACTGATCCTTCGCATGAAGGGAAATTACCTCTGGCCCGCGATGTGGGGAAAGTCATTGTGGGATGACGATTCACTCAGTGCCCCGCTTGCCAACGAGATGGGCGTGGTACTGGCAACCTCTCACCATGAACCGCTGATGCGTGCGCACGTCGAGTGGGACCGGTATGGAAAGGGTCCGTGGGACTATGACAAAAACGCCGAAGTACTTCGTCAATTCTGGAAGGAAGGCATGGAACGCACGCAGGGGCAGGAGAAGGTGGTAACGCTGGCCATGCGCGGCGATGGTGATGAAGCGATGAGCGAAGGTACTAACATCGAGCTGCTGGAAAGGATCGTGAAAGACCAGCGGGAGATCATTGCGGAAGTTACCGGGAAAGCCGCTGAAGCAACGCCGCAGGTATGGGCGCTTTACAAGGAAGTCCAGGAATACTACGACAAGGGTATGCGTGTGCCGGACGATGTAACCTTGCTGCTATGCGACGATAACTGGGGACAGGTACGCGTACTTCCACCCCTTGATGCCAAACCCCGCAAAGGCGGTTATGGAATGTATTATCACTTTGATTTTGTCGGTGGGCCGCGAAGTTACAAATGGCTCAATACCGTTCAGATCGAACGGGTCTGGGAACAAATGCGCCTGACCTATGAGTATGGCGTTCGGGAGATCTGGCTGACCAATGTAGGCGACCTGAAGCCTATGGACCTGCCCATTAATTTCTTTCTGGACTATGCCTGGAATCCCGACAAATACGGGGCCCGGGATCTTCCGGCCTATTACACCACCTGGGCGGACGCGCAATTCGGCGGAAAGTATGCGAAAGAGATTGGTGAGATATTAGCGCTCTACACAAAGTATAACGCCCGGAGAAAACCGGAATTACTGGAACCGGCCACCTACAGCCTGAGTAATTTCACCGAAGCCGAAAGGGTTGTTGAAGAATATAATGCCTTGCTGACCAAAGCCAAAACGATCGGCGAAAAATTGCCGACGCAATCGCAGAATGCGTATTACCAGCTGGTTTTATATCCGGTTGAAGCGTGCGCGAATATGAATGAAATGTATGTCGCAGCCGCGAAGAACAGACTGCACCGTATGCAGGACCGGGCCTCGACCAATTTTTATGCGGAAAGGGTGAAGGCGCTTTTCTTCAAGGATGCGGAACTCACAAAATACCATCATACGTTTGCCGGCGGAAAGTGGAATCATATTATGAATCAAACGCATATGGGATACGTTAGCTGGAACGATCCTGCCGTTAATAAAATGCCTGAAGTATCGTACATCCAGACCAAATCCGCGGCCGGCATAGGCTACACGCTGGAAAGCAGCCTGCGGTCGGGCCGCAACCGCTTCAGCCCTTTTGCCCGGAGCTTTACACCCTTTGATCCGGTAAACGACCAGAAGTACTATGTGGAAATCTATAACACAGGGAACGAACCGTTGAATTACACGATGTCTTCAAAAAACGACTGGATAAATTTGTCATCGCAAAAGGGTACCATTCAATTTGACGAAAAAATTTATGTGAGCGTCGATTGGAATAAAGTTCCTCAAGGACAAACGGAAGGGGAGATCCGGCTTTCGGGACCCAACCGTGAATTTAACATCAAGGTACCGGTCCGCACTACGGTACCGCTGAACGCTGCCGGTTTCATCGAAAACAACGGTTTCGTAAGCATTGATGCTGTAAATTTCCAAAAGGCAGGCGGAACGGATAAGGTAAGCTGGGAGGTGATTCCAAACTTAGGTCGCACGGGTTCTGCGGTAGCTACAAGGCTGGTCACTGCGCCGAAGCAAATACCGGGCCCGAACAGCCCTTACCTTGAGTATAAAATTTTTCTCCTCGATTCAGGCGTCTACAACCTGGAAGCCTGGTTTTCTCCCACACTTAATTTCCAGAAGGACGAGGGCTTGCTGTACGCTTTCTCTATCGACAACGGTGCACCCCAGGTGATGAACCTGCATGAATCCGCCAAAGCCGCCGACTGGACTTATCCGAAATGGTGGAATGATGCTGTTACGGATAATATTATGCGGCAAACCGTACTTGAACGCAGTTTGTCAGCAGGTGCCCATACCATCAAATACTGGATGGTCGACCCCGGCGTTGTTTTGCAAAAAATAGTAGTAAAGAAAAGTGACGTTGATTTGCAAAGCTATTTGGGGCCGCCTCAAAGTAACATGAGGAAATAGACGGCACATCTGATCTGATATCGTTGCAACGGATGGTATAGGCGTTGTTTTTCTTTCTGAGTGGCAGGTTAAAGCCGCACCTGCGCAGTCAATACTATTTTTTGTGTTCCATGGGGATGATTGATATGCTTCCGTCTCTTTCGAGTACGGCATATTTCACCTGGTCCATTCGTTCCAGGCCGTGAATTAACCTGGCAGCTTCAAGTACATCTTCTTCATCCACCTTGGTTTTCTCCATTCGCTTGACTAACGGTTTCCCGTTGTCCACGATCACGAGTGGTGCTCCTTCGCTGGCCACCTGAAACCACTTTGATTTTCCTTTAACAAGCGCTAACAAATAATCTATTCCCACCAAGGTACTCACCATGACAAAACAGGCCAGCAGAGAATAATCTTCTCCAATCAATGCGTCGGTCGTGGTTTCACTGATGATCAGCAGCAGCACAAAATCAAAAGTTGTTATCTCAGCCAGGCTTCGCTTACCAAGGATTCTAAAGATCAGGTAGACAAATAAGTATACAGCCAGACCGCGTATGACAGGGTTCATATATCAGGGAAAGATAAAGTGGCTGATCTCAAACCGGCTTTCGTTCACTTCGATAGTGCTTTGAATATTTCCTGGTTTTCGCGGAATCAGGTAGAAGGTAATGTTCATCCGGTCTTTACCGCTGAATTGATATTGCACCTTGCCGCTTTCGAACCTGTTGCTGTTGGGCTCGGGAAGTATGGATTCAACCTGGAATCTTTCCAGGTACTCGTTGGGAAACGACACGCGAAGCAGGCCCTCCTGGCCATGAGCTTTTATTGTAAGCGGCATTCTCGCTTCGAAGCGGTAAAACCGCTCGTGTTCAATTTCAATATCGTCACCGGTTTGTTTTTCGCTGCTCACGATTCCATCACCGAAAAGGCCGATGGCTGCTGCAAGGATGAGGAGAAATATGAAGAACAGCCCCGCAGCCTGTACTTTCCACCCATTTTCCTGCATCGCGATATGCTCATCAATCTGGAGATCTGTCGAGACGCGTTCTACTGACTTTTTGCTTTTAGCCATGATAACCCCGTTTAGGAGATGAATGTTGTGATATAAATAATTATACCAGTAATGACCGCCTGAACGGCAGCCTTCTAAGGGAAGGAAACTTAATTTAAGGGGGCGGGGCGTGTAGAATTTACGCCCCCACGTTCGGTAATCAATTTTGCAAGGCCAGTTTCCATCGAGGGAGCGCCAGGAGTGTCGGTCTTGCATGACGGTATACTTTTACCAAGATGAACGTCGTGCTAAAGCCACTGCACAAACAGGTTGGCAGGTATGTGCGGCTTGCTGTTGTTATAACCGACTTACCAGGTTGGATACCCTTCGTTCTTCGGGTTGTCGGAGATCATTTCGTCAACCAGCTCGGGTGGAAGTTTGAGCCTTATCGCTGCCTTTTTGCAGAGCTCAAGTTCCTTTTCATTAATCTGTCGGTCGATGGTCATGATCGCGACAAGATCGCGGATCTGCTGGACCTTGTCTTCGTATTTTTTAGGCGGTACAAAGTCAACTTTCTCAAAGCCGTTCTTGATATTTTTAATCTCTTCTTCTTCCATGCCGAGGTGACGTGCAATTCTCATGAGCAGGCCCCACTCTTCCTCATCGAGATGACCATCAGCCATCGCGATCGTAACCAGGTTCTTAACGTGACTGCGGCGGATTCCTTCTTTATCCGTAATAAAGATTCTGATCAGATCCATCGGTTCCATTGGTACAGGTGTTTGAAACAAAAATAAGCATTTTGCCGCTTATGCTCCACCAACGAATGCGGAAGGTGCAGGGGAAAGCTTGTTTGCCGCAGTTCCGCGTGGAATTGAACAACGTTGAAGGCAGCGCAGGCGATCTGTCCGCTGAAATGAAAGAGAGAAAAATTCTGGTCATGCCATCAAAACGAGAGCAATACAAACACAATTATTACATTTGAGGTCAGCTCCTGCAAGGAATACCGGGTCATGAAAAAACTGGCTTACATTTTTGTTTTTCTGTGCCTTTCCGGCTTTCACCTGTATGGTCAGATGGAAACAACCGATTTATTGAAAGCGCTGGATGAAGCCATTGCCCGACGGCACATCTATGAAACGCACAAGAAAGCGAGGATCGACAGTCTGAAAAGCCGCCTGCCGGGAACAACTATGGCGGAGGAATTCGCCCTGACGTCACAGATTTTTGATGAGTATAAATCCTTCATATACGATTCAGCATTTCGCTATGTACTGCGACTTCAATCCCTGGCGCTCCGCCTAAAAAATCCCGTCCATGTCTATAATTCGAAGATCAATCTTGGCTTCATACTCGTTTCTGCGGGACTTTTTAACGAAACCCTTGACACCCTTCAGGCGTTGCGTAGTCCGCAGCTTCCAGACTCCCTGAAACCCGATTTCTTTTTCCTGATTGGAAGAACGTGCTTTGATCTCGGCGAATTCAACAAGGATGAATTCTACAGCGTCCGGTACAAGACCCGCGGTAACCGCTACCTCGATTCCTGTCTTCAATACCTTTCCGCCGCCGACCGCCGCTTTTTAGTGGTTCAGGGTTTGAAGGCGCTGCATACCGACGACTTCGAGACCTCTGCGAAAGCGTACGAAACGCTGTTGTCGGATCCTGCGCTGTCAGACCGCGAAGTTGCTGTCGCTGCCAGTACACTTAGTTTTATCTATTTAAGCTCCGGCCGGAGGGGAGCGTCGAAGCAGATGCTGGTCAGGGCAGCCATTGCCGATATCCGGTCGTCTACCAAGGAGACCGTTGCGCTTCGCAACCTGGCGGAGATACTGTTTTATGAAGGCAACGTCCAAAAGGCCTACGAATACATCAAGATCGCCATGGAAGATGCCAATTTTTACGGTGCGAATCACCGCAAGATCCAGCTGGCCGCTATCTATCCCGTCATCGAAGGAAGACAGCTGGCGATGGTGGAGTCGCGGAAAAATCTCATTACCGTGTACGCAGTAGCAATCACGTTGTTTTCACTGTTACTCGTGGCGTTTGGAGTCATTATTTATCAGCAGAACAAAAAGCTCCAGCTGGCAAAAAAAGTCATTTCCGATTCTAATGAGAAACTCACCGAAACGAATCACCAGTTAAGGGATTCCAACAAGATCAAGGAGGAGTATGTCACGTATTATTTCAACACGACAGCCGAATACATCGCTCGTCTTGAAAATCTGAAAAAAACGATGGAAATGAAGCTGCTGACAAAGAAAATGGACGAATTGCGGTTCACGGTCGACAGCATTAATATCAAACGCGAACGCGAAGAGCTTTACCACAACTTTGACCGCTTCTTCCTGAAGCTGTTCCCCGATTTTGTTCGTGTATTCCAGTCATTATTTAACGAGGAAGACCGCATCCACCTGAAAGAAGGGCAGCTGTTGAACACGGAGTTGCGGATCTTCGCCCTCATGCGCATGGGCATCCACGATCCGGAAAAAATTGCGCGGATCCTGGATTACTCGCTGGCAACCATTTATACCTACAAGACCCGCATCCGTCATAAGTCCATCGTCCCGAACGACGAATTTGACAGGCGTATCATGGCAATTCCGACGATCTGAGACCTGTAAATGACGGAAATCGTTTCGAGTTTGCTTTGATTTTTTTGCCGCTGTCATACCATCAAGTAATTGATTGTCAACAGTATAATGCTTGTATTGGCCAACATTTTTTTTGATTTTTTGAGGATTAGTTGATGGCCCTTTTGCGCTGCTCGTACTTTGCCTTGTCCGCAAACGATTGTAAGCGGCAGACCGCAACTGCAACGGTTTGAATACAATCACAAGCACCCTAACCAAAAACACATGGTAAACAATTACATTACTAAAGCAACCTGGCAGCGATCGACCACCGGAACGGCTAATGGATATTGCCGCCGGAGCGCGGGAAAGCTGTCTTTGCGAAACCTGCTCATGCTCCTGGCAATGCTGCTGTATGCAGGGGCGTATGCCCAGGAGCAGAAAACTGTTAGCGGAACCGTGAGGGATGAAAATGGCGACGGGCTTCCCGGTGTCAGTATCGTGCTGAAAGGATCGGCCGGCGTGGGAACCACCACCGAATCCAACGGCGTATACACCCTTACCCTTCCCGCGAGTGAAAGCAGTCCCGTACTCGTTTTCTCGTTTATCGGCTATCAGTCACAGGAAGTCTCCGTCGGCAATCAGTCGCAGATCGACGTTCAGTTCGAACCCGACCTTACAACGCTTGGAGAGGTGGTGGTTGTGGGCTACGGCACGCAAAATCGAAAGGATGTTACCGGCGCCATTGCCTCGCTTTCGCAGGAAAATATGAATCAGGGGGCCATTGCGAACCCGCTGCAACAAATTGCGGGCAGGGCTCCCGGCGTTTCCGTTACGCAAATCAGCAGCGAACCCGGTG
>Ga0196965_1001139_pt1 | contig 10943 bp, 15 predicted proteins | sample S1_20metaG_FD_148668 | JGI IMG/M metagenome (GOLD analysis project Ga0196965, IMG submission 148668) | Soil microbial communities from Anza Borrego desert, Southern California, United States - S1_20 | ecosystem: Environmental > Terrestrial > Soil > Desert | place: USA: California | collected... | reverse complement strand
ATATTTTATAGATCCCTGGGCAAGCATAATAATAAAAAAAAAACTGAAGAACCGCACAACGCAAAGGTTCCTTCAGTTTTTTGGCCGCTATTTGATAGCAAATAAGTTCTCGGGGCGCCGAGTAAAGCCGGCACACTTGAGGAAAAATATAAAACGCCGAACAAAGGCGCGTTCGCGAATTAACGCAAAACAACCACCAAAAATCAAGAAGGTCAATAAAAAAAAAGCCCGCCGCGCTAAAAGCCCTTATCACAAGAGAAAAAGTGTGCGAAGTGTTCACAGGAACAAAAAAGCACCGAGTAAACCCGCGCAGCGGGACTTTATAAAGCCTTCCAAGACTGTCGTGCAAGATCCTCTAAGAAGTTTCATTTATGCACGAATGCGCTTTTACGCTTGTTATAAGAGCGCGAGCCAAAATTTATTAGTGTACAGTTGAAGAAAGCACGCGAAACGTACCCTTTCGATGCGCTTGAGGAAAAGATGAGGCCGATTTCAACCCTATCCACCTAATTTTTTTTGGTTCAAAAGACGAAAAGAATATATAATCACGCAGTTAATGGATCTCGTTTTTCAACAGTACCACTACGGCTTTACTTCTTTTTCCTCTTTCAAATGTTACATAAGACGGTACGGGGGGGGGGAGTACAACACCATTAGTGATACGAGGTTGGGCGTAGAGGGAATGTTGGCAAACCAGGTTTGCCGCGGACTCTGCCTTTTAAATATAAGGCAAGCTTATTTGCTAGTGCGTTCCGGAGCGGTAAAAATAAATGACCTACAAACAAAAAACCCACGAGCGATGTTAAAATTGGGTGATGTCTTTAAACTTAGTTTTCCGTTTTCGAAGATTTGTTTAAAATACTATGTAAGGAGGCTTCGCCGCCGCCGCTATATTTTTAAGCCTCCGGGTTATTTTGAAATCAACTATAAATTAATGGCCTTTAAGATATGGCGAAAACCGACCAAAAGGGAGAGGAGGTTAATAAACTACTATCCCTTTTTTAAGAATGAGCTGACTAGTAGCGCTATCAAATATTATAAATGAATAACCGAATAAACCCCTAGGGGTTTATTACTTTCGGGGTGGGTATAGTTTAACTGGTAGAACGCCAATTTGTGGCATTGGTAATATAGGTTCGAGTCCTATTACCCACCCATGTACAAAAAACTTTATTGATAGGGGGTTTCTAAAGAGAATAAAAGTGATTTTCACGATGCATTACATGTGTGCGTTGTGTGCATGCGAAGGAAAGTCTAGGAAAGGTTTTCATCGAAAGCTTTCACAAAAGTTGTGGGCACCGCAGAATGAGTGGATCGATTATTGTTGGGTTAAAAGCCGTCGGTGCTGGCGCCGCGTGCTCCGGTTTAATAGGAGCAGGGGTTGGAATAGGTTTAGTGTTTGCCGCTTTGTTACGGGCGTATTCTATTAATCCGAAGTTAAAAAACCAACTTTTTGCTTATGCAATTTTGGGCTTTGCTCTTTCGGAGGCAATTGGTCTTTTGGCCTTAGTGATGGCTTGTATTATATTATTTACATAATGTTATTATTGCACGTTTTAACGATAGTTTTACCTACAAACATTTTCATTTTAGGAATAATAGGACTTTTTATTTGACGTAAGAATCTGATATCAATGCTTATAAGCTTGGAAATAATGTTTCTGGCAGCAAACCTGGGCTTTATACTCGTTTCTCTGGTTATTGATGACGCTGCCGGGTTTATTTTTTCTATTATCATTCTTACTTTTGCAGGAATAGAGGTAGCGATCGGCCTGGCGCTGATCATACTTATTTATAGAAGGCATTCTTCTATCTATGTGCAAAATATCTCGAAAATAAAAAGCTAATTGATTTCCAGTGGGTTGCTATTATTACAAAAAAAATCCTTAAATAAAAAAATGAAAAGAAGATTGGGATTGACGATAAAGTACACGCCACCAGTGATAAAACGGTGAACAAAAGAATGATGAGAAGCGAAGTATGAAAGGTTTGTTAACCATTCATACATGTTAGCGATGGATTATTATAGGCACAAGCTTGTCTATGAGATCTACCGGCTTTCAGCAGAGTTTGGCCGAAGCGCTTTTGTACAAAAGTGCTTATTTTATTTCGAGCAAAAGGAGTTCTGGCCATGAACTCAGTTTAAAATATTGTCACAGCCTGCGGTAGCTCGCGTAAGGCATTACATGAAAGGGGAAGATTTTGCTAAATTTGAAAAAACTGTATATGAAATTTTTGATTTGATATTCAAGCCCTATGATTTGTCGATAAGCTGGCTCGAGAAAAACGGTTATGTATCAAAACAATGAATCTACCGATGGCTGTATTCAACTAACCACAAAGATATAGGTACTTTATATTTAATTTTCGGTAGTTTCGCAGGGGTGATGGGTACTGTTTTTTCTGTTGCTATTCGTTCTGAGCTTTCCTCGACGTCTTTTAGTGTACTTGGTTTTGATTCCCAGTTGTATAATGTTATAGTGACTGCGCATGCATTTATAATGATCTTTTTCTTTGTTATGCCAATAATGATAGGTGGATTTGGCAACTGATTTATTCCTTTGATGATAGGTGCTCCCGATATGGCCTTTCCACGTTTAAACAACCTGAGTTTCTGGCTTTTAATACCCGCGTTTATATGTTTATTGCTGTCTTCCGTCATGGAAATGGGTGCCGGGACCGGTTGAACTGTATATCCGCCACTAAGTGATATAATGTATCATACAGGACCTGCAGTTGACTTTGCTATTTTTAGTCTGCACTTGGCGGGCGTTTCATCTCTGTTGGGAGCTATTAATTTCATTGTTACAATTACCCACCTAAGGGCCTCAAATATCTATTTTTATAAATTACCTTTGTTTTGTTGGGCGGTATATGTAACTGCATTCTTACTACTTTTGTCCTTGCCCGTGTTAGCAGCAGCGATTACTATGCTCTTAACCGATAGAAATTTCAACACGACTTTTTTTGATCCGTCTGGCGGAGGTGATCCTATACTGTATCAACATCTATTTTGATTTTTTGGTCATCCCGAAGTCTATATATTGATTATACCTGGATTTGGTGTTATAAGTCATGTACTAAGTACATTTTCTTGCAAGCGGGTTTTCGGATATGGGGGTATGGTTTCGGCCATTATTTCCATTGGTATTTTAGGTTTTTTGGTCTGAGCGCACCATATGTACACGGTAGGCCTAGATGTTGATACGAGGGCTTATTTCATGGCGGCAACAATGGTAATAGGGATTCCAACTGGTATAAAGGTTTTTAGTTGGATCGCAACAATATGGGGCGGTGTCTTAAGATGGAAAACACCTCTTTTTTTTGCTATAGGGTTTCTGTTCCTTTTTACGGTAGGTGGAATTACTGGTATTGTCCTATCTAATGCAGGACTAGATGTGGCGCTCCACGACACATATTATGTGGTTGCACATTTTCATTATGTTTTATCGATGGGAGCAGTCTTTGCGTTCTTTTCGGCATTCTACTATTGATTCTGAAAGATTACCGGTAGGGCCTATAGTGAGTTTTTTGGAATGCTTCATTTTCTTGTTACCTTTATCGGAGTCAACCTAACCTTTTTTCCACTTCACTTTCTGGGGCTGAATGGTATGCCGAGGAGAATACCAGAATATCCGGACGTTTATTTTTTTTGAAACTCGGTATCTTCGTATGGTTCCTTCTTATCATTTATTGGTGTATTAATATTTATCCACATTATTGCTGATTCATTTAACTATTATCAAACTGTTGATATATTCGTTATTAGATGACAGGTTGAAAATCAACTTTACCTAAAAGTTAATACAAATTTGGCGGTCCTAATAGACTTTTGAAACAGATGAAGGGGCTACCGGCCGGATCTAGTTGAATTTATAAAGGGACCACATTCCACAGAGATTCAGAAAGAATTTCTAGGAGGTTATCAAGAAGAGATTAAAGAATAAATGATTAAGTTTACCAATAGTTGTAGATTAGTAAAAATACTGTTTTTTAAAGGGGGCCGGTTTTACGTTTGCCGGTGATTCTTAGAGAAGGAAAAAAATTATTACGTATTTTTTAGAAAGAGAGTCATACAAAAAAACGCAAATGCAAAGAAATAACGATTTTTTGGAGATTTTACAAAGTGTGGTCGGCGAAGCTTCCGCACAACAAAGCGCGAACGCTAATAAGCTAGGACGAGTTGGTTACGTTGAAACAGTTGCTGACGGAGTAGTTCGGGTAAAGGGAATGGCAGAGGTAGCTTATGGTGAAATGGTCTATTTTCCTTCCGTTAGCGGTCTTGTTGGATTTACCTGCAATCTGAACAAAGATTCGGTAGACATTCTACTTTTCGGAGAGGACAGGCTGGTTAAGTCAGGCCACTACGCTGTAGGAAAGGGACATGGTCTGCAAGTTCCTGTAACAAAAAGGATGCTTGGGAGAATAATAGATCCACTAGGGAATATAGTCGATGAGGGCGGCCCAATTAGCGGTTCTTTTAACGCCAATGTCAATATCAAGGCTCCTGGTATTATTGCGCGGAAAAAGGTTTCACAACCAGTTTTTACTGGCATAAAAATAATCGATAGTCTAATCCCAATAGGGCGCGGACAGAGGGAACTTATTATTGGAGACAAGGGGACCGGAAAAACCTCCATTTCCTTCGATACGATTCTGAGCCAAAAGTATGAGAACGATAAAAATTCGGCCGATATTATATACTGCGTGTACGTTGCGGTGGGTCAAAAGCGTTCAAGCGTAAAAAGCTTTTATGATAAGATGGTAGAATTTGGCGCCAATAAATTCACAGTGATAGTTTCTGCTACTGCTTCGACTACAGCTGCAATGCAGTACCTAGCGCCCTATGCAGGTTGTGCCATAGGTGAATTTTTTATGGCTCACTCACATGCGCTGATTATCTATGACGATTTAAGTCAACATGCAATGGCGTACAGACAAATCTCTCTTTTACTGAGGCGACCACCAGGTAGGGAAGCTTATCCAGGAGACGTATTTTATCTACATTCGAGACTTTTAGAAAGGGCTGCAAAACTTTCAGACTATTACGGGGGAGGATCGCTAACCGCCTTACCGGTTGTGGAAACGCTATTCGGGGACGTTACAGCTTATATACCAACCAATGTGATCTCAATTACAGACGGCCAAATTTTTCTGGACAGGAATCTAGTTATAGATGGCACTCTACCGGCCGTAAACGTTGGTTTATCAGTTAGTAGAGTAGGTTCAGCTGCACAAGTGGCAGCCATGAAAAAAATTGCCGGCCCTCTGAAATTAGAGTTGGCTCAATATAGGGAAGTAAAAGACTTTGTCAAATTTGGGTCAGACTTAGATGATCAGACTTTAAATTTGATAAGGCGCGGGAAACTGCTGACCACCCTTCTAAAGCAAAAGAGGTTCAACCCGGTTTCGGTCGAGAAACAAATACTTTCTTTGTACGCTGCGCTCAACGGGTACCTAGACGGGTATGAAGAAAATGTGTCTAAACTAAATGATTTTATCGATGGCTTATACAATTTTGCACTAAAATCTTTCGTTTTTAGACCACATATTTACATGTTGCGTTTTGAAGGTTATTTCGGAGAGTTTAAATACGGAGCGTTAGAAATGCTTTTGGAGTATTACAAAAACTACGTGTATAGCGTGATTAAATAATTGGAGCGATTAATGGTCCGCGACACATTGTTGTTTAGAAAACAGGCGAATCAATTTTCGTCAGCTGTTAAATCAGTATTACGGTTTTTGTTAGATTATCCAGCATTTACAAATTTAGGTATTATGTGAAATTTCGGATTTGCAGCCTTTTTTTTCTTGTTTGTTCAACTTATTACGGGTTTCATGCTTTCCATGCATTATGTAGCACATGCGGAGATGGCATTCGTAAGTGTGGAAATGATTATGCGTGATGTTAATCACGGATGGCTTTTACGTTATATGCATGCTAATGGTGCCTCCTTTTTTTTTATGTGTGTTTATTTGCATATGCTGCGAAGCCTTTATTATTCATCTTATTATGGGACACGCAAAGATACATGGATAGTCGGCGTTGTGATTTTTGTCTTATTGATAGCGACAGCCTTTACGGGTTATGTTTTGCCTTGAGGTCAAATGAGTTTTCGAGCGGCAACTGTTGTAACTAATTTGTTTTCCGCAGTTCCTTTCTATGGTCAGGAAATGGTGTATTGATTGTGGGGAGGTTTTTCGGTTAGCAGCTTTACCTTAACCAGATTTTTTAGCTTGCATTTTGTACTTCCTTTTGTTATACTAGGTTTGGTAGTGTTACATATTGTATTTTTACACGTTAATGGCGGAAACAATAAATATAATATCTTTATTATTTTTGATAAAGTAAGGTTTTTTCCTTACTATTTTGCAAAGGATTTATATTATACAAACCTAATAGTCTTTGTGTACTTAATGTTTATAGGTTTTGCGCCAAACTATTTACTACATGTAGATAATTACGTAGAGGCGGACCCATTAGTTACACCGCCGCACATTGTACCTGAATGATATTTCCTAATATTCTACGCAATGTTGAGGTCTGTACCTTCGAAAGCAGGTGGAATATTAGTGTTGTTGTTTTCAATTCTTTTACTTTTTACGTTGCCGTATTTAAAACGGGAGATGACTTATACACAAGAGAGTAAGTTTAACTGAACAACTAGAAAATTCCTTTTTTTGGATGGACTTTCTGATCCAATCATTGAGTACCTCAGCTTGGACTGACATAAATTCTTTTTCTGAATTTTCTTCGTTGATTGCGTTTTACTGGGTTTTATTGGGAGTCAGCCGATAGAATATCCATATTTATCGTCGGGGAGGATGTTTACGATTCTGTACTTCGTTTATTTCATCCTGCTTTTTTTTCTTAATAAAAATGTGGTTGTGGAAAAAGAATAATGGTATACCTAATTTTTTTGGTTGTTATATTGGCCGTTGTAGTTGGCCTGCTGATAAGCGTAGCTTTTATGACACTATTAGAGAGAAAACTAATAAGTGCGACACAGAACAGAAAAGGGCCTAACGTAGTTGGCCTGCTTGGTGTCCTGCAGCCTTTTGCGGACGCATTGAAGCTAATTGTAAAAGAGTCAATTTTTCCTCGCAACGCACGTCTTTTCATCTTCATGTTGGCACCGTTCATATCCTTAGTGTTTGCCTTATTAGCTTGCGCTTTCATCCCTTTTTCGGAGACCGCCGTACTTGTAGATAGCAATTTAGGTGTTTTTTTCGTCTTCGCGTGCTCTGTTTTGCATATATATGGTGTAATTTTAGCCGGCTGGGCTTCGGGGTCTCGTTATAGTTTTCTTGGAGCGATACGCTCTACTGCGCAGTTAATAGCTTATGATATTTCCATTGGAGTGACCATGTGCTCAATAGTGTTTTATACGCACTCATTAAGCCTTACTGAGATAGTTTTATTTCAAGAAGAGTCGGGCTGGTTTGTTGTTTATCTGCCTTTTTTGTTCGTCTTGTTTTTCATTTCGAGCTTGGCAGAAACGAATAGACATCCCTTTGATCTTCCTGAGGCGGAGTCGGAATTGGTTGGGGGCTATACTACAGAATACTCAGCAGCTTATTTTGCGCTATTCTTTTTAGGTGAGTATTGTTCGATTTTGGTCATGATTTTTATGCTAAACCATCTCTTTTTGGGCGGTTGAAATGGGTGGACCGGGGGCTTTAACTTTGCTTTATTTCTTTATCTCACCAAGCTTCTAGTGCTCTATTATATTTTTATTCTCGTAAGAGCAGCCATTCCACGTTATAGATACGATCAATTAATGAGACTCGGCTGGAAGCTTATTCTTCCTCTGAGCCTGGCTTTTTTCTTTCTAATTATGGTCACTGGTCTTTTGGCCACTAGCGGGTTAGATCTAGGACCCTTGTGGGACTTTTTAGATAGACTTATTAGGACAAGCTTGTTCCCGTTGGGCTATAGCCTGGGCGATTTTTTCGACTTTATAAAGTCGGGCCCTATTAAAAAAATATAAACAAAGTGAAAAAAGTAATAATGAAGCGAAATGAATTTTGGATAGTTGGATTGACGGTATTCCTGTTATTTAGTTGTTCTATCTTAACCAAATTACAATACTCATTTTTTATTTCTGAGCTAGGCGAGGAAAACTTCCGCGGGCTGCTTAAAAATATGGCTGCTCTGCAATTAGAGGCAGCACAGCAAGATTTGGAGAAACTGGCCAAGTTCAGGGCTTGATGAAACTTCGAATGTGAAGCTTCGCAGACAGATAAGCAAGAACAAGAGGCACAGAGGATTAAGCCCCTATTGCAATATTATGACCGTTATGATCTCGGAGACCCCTTGCGGACTAATTCTATACACTGATACGTTGCTTTAGAGGGCTGGCTTTTTGCTTTTGATGAAGAGGGTTCGAGGACAATGAACCAACTTGTTGTTCAGTGGAGACCTGTGGCAGAAGACCCACATAAGTTTTCCGAAGAAGAAAAGATTTTTATTAAACGCTTTATGCGTATTTCTGCGCTTGATACGATTCCGCCACAAAAACTTATACATTTACTAAGCCGTATTGAGGCGGACGTTAAACTAGATCCCCAAGTACTAAGAGATGGTAAAACGGGCCAGCTTTGTTTAACACAGACAGGAGCGCCGTTGCTAATGGGTCTGGAAATGATGTACATCACGCGTGTCAGGGAGTATCTAGAACATGAGCTAGGTGTGCAATACTTTGACAGGTATTATAGAATAGCCCTCTTAGAATTCTACCACCAAAATAAAAATTGGTTAAAGTATGACACGCAACTAAATAGGTGCCTGGAAAGGTTTACACGAAACCAGTTCGGGCTCAAAGATTACCCAGAGTTCTCCTTAGAAGAGTTCAAAAAGTTTCCGCTAGAGCAGCTACCTCTAAAGACAGCTGCAGACTTGAGCGAGAAAAACGCTCCATGAGTGATACAAAAAAATGTATATTTATATAATTACGCTCTTCGTCAGATGGAGACCAGGCAAAATTTCAATGCTATTCTCGTTGAATCAGGATTGTGTGATTTTTTAGAAATCGAGCGCTACAGAATAAAATACCTAGTTGCAAGGGAAAAAGAGGCGCTTGAAGCAGGAACTTACCCGGCTTTCAAAGAAAAATACAGTAGTTGACTGGTACAATTAAAAAACTTTTCTAATTTCCCTCGCGAGGCAGATATTTACCGTTATTTGGAAAGGGATTATTTATACTACGGCCAGCTGAATTTTATAAGGACCCTGGACGATATACTTTATAGAAAGCTATTTGGAAAACAGGCGATTTTAGAGGTCTTACATAAAAGAACAGAATTAGAAGTGGAGCTGCGTTTAATTTTTTTATTAGACCATCTAGGTTACTTAGATAGGGATGCTGCTACACGTTTTGTAGTCGATTATGTAGTTAAGTATGACTGATGGCAGTTCCGTAATGGTGGTCAATTAAATCCTGCCGTATGCCATTATTTGGCAACGTTGGACTACACAGGCGTATTGCTAGATATACAGCAGACTACAAAATTGACAACAGGCATACTAAAGAAATTTTATGATGATCACAAAATGTTCTTAGACTTCTTGCTGATAAATAGGTTTGTTCCCGAGGGCGTACTACTATTAGACGACGAGATGTTTGAACCGATGCCACCATTTGACAGCTTTGCGGATCCCTTTTTAGCAGAACCCTTTTTGGACGAATCGAGGAAATGAAAGTAAGCAGCGGCGGATTTGGTTGAAAATGAACGGAGAAAAATTGGCTAAAAATGAAGAAGCTACTAAGTAGATTAATGACGCGAGAAAGGCTGAAGAAGGGGTTTTTACGATTTATTTTTTATTTTGTAATCACAATAAGCATTCTGATTTTTTTTTCACCAACCATACATACGAATGATTATCTGAATCCGTTCACACTAACTTTTAAAAATCCGAAGACCGTTCAAATGTTGAATATAATAATACTTTACCACTATGTTATGGCCTTTCTAGTTGGAATAATAGTTTTCACGTTTATTTTTATATTTTTGTCATTTTTTAGAAGCTACCCCTTTTTCTACAGCAAACCACAGTACCAGCCGTATAGGGGGGGGGATGAGGAGGATGCTTTTAACGTGTATGCCTTCTTGTTAAAAAAGAAGTCTGAGCTAGACGAACTTTTCTATGACAAGAAGAAGGAATTTATGCCTTTTTATAAGCGGGACATAAGGTCAGCTCTCACGGACCAAGTTACGCACGCACCGATTTTGGAATTTCTATGAGTAGTGCTGCCCGCTGTAATTTTAATATTTATTGCATACCCTTCGGTTATGATGTTATATTATAACGAAGCCTATGTGAACCCGATCTATAACATATCCGCAATAGGAAATCAGTGATATTGAACATATGAGTATAACGACTTCAATTTGGTAGAACTATTCAAAAGAATGTTGACTTCAGACCGCCCGACCCTAATCAAGGAGTTGGAAAGCGGCACAACTCTAGTTTTGGATATGATAATGAAACACAACACCAAATCCAATTTGTTCAAGTTAATGATCGAGAAGGAAAGGGCAATCTTCAAAGATATACCCCTAAGGCCAACAATCGATAGCAACCTTATAATAGCCAAAGATCCAAAATTTTTAAGACTTTTGAGCACGGATCAGTGTCTGGTTATACCGTCAAAAACGCCGCTTAGAATACTTGTTACATCAAATGACGTAATCCATAGTTGAGCAATACCAAGTTATGGAGTAAAGTTGGACGCTGTGCCTGGTCGAATAAACCAGCAACTGTTAAATGTTCCCCTTACAGGCACTTCCTGGGGCCAGTGTAGTGAGCTCTGCGGCGTAAACCACGCTTATATGCCTATAGAGATAAAAGTTTTAAGCTTCGGCGACTTTTTATTTTATATGGAATTGAAGGTAAAAGAATTGCTTTTGCCTTATGTATTACAATACTATAAATTGCGCGT
>Ga0196965_1001138_pt1 | contig 10963 bp, 8 predicted proteins | sample S1_20metaG_FD_148668 | JGI IMG/M metagenome (GOLD analysis project Ga0196965, IMG submission 148668) | Soil microbial communities from Anza Borrego desert, Southern California, United States - S1_20 | ecosystem: Environmental > Terrestrial > Soil > Desert | place: USA: California | collected... | reverse complement strand
CTCCCGGAGCAAGGGCAAGAGTTGCGCTTTCAGGATTAACAGTCGCTGAATATTTCAGAGATGGAGATGATGAAGGACAGGGAAGAGATATTTTATTCTTTATTGATAATATATTCAGGTTTACACAAGCAGGTTCTGAAGTATCGGCGCTTCTTGGTCGTATGCCTTCAGCCGTAGGTTATCAACCCACTCTTGCTACTGAAATGGGTGCTATGCAAGAGCGAATTGCTTCTACTAAACGTGGATCGATTACTTCTGTACAAGCTGTATATGTACCGGCGGATGACTTAACTGACCCGGCACCAGCAACAACGTTTGCTCACTTAGATGCCACTACAGTACTTTCAAGAAAAATTGCTGAGCTTGGTATTTATCCTGCTGTAGATCCATTGGACTCCACATCAAGAATTCTAAGTGCGGAAGTGCTTGGCGATGAACATTATAATACAGCGCAAAGAGTTAAAGAATTATTACAAAGATATAAGGAGCTTCAAGATATCATCGCTATTCTTGGAATGGACGAACTTTCTGAAGACGACAAACTTGTTGTTCACAGAGCAAGGAGAGTTCAACGATTCTTATCTCAACCGTTCCATGTTGCCGAGCAGTTTACAGGATTAAAAGGAGTGCTTGTAGATATTAAAGAAACCATCAAAGGCTTTAATATGATCATGGACGGCGAAATGGATGAATACCCTGAAGCAGCTTTCAACCTTGTGGGTACCATCGACCAAGCCAAAGAAAAAGGAGAAAGATTAATGGCGGAAGCCAAATAATTAATTGATTTGATAGTGTGCTGATGTGTTATAAGCTCATCAGCACATCAATAATTAGCACATTTAACTATGTATTTAGAAGTTATAACACCTGACAAAAGGCTATTCGAAGGAGAAGTTACGGCGGTTCAACTTCCTGGAACGGCTGGTTCATTTGAAGTTTTGAATAATCATGCACCTTTGATCAGTACTTTGGAAGCAGGTTCAGTGAGAGTAAAAAACAGTCAGGGAGAAGTAAAAATCCCTGTAACCGGAGGTTTGGTAGAAGTTTTAAATAACAAAGTAACAGTCCTTGCTTCTACTGCTGTTTAAAAAAATCTAATTATCATATTTGCAATAAAAAGCCGCATACATCAAGCGGCTTTTTCTTCTTCTAATATATTCATATCTATAAAATTCTGATCGTCTTTGCTCTTATAATTTATATTATAGGTCTTCAGCCTAAGTTTAATATTTAAGTAAACAATCAGAGAAAAAGAAAGGGTTAAAATTGACAAGTTTGCTATTCCTCTTGAAATTACTTTACCAGATACATCATACATAGAAAGAGGGATTATGAGCAGCGCAGTTATAAGGCCTATCTTAGCAGCTAAAGGAAGCCGGTCAAAATAAACAAATAATAATTGAATGCTTAAAAGGCCGGTAGTAAGTTGATAAAACCATCCCTGCGGAGAAAAGAGGGGAATAAGCGTCAACAAAATAGCGCCATCCATTAGAATAGTTTCTTTTTCCAGAGCTCGTTTTTTCCCTGCAAAAAATAGAAAAATAGCGTATACAATAAGAATGGTAACTACTGCAAAAAATTTAGCATGAGTTAGGTCTGATAGATATTTTGCATAAAAGGACCATATTGAAACATTGTCAATGCTTTTATACAATTCATCGCTTGTTGTATTTAAAAGTTGAAAACAGGAGTGGTAAACCTCTATCCCTCCTTGCAGACCAAAAACAACAAAAGGCGAAAAAAGCCCCATTACCAGTATTATAAAGGAAAATAAAAAAGCCTTGTAATTTCTACTGATTAAAAAGTAGGGTAGGAAAATTAACGTGTAGGGCTTTATCAAAATAGATAATCCTAAAAATATACCTGCTTTTCTTTCCTTTCCATTGATCAATTGTTCAATGGTTAGAAGTACCAACAGCACCATAAGCATATTCATCTGGCCAAGTAAAAGTCCTCTTACTAAATAAAGTGAGAAGAGTATGAATAAACCATAAAAAAGCTTATAGTCATAATGCCCTCTGACCAGTTTGATGGACTTATATAAAACTAAAAAAATTAAAATGGTATTTAGAAAGTACCAAATGATGATGGCTACTTCCACAGAATCTATAATGCCAAAGATGGAAAAGATGAGAGCTGTAACAGGCAGGTACTTAAATTCCAATTTATCTGTCACATTATAAACATTTTCCCCTGACAGCACCCTTTCCCCTGTAAGATAATAAACTCTAAAATCACTCATCTCAATAGGGTATTTGATAAGAAAGAGCGCAAAGCTGACGGCCAAAAAAATTAAAAAATCTCTTGTAAGCGCCTTATTGTTTTCGGTCATAATAAATAGAAAATCCAGGGGGAATTAAACAAAAAGCCGATTCAGAATTACCTGAACGGCTTTCGATATAGCTATAAATCTAAATATTCTATAATTAAAAAACTTCTTTAAAAATATCATTGAAAATGGCAAAAGCCATAAGCGCCAGTAAAAATACCATCCCTATTTTTGTAGAGTTTTCCAGGAATTTATCAGAAGGTTTTCTTCCAGACACTATTTCGTAGGTTAAGAACATCACATGCCCTCCATCCAAAGCCGGGATAGGCATAAAGTTCATAAATGCAAGGACCATAGAAAGTAGTCCTACTAAATACCAAAAATTTTCCCAATCCCAGGTTCCTCCGAATAGCTTGGCTATTCCTACCGGTCCACTTAATGATTTGGAGGCAGAAATTTCTCCCCGGAATATTTTACCAAAGGCCTGAATATTTATCCAAACTACATTAAATGCTTTTTTTGTTCCGTACGGAATGGCTTCAGCAAACGTATACTTTTTGGTGGATGGGTCAATATCCAAATTAGGATAAACACCAATTACGCCATCTTTTCCAAGTTTAATACTTTTAGAAAGAATTTTTCCATCCCTTTCCAACTTTACGTCTATGGTTTGATCTTTCTTAGATTTTATAAGGCTTTGAAATTGATCGTAAAAGGTCACCTTTTGGCCATCGATTTCAAGTATCCGGTCCCCAGGTTTTAATCCATTCTCCTCAGCTGGGTGGCCGGGGGAAAGCTTACCTATTGTGAATGTACTTCTGGGCATAACGAAAGGACCTCCACCTGCCTTCTTATCAGAAAATTTATCAATAAAATCAGATGGGATTTTTATAGTTAAAAGTTCTCCATTTCGATCCACTGTGTAATAGCTTCCGTTTTGGAGGATCACTTTAGGACTATAAATATCGGAAAAGCTTTCATAAGGTTTCCCATTTATCTCTACGATTTTATCTCCAACTTTCAGCCCTATTTCACTCCCAAGCTCGCTTGGTACAATTCCGTGTTTATTTACTTCTGATGTCTTATAATATTGCTCGCCGTACGCATAAAACATTACGATAAAAATGAGGATTCCCAATATAACATTGACAATGATCCCTCCCATCATCACAATTAATCGTTGCCAGGCTGGCTTAGCCCTAAACTCCCATGGCTGAGGTTCTTTTGATAAATGCTCTGTGTCCATGGATTCATCAATCATTCCTGAAATTTTGACAAACCCGCCCAGCGGTATCGCTCCTATTGAATATTCTGTTTCTCCGTATTGAAATCCTACAACTTTGGGAGGAAAACCTATTGAATATTTTTCTACCCTCATCCCAAACATCTTTGCTGTAAGCAAATGCCCCAACTCATGCAGTCCAACCAAAATTGACAGGCCCAATAATACCTGGGCCACCATCACCACAATTGATAATATATCCATTATAATTTATTATTAACTTTTATTTGTTCTTTGGCAACTTGACGTGCCTCGTTATCTGTAGCTATATAATCTTCCAAAGAAGGATTCGCAATATAAGATACTTTGCCCATACATCCCTCAACGATGTCTGATATTTGTAAAAAACCAATATTTTCATTTAAAAATTCATTTACTGCTATTTCATTTGCTGCATTGAGGATACAACACATGTTCCCGCCTTTCTTCAGCGCTTCGAATGACAAAGCAAGGTTCCGGAATGTTTCAAGATCCGGTTTCTCAAACGTTAATGAAGTGTGATTATTGAAATCAAAACGAGGGAAATCATTTCTTAAACGCTCAGGATAAGACAAAGCAAATTGAATAGGAAGCTTCATGTCCGGCAGTCCCATCTGTGCCTTTATTGAACCATCCTGAAATTGAACCATGGAATGAATAATGGATTGCGGATGTATGACCACATCAATTTGTTCAGGCTTCAATCCAAACAGCCATTTTGCTTCTATTACTTCAAGTCCCTTATTCATCAAGGTAGCGGAATCTATGGTAATTTTTGCCCCCATACTCCAATTCGGATGTTTAAGCGCCTGTGCCTTGGTCACCAGTTTAAGCTCATCTTTTTGTTTTCCCCGAAATGGACCTCCGCTGGCTGTTAAAATAATCTTTTCAACAGGATTATGGAATTCTCCAACCAGGCATTGAAAAATTGCAGAATGTTCAGAATCAACAGGATAAAGGTTAACACCGTTTCGCCTGGCCTGGGAGGTTACTAACTCACCAGCTACCACCAAAGTCTCCTTATTCGCTAAGGCGATGCATTTCCCTGCCTTAATTGCATTTAAGGTTGGAAGTAATCCTGAATAACCGACCAGAGCGGTTAAAACAATATCAATAGTCTCTGCTTCCACTATACCCGCCAGGGACTTTGAGCCGCAATAAACTTTTATTCCGGCAGGATCCAATTGAGAAAAAACTTTATCGTATAGTGCTTCATTTTCAATAACCACTGTATTTGGATTAAACTCAAGACTTTGAGCAATTAAAAGGTCGGCATTATTTTGCGCGGTAAGCACTTCAACGGAAAACTTATCTTTAAATAGCCGGATAACTTCTAAAGCTTGTGTACCAATGGAGCCTGTGGACCCGAGGATGGCAATACCTTTCTTATTTTCCTTCATTTGTGCAGGATTTGTTTTTTTAATTGCCACGATTTATCCCGTTTTTCGGGATGGAATACGCCATCGGACATTTCTCCTCATTTAGGTAATTTCTAATCATTGCTATTTCGGAGGATTATATTTTAAAGTGAACCAATTCTTCCGCTAAAGATCTGTCGTTCGACAGGCGGGGAACTTTATTTTGTCCGCCAAGTTTGCCTTTTACTTTCATCATTCCCCTGAATGCGTCTCGCTGCAAGGAAGTAATTTTAAGGTTACGTAATATGTTGCCTGTTATCAGGTCGTCGTAATAGGTGTTGAGTTTTTGTAGGTTCTTATTTAACTCCTCTTCAAAACTATTTATGTTCTGAGGTGATTTGGCAAATTCTATTAGCCATTCATGATAGGGTAAGCCTTCTTTTGGCGTAACCATTGGAGCAACAGTAAATTCAACTACCTCTACTTCCCCGAATTTTGCCATGGTTTGTTTCATCGCTTTTTCTACTTCCTCTCCAATTACATGTTCGCCAAAAGCGCTGATAAAATGCTTAACCCTTCCCGTAACCAAAAGCCTGTATGGATTTTTACTGACAAACTTAACAGTGTCCCCAAGGGAATATCCCCACAGACCTGCATTGTTATTTATAATTATAGCATAGTTTACTCCTAATTCAACCTCTTCAATACAAAGCCTTCTAGGGTTTTCGTTAAAATATTCATCTAATGGGATAAATTCAAAAAAGATTCCACTATCTAACTGCAACAGTAAGCCTTCCTCCCTTTGTGAGTCCTGAAACGCGATAAAGCCTTCCGATGCCGGAAAAGTTTCAATGGAATCTATTTTCTTTCCTATCGAATCAAAAAGCTTAGCGCGGTATGGCTCAAAGTTTACTCCACCATATACAAAAAGGGAAAAGTTTGGGAACACATCTTTTATCTTCTTTCCGGTGCGTTCCTGAATTTTGTCAAAATACATTTGCACCCAGGGAGGAATGCCGGAGATTAAAGTCATGTCCTTATTTATGGTTTCATCAATGATCTTCTCCAATTTCTCTTCCCAATCTTCCATACAGTTGGTTTCAAAAGAAGGCATTTGGTTGGTTCTCAAATACCCCGGAACGTGATGATTAACAATACCAGACAATCTTCCTGTCGGAACAGCTCCTTTTGTATTTAATGTAGGACTACCTGAAAGAAAAATTAATTTACCGTCTAAAAAAGTAGAATTACCTGTTTCATGAATATAATTAAGCAAAGCATTTCTTGCCCCATTGATATGGTTTGAAATAGAATCTTTACTTATGGGAATATACTTTACTCCGGAGGTTGTCCCGGAAGTTTTTGCAAAATAAATGGGTCGGTCTTTCCAAAGCACATTCAATTGTCCTTCTTTTACCTTTTCAATATAGGAGGATAATCCTTCATAATCCCTGATGGGGACACTCTTCCTGAACTCATCGTAATTGTCAATTTTCATAAAATCATGATCCTTGCCGAATACAGTCTTCCTGCCGACTGCGATGAGTTCTTTAAAAATTTTATTTTGAGATGAAAAAGGATTAAATGCCCACTTCTTTTGTTGTGTTACAACATAGGAAGCAAATGGCTTACTTAAAAAAGATCGAATTCCCATACGTTCAGCAAAAGTAATAAAATTGGGCAATTATTGTTTCTAGTATATATTTTTGAAACGAGAATATAGAAGGACAGGATTTTAGCAATTTTTAACATTTAAAAAGCCGTTAAATTCATTTGTGAGGGCTAGTTTTAAAACCGGAGTATTATTAAGTTTTAAGGAAAACACTTTTAACGTAAAATTTTAAAAGAATGAAGGGAACAATTAAGATTATAGCAATTGCTTTTATTGCAGGAGTTTTAGGTGCATATTCTTTCACCTTTTTTGCAAATCAAAAAAACAAGGCCGGGGAAGTTAATTTTTATAAAACACCTCCTGCTGAATTTACTTCCTACAATAAAGACCAACCTTTTAGCATTCCTGAAACTGGTGATTTTGTAGGTGCCGCAGCAAGCAGCATCCAATCGGTTGTCTTTATAAAAACCATAAGCGGGCCAAGCTATGATGAGAGTAGCTGGTGGGATTGGTTTTTTAATCAGACCCCTGGAAAGTCTATTGCTTCTGGCTCAGGCGTAATATTTTCAAAAGATGGTTACATCATCACAAACAATCACGTTATTGATGGAGCAGAAACCATAGAAGTGGTTCACAACAAAAGGTCTTATGTGGGAGCAGTAATAGGCGTAGATCCATCAACCGATCTGGCCCTGGTAAAAGTTGAGGCAGAAAACCTGCCTGCCATTAAACTTGGAAAGTCTAAAGATATAAATATAGGAGAATGGGTAATCGCCGTTGGAAATCCTTTCAATTTAACCAGTACCGTCACCGCGGGAATAGTAAGCGCTAAAGGAAGAAACATTAACATATTGAGAGATCAGTTTCCCATTGAATCTTTTATTCAAACCGATGCAGCTATTAATCCAGGAAACAGCGGAGGCGCGTTAGTTAATGCCAATGGTGAACTTATAGGGATAAATACAGCAATTCTTTCCCGTACAGGTTCTTATAATGGGTATGGTTTTGCTGTGCCGGTGGATATTGTTTTAAAAGTAGTGAACGACTTAATAAAATATGGTGAGGTTCAAAAAGCCTTTTTCGGAGGCGAGGTAATCAACATTGACAATACGGTAGTTTCAAAATATGAATTGAAAGATTATGACGGAGTCTTAATGAGTTATGTTCAAACGGACGGAGCTGCAGCAAAAGCAGGAATTAAAGAAGGGGATATCATTCTATCTATAGATGGGGAAAGAATAGAAAGCAAAAGTGGGTTTGATGAAAAGATTGTACATTATAAGCCCGGCGATAAAATAAATGTAAGCTACCGAAGAAACAATAATGTAAAAGAAACTACGCTGACTTTAACCAATATTGAGGGAACTACTTCTTTGATAAAAAAATCCACTTTCACTTCTGATTTCTTAGGTGCAGACCTGGAAGCGGTTCCAAAAATCGAAAGAGACAAATTAGGAATTGAAAACGGTATTCGTATCAAAAAGATCAGGACTGGATTAATGCGAAGGCTTGGTATCGAGGAAGGCTTTATCATTACCGCCGTAAACAAGAAAAGCATAGAAAATGTAGAGCAATTGGTAAAAGCTTTCGAAGGTATAAAAGGCAGGGTAATTATTGAGGGTATGAACAGCCGTGGCGTAAGAGGATATTATTCTTATATATTTTAAAAATTGGCAGTTTCTAGCTAGTTAACGGATCTGGAAGTTTGAAATTCTTCCAGTTCCAGCTTTACAAGTTTGCTTTCTTTTAAAACAGGAATTACTTCATATACATCACTTTTCAAACAGAACTCAATATCCTTCATCACATTTAGTTTCTTAAGTCTGTTGAAATGAGAAGATGACTTTAAGTATTCGAAGATATTTTCCCTGGCTGATAGGTAGGCAGTTTCTGCCAGAAGAGGGGCATCGCAAGCATACTTTAAATGATTTTTGAGTTTGTGGACCAAAGCGCCGGCAAACAAAGTATCTTCAAGATTTACCTTACCCTTCCACCCTGCGCAAACTACCAGGACATCATTTTGTTGAGCAGCCAGGTGTTTCACAAGCGCTGAAATATTTAAAAAAGCCCCAATTAAAATCTCTCTTGCTCCTAATGATTTTGTAATGGCTAAAGTGCCGTTTGTGGTGGTCATTGCTATTGTTTTCCCTTTTAATTCGGGGTTCATATAGCTAAATGGAGAATTATCTATTTCGAAACCATCTATCTTTTTACCTTCCCGCTCTGCAGCCGCTATCAATCCATTACACTGGTGAAATTTGCACTCTTCAATAGTTGCCACCGGGATAAGGCTTTCTACACCGTGGGCAATACCCGTTACCATGCAAGAGGTGGCCCGTAAAATATCTACTATTACAACCGTTTGGTCTTCCAGGGAATATAAATGAAGTAATTCCGGGCTAAGGCAAACATCAATTTTCTTCATCAAAAAACTTTTAAATTGTCTTGAGTAGTTAGTCTTGAGTCTTTAGAATGAAGTTCCATTTAAATTCAAAATTTAACACTCACATTTAACATTTAATTTATAAAGGGCATTTTTACCACCTGTGCTTTAAGAAGCTTATCCCTTACTTTAACATAAACTTCCGATCCTGGTTTAGTGGATCCGGTTTTTATATAACCCATCCCTACGCCTTTTCCTAAAGTCGGAGATTGAGTTCCGGAAGTGACCTCACCTATTTTCTCTCCGGTAGCATTGCAAATTTCGTAATGAGCTCTTGGAATACCACGATCCAACATTTCAAAGCCCACAAGCTTCTTTGAAACGCCTTTTTCTTTTTGTGCTTTTAATGCGCTGGAATTTGTAAACTCTTTTGAAAACTTTGTTATCCATCCCAAACCAGCTTCTATTGGAGAGGTATTGTCATCAATATCATTTCCATATAAACAATATCCCATTTCCAATCTTAAAGTATCCCTTGCTCCCAATCCTATAGGTTTTATTCCCTCTGGTTCCCCTGCTTTCATTATGGCATCGAATATCTTTCTGGCATCTTCATTTTTTACATAAATTTCAAATCCACCGGCACCAGTATAACCCGTTGCAGAAATTATTACCTCCTTTACTCCCGCAAATTCACCAATCTTAAAAGTATAATACTCCATGGCAGAAAGATCGACGGAAGTAAGCTTTTGAAGGGAAGCAGTTGCTTTTGGCCCTTGTACTGCAAACAAAGCCGTTTGGTCAGAGATGTTTTCCATTTCCACTCCTTTTGAGTTAAACTTTGAAAACCAATTCCAATCCTTTTCGATATTGGAAGCATTTACTACAATAAGATATTCATTTTGATTTTTTCTATATACCAATAAATCATCTACAATTCCGCCTGTTTCATTCGGAAGGCAGGAATATTGGACTTTGCCATCCACTAAAACAGAGGCGTCATTTGAGGTAACCCTTTGAATAAGATCAAGCGCATCAGGTCCCCGAAGGATAAATTCCCCCATATGAGAAACATCAAAAACACCTACGCCATTTCTTACTGTATTGTGTTCTTCAATATCTGAAGAATATCTCACTGGCATAATAAAGCCTGCAAATGGAACCATCTTTCCACCCAGGCTTTCATGTAGATCATTTAAGGGAATTTTTTTCATAGTCTTTATACCAATTATGCTGACTTATTTAGAAGGAATGCTTTTAGCGAACTTAAAGAGCTTACCATCGGAATAGATTGCTTTGGTCTATCCACCAATACTTTTAAGCTTTCGGGCAGTTCCACCTGCTTGGCAATATCTTCATCAAGCACATCTAAAAACTTGGCAGGATGTGCAGTAGAAAGAAATACACCGGTAAATTCAGTATTATCTTCCTGCTGATAGTTTTTTAATCCCAAATAAGCCACGGCAGTATGCGGACACATAATGTAATTTGCCTGATCCAGAATCTTCCGCATAGCTCCCCTGGTTTCTTCATCTGTAAAACTGTATCCCTGAATATTTTTTCTTATTTCTGATAGATCATTATCGAAAAGAGCTACAATGCGGGCGTAATTACTTGGATTGCCTACATCCATCGCATTTGAAAGTGTTCTTATGGAAGCACGCGGCTCGTATTTTCCTGATAGCAAATATTTCGGGATAATATCATTTACATTTGTCGAGGCAACAAAACGATGCACCGGAAGTCCCATTTTCTTTGCAATCAGTCCTGCAGATAAATTCCCGAAATTTCCACTCGGCACAGAAAAGACCAAAGGCAGATTGTAACTTTTAAGTCTTGAGTAGGCATAAAAGTAATAGAAAGATTGTGGAATTAACCGAGCAATATTGATGGAGTTAGCTGAGGAAAGATTAAGTTTTTCATTAAGCTCTTTATCTAAAAAAGCCTCTTTCACCATCCTTTGACAATCATCAAAAGTACCTTTTACTTCTAAGGCGGTGATGTTGCTGCCTAAAGTAGTTAATTGCTTTTCCTGAAGAGTGCTTACTTTTCCGCTGGGATATAAAATGGTTACTTTTAC
>Ga0196965_1001137_pt1 | contig 10966 bp, 10 predicted proteins | sample S1_20metaG_FD_148668 | JGI IMG/M metagenome (GOLD analysis project Ga0196965, IMG submission 148668) | Soil microbial communities from Anza Borrego desert, Southern California, United States - S1_20 | ecosystem: Environmental > Terrestrial > Soil > Desert | place: USA: California | collected... | reverse complement strand
CAAGCACCGCAACATCATCGAACGCGCCATCGGCCGCCTCAAGCAACTCCGCAGGATCGCTACACGCTTCGACCGGCTGCCCGAAAACTACCTCGCCAGCCTCTACCTCGCGTCACTCAGCCTGGTGCTGAATGTCGATTCAGCCTAGAACAGGCGGCCGCCGTCCGGGACCGGGCGCGAGGGCTGGACGAGGACGACCCTTCCTTCCGAATCCGGAAAGCCGAGCGTCAGTACCTCCGAGCGCATCGGCCCGATCTGGCGCGGCGGGAAGTTGACCACGGCGGCGACCTGGCGGCCGGGCAGCTCCTCCAGCGCATAATGTTCGGTGATCTGCGCCGAGGAGCGCTTGCGGCCGATGGCGGGGCCGAAGTCGATCTCGAGGATCCAGGCCGGCTTGCGCGCCTCCGGGAAGGGGTGCGCGGCGACGATGGTGCCGACGCGTATGTCGACGGCGAGGAAGTCGTCGAATTCGATCCGAGGCGCGGCGGGCGAAGCGGGGTCGTGGCTCATGTGCATGGGGCGGCGATAGCAGAGGAAAGACGGGCGATGGAGGGCGGTGATTCCGGCTTCGCGGCGACGGATTCCGCCGCCGGCTCATCGTCGGCGCGGAGTCGCCTCGGCGGCGGCTATTCGTCCGTCACCGCAAGGTCCGATCCGGTGCCGGCCGGCGTTTCCACGCCACCTTCGCCGCGAACAGGGCCGCCGCGCCGAAGAGGAGGACAAGCAGGTTGGCGACCAGCCAGCTCGCCCAGCGCCAGGCCAGCTCGCCGAAGCCCCAGACGAGGCCGACACGGCGCGGCTCGCCGTCGGCGGACAGGATGCGGACGGCGGGCAGGTCGCCCGAGCGGTCGGTGGCGAGCCTTCGTTCGATTCGGTTCGACTGGCGGGCGAGCGATCGTTCGAGCAGCGCCTTCATCTGCGCCGCCAGCCGCCGGTCATATTCCGCCATCCCCTCTTCCCGGCTGCGCCCGGCGAAGGGATCGTCCGCCGGGCCATCCTGCGCCTCCGACAGGTCGATGACGCAGGCATAGCCGGTGAGGCCGATGCCGCGGGTCGAATTGGAACCGGTGCGCCCCCGAACGCAATCGACCGCCGCCGCCTTCAGCCCGCCCGCCTCCGCCCCCGCGCCGAACGCGGCCCGGGTGTCGTCGACGATGTCCCATCCGCCCGGCAGGGTGAGCGCGTAAAAGGGGAAGCCGACGCAGACCAGACCCGCTGGAAGCAGAAACAGGGACAGAACCCGCCCGACGCGAAGGCGCAACGCCATGCCTCAGCTTTCCTTCCCGATTTCAAAACAGTGACAGTATACATTTACGGACCCGCGGAGCGACAGCGCATCAGCGGGTAAATGTATACTGTCACTGTTTAAGCCGGGGCGCCGGCTTTCTGCGTTCGGGACCTACTCCGCCGCGGGAAGGTAGATCTCGCTTCCCTTTTCGCGGAATTTTTCGCTCATTTCGGCCATTCCCGCCTCCGCCGCCAGGAAGGCGTCCGCCGGCTGGTTCTGCTTCGCCGCGAAATCGCGCACTTCCTGGGTGATCTTCATCGAGCAGAATTTCGGCCCGCACATCGAGCAGAAATGCGCCGTCTTGGCGCCTTCCGCGGGCAACGTCTGGTCGTGATATTGCTCCGCCGTGTCCGGATCGAGCGACAGGTGGAACTGGTCGCGCCAGCGGAATTCGAACCTCGCCCTCGACAAGGCGTCGTCGCGCATCCTGGCGGCCGGGTGGCCCTTGGCGAGGTCGGCGGCGTGGGCGGCGAGCTTGTAGGTGACGACTCCGACCTTGACGTCGTCGCGGTCGGGGAGGCCGAGATGCTCCTTGGGGGTGACGTAGCAGAGCATCGCGGTTCCGAACCAGCCGATCATCGCGGCGCCGATCGCCGAGGTGATGTGGTCGTAGCCGGGGGCTATGTCCGTCGTCAGCGGTCCGAGCGTGTAGAAAGGCGCCTCGCCGCACGCCTCCAGCTGCTTGTCCATGTTGGCCTTGATCTTGTGCATCGGCACGTGGCCGGGGCCCTCGATCATGACTTGGACGTCGTGCTTCCAGGCGATCCGGGTGAGCTCGCCCAGGGTGGCGAGCTCGGCGAACTGGGCTTCGTCATTGGCGTCGGCGATGGAGCCGGGGCGGAGGCCGTCGCCCAGGGAGAAGGCGATGTCGTAGGCCTTCATGATCTCGCAGATTTCCTCGAAGCGGGTGTAGAGGAAGCTCTCCTTGTGGTGGGAGAGGCACCATTTGGCCATGATCGAGCCGCCGCGGCTGACGATTCCGGTGACTCGCCTGGCCGTCATCGGGATGTAGGGCAGGCGCACTCCGGCGTGGATGGTGAAATAGTCGACGCCCTGCTCGGCCTGCTCGACCAAGGTGTCGCGATAAATCTCCCAGGTCAGGTCCTCGGCGACTCCGCCGACCTTCTCCAGCGCCTGGTAGATGGGGACGGTGCCGATGGGGACGGGCGAGTTGCGGATGATCCATTCGCGGGTGTCGTGGATGTTGCGGCCGGTGGAGAGGTCCATGACCGTGTCGGCGCCCCAGCGGATCGACCAGACCATCTTGTCGACCTCGGCGGCGACGTCGGAGGCGACGGCCGAATTGCCGATGTTCGCGTTGATCTTGACCAGGAAGTTGCGGCCGATCGCCATCGGCTCGCTTTCGGGGTGGTTGATGTTGGCCGGGATGATGGCGCGGCCCCTCGCCACCTCGTCGCGGACGAATTCGGGGGTGACGTAATCGGGGATGGAGGCGCCGAAATCCTGGCCGTCGCGGGTGAGGGCCTCCGCGAGCCGCTCGCGGCCGAGATTCTCCCGGACCGCGACATACTCCATCTCGGGAGTGACGATGCCCTTGCGCGCATAGTGCATCTGCGAGACGTTCATGCCCGGCTTCGCCCGAAGGACCTTGCGGCGGACGGCGGGGAAAGGCCGGATCCCGCCGGAGCGGTCGGGGCCGAGCCGGCCGTTATCCTCGGGCCGGACCTCGCGCTGTAGCACCTCCTCGACGTCGCCGCGGCCCCGGATCCAATCGCGGCGGAGCTCGGGCAGCCCGCTCATGATGTCGATGACCGCCTGCGGATCGGTATAGGGGCCGGAGCAGTCGTAGACCCGGAGCGGCGGCTCGCCCGAGCTCGGCTCGAGGCGGATCTCGCGCATGGCGACTCCGAGCGGGCCGACATGAATCTTGCGGCTGCCCCGGATCGGGCCGGTCGTCACTTCGAGCTCTGTGCGGGCAGGTGCGTCGGCCATTCTCATGTCTCCTCAAGGGGGATGGAGAAAGGGCGGACCCGAACTCCCTCCCTACGCCGGTGTCAGCCGGATCAGGTTCGACGGGTCGCAGCCGTATCAGCTGCCTCTCAACCGCGTTCGCGCGGTCCCCCGGGGATAGAAGACGGATAAGCGAGGCGGGTAGGTGAGTCCAGCGCACCGAGTGGCGCCGCGTGATCTTCGCGACCCGTCATGGTAAGCGGGGCGACATGGAGGTCCAGACGCGACAGGAACTGGCGGAGTGGCTCCAGGGAAGACCCCGTTCATGGTCCGAAGTGATCGCCGTCCGGGCAGCCTTGCGAGTGATGCCGCTCGTTGCGCGCTCCGATGAAGAGCCGTCGCTTCCCCTCCTTCTTTCCGCCTTTCGTGCCGTCGCGATAGGCTGGACCGTGTGCAGCGCCCCGCACCTCCATCTCGAAAGGCATGCGGAGGCCGCTGCTCAGGCAATCCGGGCCAATAAAGGCGGCTCCGCGGTCTACGGCGTGAGGCGGAACGCCGTTCAGGCGGTCCACAAAGCCATCGAGTCAGTCGGTTCTTCATTTCATGCCGTACTTGCCGGCGAAGCCGCCGAAGCTGCCGTGGAGGCCCTCGCCCTCAGCGCCTATCCGAGCTTCGCCGCCCACCCATGGGCCGACGACATGGAGCGCGCCTATGCCGAAGATCAGGTCGCCGCGACGCGCGCAAGCGCCTGGGCGGAGATTTCCAACGACTGCGCGTGGCTCGACACGTCGACCGGCCGGATCAGCGCTCCCACACGTCTTTCCGAGCGGTCCCTTCGGTTGACGGGGCGGGATCCGGACAGGCCCCATGACCTCATGCATACAGCGCTGCGCTTCCTTCCTTCCGTTGCAAGCCATTGGGAGGTCTGGGCGGACTGGCATCAGCGCCGGGTCGAAGGTCACCTCGCTGGCTTTGACATCCCTGGCGACAAAGGCCGGGGAGAAGACCTGGCCATCCTGATTCGACTGGCGGCGGGGAGCGACGAGACTTTCTGGGGTCAAGGACCCCAATATGTGAACGTCACGCTGGGCCGCTGGCTCGATGAGGCGCGGGCGAGGGCCGCGGGTCATCGGCAGGCCTCCGACAAGGCTGAAGTCGAGGCCATTGCCCGAGACCTAGAACACCAGGCAAGTCCCGAGGCGCGGATCGTCGATGGCAAGCTCGACGCGGGCCCCAACCAACGTTTCGACGCCCCCCGCTATTCGCGCGACCTGGCAGAGTTGCCCAGCATCCTCCTGGTCAATGCCGAAGTCCTTCGAAATAGCCTTCCGACCAATGCCAGCGGAGTCGTCGGACGCTGTCTCGACGCCTATCGGGACGAGTTGCAGGTCCGCGGGAACCGGCCGATTCTCAGTATTCTGAAGGCGATGACCAGCGCCATCCGTGCCGAGGTCTTCGTTCCACCCTCCGCCGATCTTGAAGAACAGCCGGACCGGTGGCGGTTGCGGGACGCCCGCGAATGGGGCGCAGGCACTGCGGACCTATTCAAATCTTTCTTTCGGTATCATCTCGATCTGATCAGCCACTTTCCTCTCGACCCGGAGCGGGAGGCGCGGTTCGAGGCCACTCCCGTCGATGAGGCCGCTGCCAGCGGATCCGCGCTCACCGAGCCGGTGGAGGCCGTCGCGGCCCTGATCCGCGACCTAGCGGACAGGGGCTTCGCGACCGAGAATATCGTTCAAATCATCGAAGCGCATCAACGCTATACGCGGGACGTCGCTCAACTTCCCCCGTCGCAAGATGTTGCCGATGTCGTGTCTCCAAAGCGTCGACATGTCCTGAGTACGGCGGGATTCTATCTCAGCGCCTATGCCGTCTTGGGATCGACGGCCAGCATCGCGCCTTTCGCGCCCGCCCTCTTGGATGCCCTAAGATCCGCCGCCGCTGCTATGCTGAGCTTCATTCGTTGAAAGGTCGCCTGGCGAAGGGGCTCGGCTCCCTGAGAGCCGCTCGGCGGCGGCGGTCCTATTTCCTGCGCGAGCAGCGGTGCCCCGCATAAGCTACCGAAATGAGGCCCTGACGCCGAGCCGACTCTGAACCCGCGCAGCCCCTCCCGCGTTCGACCTTCGTGCACCTCATCGAAATCCTGCTCCCCTTGTCCGACAATGAGGGGAAGCCGTTCGCGGCCGAACTGCACGGACAAGTGCGTGACGAGCTGGTCGAGCATTTCGGCGGGGTCACCGCTTTCACGCGAAGCCCCGCCGAGGGCCTGTGGAAGGAGGGCGGCGGAGCGCCCGACCGCGACGATATCGTCATCCTCGAGGTGATGGCCGACTGGCTCGACCGCGGCTGGTGGCGCAATTACCGGACCGAGCTGGAGCAGCGCTTCCGGCAGGACGAGATCGTGGTCCGAGCCCGGGAGGTGGAGCTGCTGTAGCTTCCCGGCGAAGGCAGGGTTAGACCCGGTCGCCGCTCTCCACCGACCAGGGCAGGCCCGCTTCGGGCATCGGCGACGCCGCCGGAAGCAGCGTGATGAAGCCGGCGGTGCCGCCCAGGCCGAAGCTCTCGCGCAGGGCGGCGGCCTCCCCGGGACGGCTGGTGAAGGCGAAGAAACGGCGGCCTTCGCGCAGCGCCCGGCCCCACACCGCCCGCGCCAGCTCGATCCCGTCGCCGGCGGCGAGCGGAACGGTTGCCAGGATCCGGTCGAACACCGGGTGACGCTCGACGAGGATCTCGCCCGCCCCCTCGACCCGGAGCAAATCGGTCGGAAGCGGGCGGTCGAGCAGCTGGCCCGCCCAGGTCGCCGGGTCCTCGTAGAGGAAGCGCATCCGGCCTTCGCCCAATGCCGAATGCCGCCGCCAAAGCGCCTCCACGAGCCCGGGCCCGGGCTCGAGCGGAAGCGGGTCGGCGGCGGATTCGGGCGCCTCCGCGCCTTCCTCGCTCCACAGATAATCGGTCGGGATCATCAGCGAGCCCGCCCGCTCCAGCTGGCGCCGGCTGGGATTGTCCCGGGTGACGAAGGCGAGCAGCCAGTCGGCGCCGCGCTCGACGCACAATTGACGGCTATGCTCGATGATGGTGCCGAAGCAGCCGCGTCCGCGCGCGGGCGGCAGGGTCCAGGAGCCGGTCATGATTCCGACCCGGCGCTCGCCCCCCTGGGCGTCGGCGAGCTTGCGCCAGGTCACCGCGGAGCCGGCGATCCACTCGCCCTCGTCGCTGATCACGAAACGGTCGGCGACCGCGCCCGCGAAGGGCCGTCGGAAATACCAGTCGAACTCCGTCTCTCCGCCCCAGCCGCCGAAGCAGCTCTGAAGCGCGTCGAGGTAGCGCCGGTCGCCGTCAGGCGGTGCGGGCTCGATCTTCAAGCGGCCGCTCCGGCCGGCGCCTCGGCGCTCAGGCGCTCGGCGATCTCGCCCATGCTCGTCCACCAGATGGTGTCGCCGTAGCGCTGCTCGATCAGGGTCAGAAGGGTATCGAGATAGTTGCAGTAGAGCGGATCGATGCCGTCGAGGGCGATATGGCCGCAGCAATCCTTGATGATGTGGCCCTTGATCGACAGCAGCCCGCCGGCCTCGAGGATCTGGAAGGCGCGGTCGATCGGGCTGGTCGCCTGGAAATTGGCGGGAATGTGGACCAGGCGCCCGCCGTGGATGAGCTCCGGCCGGTACAGGGCGACACCCTTGAGGCCGCTCATGTTCGCCCTGGCATCGGCGTCGACCGGCGTGAGGATGTCGCGGGCCGAGGCGACGAAGAGGAGGCCGGCGTCGGCCATGGCGTCAAGCAGGGCGGGCGGCGCGTTCCACCCCGGCGGGGTCATGCCCGGCGCGAAGGGCAGGCCCGCCCTTCGGAAGATGGCGATCGCCTCCTCGAGCGCGGCTCGGCACTCCTCGCGGTCCTGCTCGACGAACTCGACCGGGCTGATCCGCTTCGGGTGCATGTGGTGGAGGCCGTGCAGGCCGACCTCGAAGCCCGGGCGGGAGCGCAGATAATCGACGAATTCGGGATGGCGGTCGAGCGCCATCTCCCCTTTCGGCCGGATCTGGGCGTTGTAGCGGTAGCGGCCGATCCCCGGGATCCGGTCCAGCAGCGGCGACGTCGGGAACGGCCTGATCTCGCGCCAGTCGGCGGTGGTGAACAGGGTGGCGCGAAGCTTGGGGTGGCGGCGGATCAGCCATTCCACATGGCCGAGCGCGCCCTCGCCGAGATCGCCTCCCGCCTCGTAGAGATCGGTCGAGCGCCCGGGATGGACGTCGTCGATGGAGAAGCACAAGGCGGCCCGCTTGCCTGCCGGAAGCCAGTGCTGGCGCATATCCATCCTCTCGTGCCACTGATGCCGGGCGGCGGGCAGGGCAGCGGCCCTTCGAGCCCTCACCCGGCGTGCTGGACTCCTGCGGCACGACCCGTATGGGGCGTGAAATAGCAGGGCAAGAGGAAAAAGGAATGAGTTCCAAGCCGATGGCGCACGGCCGGGAGCGGCGCAAAGTGCTGGTGCTCGGCTCCTACGCGCCTTCGCTGATCAATTTCAGGGGCCGGCTGATCGCGGCGATGGCGGACCGCGGGCACGAAGTCTTCGCGGCCGCGCCCGATATCGATTCCGACATCGCGGCCAAGCTGTGCGCGATCGGAGCCACTCCGGTGCCGATCGTGCTGGGCAGGACCAGCCTCAACCCCCTCGCGACCTGGCGAAGCGGCCGCGAGCTGCGCGCGCTGGTCCGGCGCCTCGCTCCGGACGTGATGATCGCCTACACGATCAAGCCGGTCGTGCTCGGGGCGGCGGCGGCGCGGGCCGCGCGGGTGCCCTGCTTCGCCGCGATGATCACCGGCATGGGCTATCCGTTCCTGGGCGGGCTTCATCCCAAGAGGGTGGCGGTCAGGCTCGTCGCCATGCTCATGTACCGGCGGGCGCTGGCGGCGTCGCAGCTCGTCATCTTCCAGAACGAGGACGACCGGAGCGACTTCCGCCGGCTGCGGCTGCTTCCGGCCGGCAAGCCCAACGTCGTCGTCAACGGCTCGGGCGTCGATCTCGACCATTTCGAGCCTCGGCCGGTGCCCGACGGAATCTCGTTCCTGATGATCGCGCGCTTCCTTCGCGACAAGGGCATAAGCGAGTTCGCGGCCGCCGCCGCGCGGCTCAAGGCCGAATTCCCCGAGGTGCGGATCAGGCTCGCCGGATGGCTCGACGAATCCCCGGATTCGATCAGCCGGGCGGAGCTCGACGCCATCATCGCCAGCGGAGTCGAGGATCTCGGAATGCTCGCCGACGTCCGCCCGGCCATCGCGGCATCGAGCGTCTACGTGCTCCCCTCCTACCGCGAGGGCACGCCGCGCACGGTGCTGGAGGCGATGGCGATCGGCCGTGCGGTGATCACCACCGACGCGCCGGGCTGCCGCGGCACCGTCGTCGACGGCGAGAACGGCTTCCTGGTGCCGGTGCAGGACTCCGGCGCGCTTTACGTGGCGATGCGCCGGTTCGTCGAGCAGCCGGAGCTGGCGCGGAGGATGGGCGAGGCGTCGCTCCGGCTGGTCCGGGAGAAGTTCGACGTCAACAAGGTCAACGCGACGGTCCTGGAGCGGACGGGGCTGTAGCGCCGCCCTCCCGTTCTTGCGGGAGAGGGGTTCAGGCCAGGGGCAGCTCGAGCTCGAGGAGGCGCTCCCTCCCCCGCTCCTCCTCCCCGAGGCTCGACAATCCCAGCCCGAGCAGCCGGATGCTCTTCACCGGCGGCAGCAGGCCGCGCAGGAGCTGGGCTCCGATCTCCAGGAACTCCGCCTCGCCGGCGACCGCCCGATCCAGCGACCGGGCGCGGGTGACGATCTGGAAATCGGCATATTTGACCTTGAGGTTCACGGTCCGGCCGGAGAGACCCTTCCCCACCACGCGCTTGGTCCAGACGTGGCGGCCGATACGTTCCAGCTCCGCCAGCAGGGCTTCCGGATCGCTCAGATCCTCGAGGAAAGTGTCCTCGGCGCTGACCGACTTGTAGGGCCGGTCGGCCTTGACCTGGCGGTGGCAGATGCCCCGGGCGAGATCGTGATAGTAACGGGCGCTGGAGCCGAAATGGGCGGCGAGGAATTGGAGGCTCCGCGCCTTGAGGTCGGCGCCGGTCTCGATCCCGAGCCGGGCCATCTTCTCGGCCGTCTTCGGGCCCACTCCGTGGAAGCGCTTGACCGGCAGCCCCTCGACGAAGGCCGGGCCTCGGGCGGGGGTGACGACGCACAGGCCGTCCGGCTTGTTCTGGTCGGACGCCAGCTTGGCGAGGAACTTGTTGTAGCTCACTCCGGCGGAGGCGGTGAGGCCGGTCTCCGCCTCGATCCGGGCGCGGATTTCCCCGGCGATCAGGGTGGCGATGCCGATGCCCTTCAGATCCTCGGTGACGTCGAGATAGGCCTCGTCGAGCGAGAGCGGCTCGACGTGCGGCGTATAGTCGAGGAAGATGGCGCGGATCTGGTCGGAGACGGCGCGATAGGCGTCGAAGCGCGGCTTGACGAAGATCAGCTCAGGGCAGCGGCGCCGGGCGGTGACGGCGGGCATGGCCGAGCGGATGCCGAATTTGCGCGCCTCGTAGCTCGCCGCCGCGACGACCCCGCGGACGCCACCGCCGACGGCGAGCGGCTTGCCCCTCAGCTCCGGATTGTCGCGCTGCTCGACCGACGCGTAGAAGGCGTCCATGTCGACATGGATGATCTTGCGGATCGCCTGCGGGGCGGGCGTGTCGTTCACGCCATGTTCCTAGCGCAGCGGGGCGGCCCGGAAAAGCGCAAAGCGCATCCCGCCATCATTCCGGCCAAGGCCGGAAATCCATGAACACGATGCGTGCGAAGGGCGGATAGGCCGGTGTCCATGGACCCCGGGTCAAGCCCGGATCACGGTTGTGTCGGTCAGAAGCGCAGGCTCATCCCGACGGCGGCGACCCGGGTCTCGGAGCCGCGATATTCGCGGGACGGGTCCAGCCGGCGCCGCATCTGCTCCTTCTCGGTCGTCCCGACGACGGAGAAGAGGCCGACGCCCAGCGCGACATTGTCGGCGACGGGCAGGCTTCCGAACAGGCGCGGCGCCGACGGGTCCTCCGCCGGCAGAACGCCCCTCGAATCGAGTTCGACGCTCTGCGGAACAAGGGCGCTCGGACGGCTCTCCGCCGGCCCGGCATTGAAGCTTCTCGCCTCGCCGCCCTCCATGGTCCGGTCCCGCGCCGTCGCCGGCATCGCCAGGACCAGCATCATCCCCGTTACGGCGAGCCCGGCATATCCTCTCATAGCGGGCTCCGTATTTTGCTGTTGCCCCATATAGCGCGCAACTATGCCCGGCGGTTCCGGAAGTGTCACTACCTTAACTCCCCTCCCTGGACGGGAGGGGTCTGGGGTGGGTCCGCCGAAGGCGGCCGAAACGCCGACTCGGCAGGCAGTCTCGCTGCCGCTCGCCTACCCATCCCCGGCCCCTCCCTTTCCAGGGAGGGGAGCGATATTTCAGAACGTATAGGCGAGGCCCAGGGTGGCGAAATACTGGTCCCTGTCGCCGGCGATCCGGACGATCGGGCTGCGCGCGAAATCGCCGAGCAGGCGCGAATAGCCGACGCCGCCGAACAGGGAGAGCTTCGGGTTCCTGAGGTCGCCGGTGATCGACTGGCCGAGCAGCAGGGTCGTCCGCCAGCTCTTCCAGCCGCCGTCGGCATTATGGACGGGAAGGCCACTCGCCAGCGCCCCGGCGGGAGTCACCGAGAAATAGGCTCGGGCATAGCCGTCGCCGACATGCTCGGCCTGCAGGCTGAAGCT
>Ga0196965_1001136_pt1 | contig 10970 bp, 1 predicted proteins | sample S1_20metaG_FD_148668 | JGI IMG/M metagenome (GOLD analysis project Ga0196965, IMG submission 148668) | Soil microbial communities from Anza Borrego desert, Southern California, United States - S1_20 | ecosystem: Environmental > Terrestrial > Soil > Desert | place: USA: California | collected... | reverse complement strand
GTCGTACAACTCTTTCGTAGATGATAATGCTACTATCATTCTTCGTGAAGAGTTTAGATCGGCAAATGCTGATTTGAACTATATCCAAATCGCTGATACTGTTTTTTCCGGAACGGGCGGCGACAACATGATCCAGAACCTTGTAGTAGTACCTGGCAGTGTATTTCGTTTCAAAAGCGGATATACACAAACGATCGGAAACCTGATTGCCAATGGCACGTCCGGAAATCCCATAGCGCTCGCAGCTTCCGCCGATAGTTCAGCAACGATAAGTTCAACGAATAATATCAATGTGCATTATGCAACGATTTCCGATATCACAGCAACAGGTGGTGGCCTATTTAAGGCGTTCAACTCCATTGATGGCGGTAATAACAGCGGTTGGACATTCGTGTCGAATCAAAATGACTCGCTTGCCTTGGTCGCACTTTACAATTCTACAATAGGTACGAACTGGACGAATAAGACCAACTGGCTTACCGGTCCGCTGAATACCTGGCATGGGGTTACAACAAATGGCGATCGTGTAACAGAGCTAAACCTTTCAGGCAATAACCTGCGTGGAGCGTTACCTGGCGAGATTGTGAATCTTACAGGCTTGACACTACTTGATCTTAATGGGAACCTTATCGGTGGTGAAATTCCTTCTACTATTGGAAATCTGAGCAATCTGCTTGTTCTGAATTTGGGTGCAAACAGATTCACAGGCTCAATACCATCTTCGATTGGCGATATCCTAAATCTCGATCAACTGATGTTATTCGGTAATAGCCTGCAGGGTGCCGTTCCATCGACGATCAATAACCTGATGTACCTTGTTCACCTGAACATTTCGCAAAACCAGTTAACAGATCTTCCAGCATTGTCGGGATTATCTTCAATCGCATACTGTGATATTAGTTATAACAGTTTCACATTTGAGGATCTGGAGCCGAACGTGAGTCTTTCAGGTGTTATCCTGGATCCGCAAAATCCTTTTTCAATTCCGCAGTTTGTCAATGCCAATGGCGGGCCGTTAGACCTGTCGTTCGCAGTCGGCGGATCAGCCAACTCGTATCAGTGGCTCAAAAATGATATTGCGATCGGCGGAGAAATCAGCGATGCATACAATCGCGCAACCACCTCAAGTGCTGATGAAGGAGTCTACCGACTTCAGGTTTCAAACTCAATTACCGGAACCATGATCGAAAGTGGAGACATCAACGTAGGGTTCCTTGAAAGCTTTTACTGGATCGGAAACGGCGGTAACTGGAATGATCCAAACCATTGGTCAACAACTTCAGGCGGCACGTCTGCTGGCGTAATTCCCTCGTTTGAGGACAACGTGACTTTCGATGCAAACTCGTTCACGCTCCCTGACCAGGTTGTGAATGTTCCGGATTCAGGTGACGCGAAAGGTGTTGTTTTCCGCACGATGGATTGGCGCGGAGTTACCAACAATCCAACGTTCAGGGTACGCGCAGAGACATCACCGTGGCTTGCGAGTAGTGTTTCGGGTTCGATCTACCTTGATGAAAACATGATCGTCGACTTCCATCACGCTGAATTTGAAATGACGCCGGAAATCGATTATGACCTTGATTTAAAGAATCATTACCTGGGAGAAGATTGCTGGCTTGCATTCAACTACGGCGGCATCAGACCGGGCGGACTTGGTTCTAATGTGAATGCGAATGTTTTAAGTAGAATTAACCACGCTTTCGTATACGTGTTTACAGGATCGCTGGTCACAAACGGAAACGAAATATTTGTTCAGCCTTCAGGATATTTCTGGCTGAACAGCGCTGTCGGCCGGCCTGTTCATCTAAATATGACAAACAGCACAGTTGGTGGCGGAGCCTTTACAATGCTTGCTAACAGTACCATCACTGACGACAATGGAACGATCACCGTAAATGGTAATTATAACGTACAGGCTACGGGTATAGACTTTAATAACGTCATGCTTAGTTCCTCTGCGTTTATCAGAAATGGAAATACCTACCAGCAACTGACCGTTGCACCAGGAACTACCCTGACCCTTCAGGATAGCTCAACAACAGTTATCAACGCACTAAATGCAAACGGAACCGCATCGCTTCCAATTACGATCCAGACACAAACACCTGGCGCGCCTTCGACGATTTCAAAGGCGTCCGGCGAAATCAATGTAACGTATGCACATATCCGCGACAACATCGCAACAGGCGGTGCTGAATTCAATGCAATCAATTCGTTCGACAACGGTAACAATGCAGGTTGGAATTTCATTTCTCCAGCCGTTTTGGAAGCAGATTCTCTTGCTCTCATTGACCTTTATAATGCAACAGCAGGCGCCTCATGGACTAATCAGGGAGGATGGCTCCAGCCTGGCAATCCTGTTTACCAATGGCATGGCGTAACGGTTGAAAATGGCCGTGTGTCTCAATTGATGTTAACCGGAAATAACCTAATTGGTGCTGTTCCCGCGTCAATCGGACAACTTGATGCATTGACACATCTTGATTTGGGTGGTAACCAACTAACGGGTGCGCTACCCGTCGAGCTTTTTAATCTCACGAATCTTCATACTCTCGGGTTTGCAGGAAACGGTCAGTTGACCGGGGCAATTCCTGTAGAACTCGGCAATCTTGTAAACCTTCGGAGACTGTGGCTTGATGGTAACAATTTTACAGGAGAATTTCCCTCAACAATCGGAAACCTCACGCAACTGACAGATTTCTTTATTCAGCGTAACAACTTTAGCGGTGCGTTCCCTGAATCTTTTGGAACGTTAACCAATCTTCAATACTTCGCTATTGAGTTCAATAATTTCACATCCTTCCCAGACATCTCTTCGATGTCCCTTGGATTTGGAAACATTGCGGAGAATTATCTGAATTTCAATAGCCTGGTTCCGAACAACGATGTGGCTAATCTTACTATGTTTCCTCAGAAAAATTTCCCTGGCGGAGATGTGGAATTGTTAACCGGTGAAACGCTGACCCTAACATTCGACGCAGGAACAGGCGCTGTTTATCAGTGGCGAACTTTCCTTAATGATATCAGTGGTGCTACAGGCTCCTCACTCGTGATAGAGAACGTAACCTCAGCAGATGGCGATCGTTACTCGACCCAGGCAACGCATCCTGAAATCGCGGGTAGTCTGTTTAGTGGAAACTTCGAGGTGCGTATTATCAGCCCCGAGGCGTTCAACGAATCAGGATACACGTATCTGGATAAACTTGGTGCATCCGCCCTCGGCATTGAAGACTTCGATGCTGCGAAACTTGCGGTCGCCGGCAATGGTAACCTTTTCGTGCGTGACAACTTCACAAGCGACGTTTTTCACCTGGATAATACAGGCACAGTCTTAAATTCTTTTCCAATTGACTGGACTGTTTCAGCAAGTGATTTCGAGGCAGACAGCACCGGGTCGCTTTTCGTCTCGGATGAGATCAATTCAAAAGTTGTAAAGTTTAGCGATGCAGGCACAGTGTTGTTCAACATCCCTGTTCCGAGCGCGTGGGGAATTGCGATTGACGGCTCCCAAAATTTGCTCACTATTGGCAGATTTGATCACAACATTCAAAAGTACGATGGAACAACAGGAGCATTCATTGAAACTATTGCTTTGACGGGCCAGCCCGAAACTGATCTCTACATTGACCTTGAAGTTGATGAAAACGGATATTTCTATGCAATCATTCCTACGTACGCTCGCATTGATAAATTCAATCCAGATGGAACATACGCCAGTTCATTGGATCTCGCGGCTCTTGCTGGCGTATCATCGAACTGGCCGGGAATGGAGTTCACAGTAAGCGGAAGCGGAAGAATTTTCTTTCAGGAATTCAATGGCCGAATTCATTACATCGATAACGTCGGTGTGTATCAGGGGCTTTTCGGTGACGGAGTGGCTGATCGTGCAAACGGAATCAAAGCCGCACCAAATGGTCTTTATGTATCTGACTGGATAAATGGTTTGATGCTATTTGATGAGACTGAAACTGTAATCGACACTCTTGGACCAATAAGAAATCAACCCGGAGCATTTAATTTTGTCTCAGACATCTCGCGCGATAAACATGGTGATCGTTACGTTTCTGATTACCACAACGGTCGCGTGCAGAAATTCGGTGCAGACAGAACTTTGAAATTAATTATTGGAACAAAAGGCGCAGGTACGGACCAATTACTTGCTGCAACCAATATTGCACTGGATGAAGATGGAAACATCTTTGTTTCAGACGACATTTCTCATCGTATTCAAAAGTACGATGCAGCCGGGACGCACCTGCAAACGATCGGATCACAAGGAACCGGCGACGGGCAATTTAATCAACCTCGCGGCATCGCAATCTCAAAAACAGGATATCTGTACGTTGTTGACGCGGGGAATAACCGGATCCAGAAATTTACAACGGGTGGTGTACACGTTTTGAGTTTCGGTGAGGGTGGAACTGGTGTAGGACAATTGTCAGGCCCGGGCGATATCGCTGTCGAAAATGACGGGTCGATCATCGTCGCCAATAACGATCCGAATAATGTTGCCGCGCGCGTAATAAGATTTAATGAAAACGGCGTATTCCAGAATGAAGCTTATTGGGCATTTCCGTGGATCGACAACCTGGCAACTGACGATCTTGGTAATATCTATTTCACAAGTTTTGACAAAGCGCACAAGGCAGATAAAAATCTAAATCTGCTCATGGCTATCGGTAGTTTCGGAAAAGCTGACGGTGAAATGGTATCGGCGGGAGCAATCTCGCCAAACCCCGCAGGTGATACCGTTTGGGTATCGTCGTACCTCAACAGGATTTCTGTTTTCTACAGCAACTTCGGCTACCCGACTGCCGCGGACTCCACAGCGCTTGTGGACCTGTACAACGCGACAAATGGTGCTGGCTGGGTTAACAATACAAACTGGCTAACTGGACCTGTGAATACATGGTACGGCATTTCTGTCACCGCAGGAAAAATTACAGCGATCGCTTTACCTGACAATAACCTGATGGGTGAAATTCCGGCTTCAATCGGAACGTTAAACGAGCTGGGCTCTATGGATTTAAGAGGCAACAGTTTAACTGGAACAGTTCCGGCATCAGTGTCAAACCTTGGTGCACTGCAAAAGCTGAACCTCAGCGGCAACGCCCTGGAGGGTGAGATCAACTTCCTTCCAGTTCAGGTTGAATATCTTTCCTTACGTGATAATCAGTTCACTGGTTTGCCGACCGCCCCAGCGTTTCTGAAAAATGCAGACGTATCGGAAAACGACCTGACAGCAATTCCGAATTTCGCGAACTCCCTCGTAGACACACTAAATGTTTCCGACAACAACCTTGAATTCGACGATCTTGAACCGAACGTCTCCATCCCTGCCTTCTCATATATTCCGCAGGACAGCGTTGGTGAAAAATCGTTTATCCTTCGAGAACTCGGAACAAGCGTAACCATCGAATCAAATTTTGGTGGAACAGCAAATCAATACGTATGGAACAAGAATGGAACATCCATGAGCGTTACGTCACAAGATCTGTCTTTGACAAACCTCACGATCGAAGACGATGCCTTCTACAATGTGGAACTCACAAACACAACTCTTCCGGGGTTGACTTTGAAAGCGTTTGCTACTGAATTGAGAATCTCATCATTGGTAAGAGATTCACTCGCCTTAGTCGCGCTTTATAATTCAACGAACGGAACTTCATGGACAGACAGAACAGGTTGGTTGGAAGAGGATCAGCGTCTGGCGGACTGGGTGGGCGTTACCATCACGAGCAGTCGTGTTACAAGCCTTGACTTGTCTGCAAATAACCTGTCAGGCAACGTCGCGCCCTCCATTGTTGACATGCAGAGCCTGACAACAATCGATCTCGCTGACAACAACCTTACCTCGTTGCCGAACCTGTCCTTAATTAGTTCTTTGACATCGTTAAACGTTGCAAACAACAACCTTGACTTTGCTTCGTTGATTCCAAACGTTACTGTAAGCGGCATCATTTATTCGCCGCAGGCCGAGCTAGGAACTGAAACAACTACGGAGATTCCTGTGACTTCGACGCATAAGGTGAAAGTATTGACGAAAGGCGATGGAAACGTTTACCAGTGGAGAAGAAACGGGTTAAATGTAAGCGGGGCAACGGATTCAACATATACCATTGAATCGATCAACCGAAGCAATATGGGTACGTACGTGGCGCGGGTTACTAATCCTGCGGTAGCTAATCTCACTTTAGAGACAGCACCACAGCATGTACTGGCAACAGCAAGCATTGCTGGTAGTTTTATGATGGACGAAGAGACTCCTGTAGAAGCAGGAACGCTTACTCTTCTCAAAATTACAGATTCAAAATACGATACCACTGCATTAATCGAACCGTCGGTTGACGGAAGTTACACCTTCGGAAACGTTGTACTGGCTGATTACAAAATCGTAGGTTTTGCTGACACGAACGTCTACGTGAATGCACTTCCGACATACTATGCCAACACGATCTACTGGGAGCAGGCCGATACACTGGTACTCGAAAGCGATACCACTAATCTGGCCATCGTGTCACAGGAAGAGCCTGTTCCTTCTACCGGCAACGGCTTAATTACTGGTGTTCTCGAAGAGCCAGAAGGTGAAGATGGCGGCAGGACAAAAGCAAACAAGCGAGTCGGAAAAGCAGGTGTGGCGGCTCGACGCGTTGAAGGCGGCGGACGAGACAAAGAAGTTGATCCGGACCTGATTTCGTATGTATTTACAAATGACAACGGTGAGTTTGAATTACCAAACCTTCCGGCAGGTACATATAGCTTAAACATCCAATACCCGGGTTATCCGATGGATGAAACGTCGGATGTTGAAATCACAATTGACGATGCGCTGCTTTCACAAGTGGATGTGCGCGCAGTTGTAGAAGAAGGCAAGATCAGTGTGAAGAAGATCAACATCACTAACATCTATGAGACCGTTAACTATAAGGTTGATATCTACCCGAATCCGGCTGTCGACTATGTAAAAGTCACTTTTGCAAAAGAGTCCAAAGCGCGGGCGATCAGGGTTAATGACATGCAAGGCAACATAGTCGTTAACAAGCCTGCAAACAACAAAGAAAACACCGTGGATTTCCAAACGCTGGCAAAAGGTGTTTATCTCATGACAATCGAAGACCGGGGCACGAAAGTAAGGACTGTAAAAGTCGTAATCGAATAGCGCTGATCGAAGCTGACTTAACCAGCCCGCCGGAAACCTTGAAAAAGCACTCCGGTGGGCTTTTTTAATGCTCTGAATGCAGTAAAGTGTACCATTAAGATGGTTACTAAACTACATTTTGGCTTATAAATAGAATCGCCGTAAATTGTAATCTATCAACGACCTATACATGAAAAAAATCAGCTGTCTACTATTCCTTGTAGGATCGGCATTCCTCGGCCTGGCCCAGGGTAACACCGAAACTTATGCGCTCCTGGAATCCAAATACGAAAGCAGTGAATACGATGCTTGTATTAAAATGGTAAAGGAAGTTGAGAGCTTTACTGCCAACAGAATGGACACGATGGCTGCCAATAGTTACTTTTACCTCGGCGATGCGTTCCTGCAGGCTGGTAATGAGGTCAAGGCGCTGCAGTATTTTGAGCGTGAAAAAGAGCTGAGGGCAAAGCTCCCTGCTGGAGATGGCACTCACTATTCAAACTCCCTTTTTAATCTGGCGTTCGCATATCTGCAGGCGGGAAAATATCCCCAAGCCGGAAAAACTGCAGAAGAGTTGCTCGCCTATGATCGGAAACTCTACGATGCAAACTCAGCAGAATTTGCCTCAACTGTATTAAGTGTTGCAGATATCTATTTGAAAGTTGATCGCTTAAACGAAGCTGAAAAATTATTGAAGTCTACACTGAAACGTTATCCGAAAAACACAGTCATAGAAGGACAATTACTAACAAAGCTCGGTGATTTGTATAGCTATAGAAGCGAATTTTCAAACGCTACAAAAACACTTGAGCAGGCAACCGAGGTCCTGTTCCATACAGCCGGAGACGATACGCCTGAGTACACCTCGGCTGCGGTCGCACTGGGGATTTTGTATATGGGTCAGGGTAAATACCCTGAAGCCGAAGGAATTTTTGACGTTGCGCTGTCGATCCTTGATCCTAGTGAAGTTGCGTATGCAAACGTGTTGAACAATCAGGCGTATGTTTACAAAAGTCTCGGGCAGTTCGACCGTGCAGAAAACCTGTTCAAAAAGATACGTCAACTCGATAGTCTTGCGGTTGGCACGCAGCATCCGGATTTTGCGGTAACTCTTTCAAATTTAACAGAGGTATTGACTGAGGCAGGCAAATACGCCGAAGCAGAAAAAGCTATCCAACTTGCGCTGGATATTCAAAAGAAAAACAAAGGCGACAACACGGCCTCCTATGCGCGTAAATTAAATAAGCTCGCACATAACTATGAAAAATCAGGATCTCCAGAAAAGGCAATCCCATTCCTTGAAGACGCATTGAAAATTTATAAGAAGACCCTCGGTGTTAACAGTCCTGAATACGCTACCGCGGAATTCAATCTTGGAAATGCGTATTGGAAATCTGGCAAAGGACAGGAAGGTTTGAAACATCTTCAAACGTCTGCAAGCATCCGCGGGAAGGTGCTCGGTAAAAACCATCCAAAATATGCCGAAAGCATTCAGAAGATTGGTGAGTATCAATGGGAACAAAAACAACTGAAGGAAGCACATCAGTCATTCGGACAGGTATTCGATAACTCATATTTCCAGATTGAAAAAACTTTCCCTGGCATGACAGAAGAAGAGAAAACAAATTTCTTCTACAACAAGATCAAAGGGGACTTTGAAAAGTTTAATTCATTCGTGGTTGCGAATAGCAAGGCCGATCCAATGTTGCTGGATGATATGTTCAACTATCATATCAATACGAAAGGTGCGATCATGCAGGCGACCGAGAAAGTAAGGAGAGCCATCCTGACAAGCAATGACAGCTCCCTGATCAACCTGTTTACTTCATGGCAGTCGCAAAAAGAACAAATCGCTCGCGCGTACAGCCAGAACGTTGAAGCCTCGACCCTGGATTCATTGGTAGCTTCCGCGAATCTGATAGAGAAGGAGCTTGCAAAAAGGTCTTCCTCGTTCGCATCGCAGTTTAGCAAGCAGAAAGCAACCTGGCAGCAAATTCAACAATTGCTAAAGCCCGGTGAAGCCTGTGTAGAAGTAATTCGGTTCCGTGAGTATGCGCCTGAAAAGGCTGGTGCGTTCTCGGATAAAATCCTGTACGCTTATCTTATCATCACCTCTGAAACGAAAGATCATCCAATCCTTGTCACGCAGGACAATGGTTCAGAACTCGAATCGAAGTTCATTAAGTTTTACCACAACAGCATCCGCTATAACATGGAAGACGTTCGTTCTCATGGAAACTTCTTTGCATCCATTGGGACTGTTTTGGATAACAACAAGATCACGAAGGTGTTCTTTTCACCTGATGGTGTGTATAACCAACTTAACGTCAACAGCCTAAAAAATCCTGCAACTGGAAAATACCTTGTTGACGAATACGATTTTCATCTTGTCACAAATAGTAAAGAACTGGTCGAGAAGGAGAACGAGTCTGTTGCTGGCCCAACGCCCATCCTTATCGGGTTTCCAAAATTCAACATGCAAACAGATGTTGCCAATGCCGGACAATCAGGACAAACACGCGGCAGAATGCGTGGCGCGACGCGTGGTGGTACCAGGGAGCTACGTGGACTCATGCGTCTCGTCGGTGGTAGCGGTGGCGGCATTTCGGAGCTACCAGGAACTCAAAAAGAGATCAGCGACATTTCTAAGCTGTTCGTTAATGATCCGAAGGTATACCTGGCACAGCAAGCTTCCGAAGACATTGCAAAGTCGGTTAACAATCCGCCATACCTTCATATTGCAACACACGGATATTTTCTCGAAGATGAAGCCGATGAAAGGGGGACTGGCGAATATGTAACAAATCCAATGCTGAAAGCAGGACTTATTTTCGCTGGCGCTGAAAACTTCATCGTAGATGGACAGCCTGTGAACGATGCCGGCGATGATGGTATTCTGACAGCTTATGAAGCAATGAACCTTCGCCTGGATAACACAAAGCTCGTCGTTCTCTCAGCTTGTGAAACCGGTTTGGGAAAAGTGAAGAACGGTGAGGGTGTTTACGGATTGCAACGTGCATTTAAACTGGCAGGAACGCAGACAATCGTTATGTCGCTATGGAGTGTTGACGATGATGCGACGCAGGAACTCATGTCAACGTTCTATACTGAGTTGATGAAGTCCGGAAATCAACATGAATCATTCAGAATCGCTCAGCAGCACATTAAAGAAAAATATAAAACCCCTTTTTACTGGGGTGCCTTCATCATGGTAGGAATTTAGAAATAACTTCCGTGAAAGATTATCGTAAAGGGTTGAGCAATCAACTCTTTATTTTTTTTCCAACTAGGTAGTGAAGGATGGGGCCAAGTACCGGCAGGAATACGACGGCAATAATCCAAAAGATCTTTCTTTCACTGTCCTTAATTACTTCGAAGAATGTCGATGATTACAATGATATCGATGATCAGAATCAAAAACGAGATGATCCGTGCCATGCGATATCCTAATTTGACTCGAGAATCTTGAAGAGTTCATCAAGATTGGGTGTGATGATAATCTCCGTGCGTCTGTTCTTCTGCTTATTTGCTGGTGAATCATTAGTCGCAAGGGGTAAAAACTCTCCACGCCCCGATGCTGTAATTTGATTGGGAGAAACACCCGCCTTTGTCAGTATCCTTGTGATTGAAGTAGCACGCATGACACTCAGATCCCAGTTGTCATTCATGTATGTTGATCTCTTCGAGATCGGAACGTTGTCGGTATGACCCTCTACCATAATATTGATGTCACGCTGATCCTTGATCGCTTTTGCCAATTGCTGTAAGGCAGTAACACCCTTCGAGTCGACATCAACACTGCCAGACTGAAATAATAATTGCTCTGCCAGCG
>Ga0196965_1001135_pt1 | contig 10977 bp, 7 predicted proteins | sample S1_20metaG_FD_148668 | JGI IMG/M metagenome (GOLD analysis project Ga0196965, IMG submission 148668) | Soil microbial communities from Anza Borrego desert, Southern California, United States - S1_20 | ecosystem: Environmental > Terrestrial > Soil > Desert | place: USA: California | collected... | reverse complement strand
CATCGCTTAATTTCATTTCACCTCCTATTTGGTCGCAAGAGAGTGAAATCGATTAGCGATGGACTTTCAAGTCCTTTATTTGCCCGCCTTGTAAATCAATCAGTTAGCTTTTTTGTCGTGTACAGAGGAAAAAATCAATGAACTCACAAGAGCTTTGGCAGCACTACCGGGATTGGCTTTACTTTCACAAAGACCTGGGGTTGTATCTCGATATCAGCCGGATGCGGTTTAGCGAGAGTTTGGTGGAATCCCTGCGGCCAAAATTTGCAAAAGCGTTTAAGGACATGGCGGCATTGGAACAAGGCGCTATTGCCAACCCCGATGAGAATCGAATGGTCGGGCATTACTGGTTGCGCAACCCTGACATTGCGCCGCCGGAGCTGAAAAATCAGATCATGGAGAACATTGACAGTATCGAGGCTTTTGCCAAGAAGGTCCATGAGGGCACGATTCAGCCACCACAAGCGCCCAAGTTCACCGATATCCTTTCTATCGGGATCGGCGGGTCAGCGCTCGGCCCACAATTCGTCGCCGAAGCGCTGTCAGCCGATTTTCCACCGCTCGCCATACACTTTATCGACAATACCGACCCGGCAGGAATCGATCGCATCCTCAACCGGCTGCATGATCGGCTTAACAGCACCCTAGTCATCGTCATCAGCAAATCGGGCGGGACGCCCGAAACCCGCAATGCCATGCTGGAAGTGAAGCGCGTATACGAGCAGCAAGGCCTGGATTTTCTTGCCCATGCCGTGGCTGTCAGCAAAAAAGATGAGCTGGAGCGGATTGAAGGCTGTCTGGCAGAGTTCCCCATGTTCGACTGGGTAGGCGGGCGGACTTCCGAGATGTCTTCCGTAGGACTGCTGTCGGCTGCGCTGCTGGGAATTGATATCCGCGCGTTGTTGGCGGGCGCAAAGGAAATGGATATCGCCACCCGCGTGCCTGAGATCAAGCGCAATCCGGCCGCATTGCTGGCCCTTGCCTGGTATTATGCGGGCAACGGCAAGGGCGAGAAAGACATGGTGGTTTTGCCTTATAAAGACGCTCTGCTGCTGTTTTCACGCTATCTGCAGCAATTGGTGATGGAGTCTTTGGGCAAGGAAAAGGACCTGGACGGCAACACGGTCCATCAGGGCCTTGCGGTTTACAGCAACAAAGGGTCCACGGACCAGCACGCCTATGTTCAGCAACTGCGGGAAGGCGTGGCGAATTTTTTTGCGACTTTCATAGAAGTGCTGGAGGACCGGGCGGGACCTTCCATGGAAGTGGGACCCGAAACAACCAGCGGCGACTTTCTGTCCGGATTTCTACAGGGGACGCGGCACGCGCTTTTCGAGAATTCAAGGGATTCGATTACCGTAACGATTACGCGGGTAGACGCTCGCTCGGTCGGCGCCCTGATCGCCCTGTACGAGCGCGCCGTCGGTTTTTATGCCTCCTTGATCAACGTCAATGCCTATCATCAGCCCGGTGTCGAAGCAGGAAAAAAGGCTGCCGAGACATTGCTGGAACTGCAGCGGAAAATCCTCTCCGTTTTGAAAACCACGGACCAGCCTCTGGAATTGGCGGCACTAGCGGAAAAAGCGGACGCCAGTGATCAGATTGAAGACGTTTACAAGATTCTGCGGCACCTGGCGGCTAATCGCCGCGGTGTCGCTTTGCACGGTGATCTCGCCAAACCCGGGGAGCTGACAATCAGTTTCAATAGGTCGGCAGGTGTTTGAAAAGCCATGTTTCGGCATGCTTCGGCTACTGCATGCCATCCTTAAACCGCTGAGTTTTTGTCAGCCAGGGAGTGATGCAGCATGACACTGAAAATCTATTTGCTTCGTCATGGCGAAACGACGTACAGCCAACGCGGCGCCTATTGCGGGGCTCTCGATGCCGAACTTACTCCGGAAGGCAGGCAAATGGCGCAATTTTTTGCCGAAGCCCATCGCTCGATACCCTGGACTGAGGTTTATGTCAGCCCGATGAAAAGAGCGATAGCGACAGCGCAGCCTTTATGCGACGCTTTGGGCCTGACCCTGCAGATCAGGGATGGGCTCAGTGAAATCAGTTACGGAGCATGGGAAGATCAGGAACTGGATTATGTCAGGCAACATTACGAGCAGGACTATCTTCGCTGGCAGACCGACCCGGCCTGGAATGCGCCGACCGGCGGCGAAACGGCTGTTCAGGTTGCCGCCCGCGCCCTGCCCGTGATCACGGAAATAGAGTCCAGGCACAAGACTGGCAATGTGCTGGTGGTATCCCACAAGGCTACCATACGCATCATTCTCTGTAGCCTGCTGGGGATCGACATAGGGCGTTACCGGGATCGTATCAATGCCCCCGCCGCCTCCGTCAGCATAGTCAAGTTTGCGACTTATGGGCCGATGCTGGAAGTTTTAGGCGACCGGGGTTATATGTCCGAGGATTTGCGCGATCGCGCCGGCACTTAATGAGCATAAACAGACTTTCTTTAGTCTAAAAATTACCAATTTTTCAATCGCAACATTTCTGGAAGTCACTTTTAGCAAGCGATTGACAGCCAGGCCAGAATTTTAGGGAGTGAATTGCGGTGACTCTTTCATATAAAGCAAGCCATGGCTCGTATTTTCCCCCTGGCGCAACGGTCAGCGATGCCGGAGTGAATTTCTCAATTTTCAGCCGTCATGCCAGTGGCGCAGATCTGTTGCTGTATGAAGCGGCCGGAAGCCCGGAGCCGTTCCAGATCATCAGCCTCAATCCCAAAGCGAACCGTTCTTTTTTCTTCTGGCATGTGTTCGTCGAAGGGCTTCCCGCAGGGACCCATTATACCTGGCGAGTATTCGGACCGAACGATACGGCGTCGACAGGGCGACGCTTCAATCATAAAAAGGAATTAGTCGATCCCTGGGCCACGGCAGTCACCGATGTTCTCTGGAACCGGCGCCGCGCTTCGGACCTAAATGACGAAAGCCGCTCATCGTACCGGGCGGTTGCCGCGAAATCTGATTATCTCTGGGCGGGCGAACGTTCCCGTCAGCGGGGGCTTGAAGGAGCGGTTATCTATGAACTGCATGTCGCAGGCTTTACGCGCCATCCTTCGTCCAGGGTAGGACAACCCGGCACGTTTGCCGGATTGATCGATAAGATTCCGTATTTGCAGGAGCTTGGCGTTACCCATGTCGAACTGATGCCGGTCATGGCTTTTGACGAGCAATTCGTGCCGGCCAATGTGGCCGCCAAAGGGCTGAAGAATTATTGGGGCTACAGTACGCACAGTTTTTTCAGCCCCCATCCCGGCTATTGCGCAAGCCCTGAACTCGGAACCCATGCGCGCGAATTCAAGGGTCTGGTCAAAGCCCTGCATGACGCCGGCATCGGCGTGATTCTCGACGTGGTTTTCAATCATACGGCGGAAGGCGACCACAATGGCCCGATGATCAACTTCAAGGGTTTTTTTAATGACATTTTTTATCATCTCGATGCGCAGAACCGGAGTTACTATCGCGATTACACCGGCTGCGGCAACAGTATTAATTGCAATCACCCTCTGGTGACGCAATTCATTCTGCATTGCCTGGAGTATTGGGTTGATAAGATGCATGTCGACGGTTTCCGCTTCGATCTGGCCAGCGTCTTTACGCGCGGCGAAGACGGCGCACTTCAAGCCAATCCGTCGCTGCCCTGGCGCATCGAATTTTCCAATGCGCTTAGAGGGGTGCCGATGATTGCGGAAGCATGGGATGCTTCGGGCCTGTATCATGTGGGCTCGTTTCCAGGATTCCGCTGGGCGGAATGGAACGGGCGCTATCGGGATGTGATCCGGCGCTTTGTCCGCGGCGATCCGGGGCTGGTGGGCGAGGTAGCTTCATCGATTGCCGGCAGCAGCGATCTTTACGCGGACGATGACCGGCTGCCGCTTCACAGCATCAATTTCATCAGCTGCCATGACGGTTTCACACTTTACGATCTGGTCAGCTACAACGTTAAACACAACGAAGCCAATGCTGAGGACAATCGCGACGGTAGCGATAACAACTTATCCTGGAATTGCGGCGCTGAAGGCGAGACCGATAATGCGGAGATTCTAGCCCTGCGGCGGCGGCAGGCTAAGAATTTGATGAGCATCCTGTTATTAAGCCAGGGAGTTCCGATGCTGCTGTCCGGCGATGAAGTGCTGCGCACGCAACGGGGCAATAACAATACCTGGTGCCAGGATAACGAACTTTCATGGTTCGACTGGAGCCTCGTGGAAAAAAATGGCGATATGCTGCGCTTTGTGAAGGAACTGATTGCCTTGAGACGCCTGCACCCGAATCTCAACCGGCGCGAATTTCTGACCGGAGAGGCGGTATCCGACCGGGGGCTTCGCGATATCGCCTGGCATGGCTACCAGCTTAATGAACCGTTATGGTTCGATTCAAACGCTCGCTATCTGGCGTACACACTGGCTGGATTAGCCGATGATGAGGAAGACTTGCATGTCATTTTGAACATGTCCGAGCGGGCAGTGGATGCCCCCTTGCCTGAAATTCTCGGTCGAACATGGCACTTGGCGCTGGATACTTCTCGTACCAGTCCGGATGACATTATGTCTCGCCATCAGCAGAAGGATTACGAAAGTTCGTCTTATCGAATATCCGGGCGCACTGTCGCCGTTTTCGAGGGGCGCAGGTGAACCAGCCATGACCGGCGGCGGTCCCGGCATTATGGAAGCAGCAAACCGCGGCGCCAAAGAGGGCGGGGGGCTACAGTTTGGGCTGCAACATCAAACTGCCTCACGAACAAAAGCCCAATCCTTACCTTGATCAATTTATTGAATTCGAACATTTCTTCATCCGCAAGGTCATGCTTATCAAGTATTCATGCGCCTTTGTGGTGATGCCCGGCGGTTTCGGCACGCTTGACGAAGCTTTTGAAGTGATAACCCTGGTGCAGACGGGCAAACTGGAGCGGTTTCCTGTCATCGGCATGGGCGGGGATTTTTGGGATCATATCAGACAGTTTGCCCATGACAACATGTTGCAGCAAGGCGTTATCGGCAAGGAAGACCTGGACTTGATCCATCGCGCCGATAATGTGGAAACCGCCATCAACATTATCAAGGAAAGCTACTCAGACACATGAAGTCTTCTCACGGTTAAATAGAACCGCCTTGATAACTAAACACAGCGAAATTGCGCATGCCTATGTTGAGCCAGCATCCCAAACCCGACAATTATGCTTATCTGCTGTCCGGTCTGCTGTTTTTGTTTTTGCTTATCCCGGCGCTGCGCTCTTTTCCCGATCTGGCAGAAAACGTCCATCTGATGCGCCTCGGCTTGCAGATCGGCTATGGCGCATTGATGCTGCTTGGTGTCTGGAGTTTGCACAGGGAAACTCGACTTTTCCACATAGGCATGGCCCTTGCCGTATTGAATGTCTTGTTCACTATCATCAATGTTTATTACCCCAGCAGGATTATTGAATTGGCCTCCAGTCTGGTGGCTTTTTTGTTTGCAGTCATCAGCGTGGTTATCTCTGCCAGGCACGTGGTCGGCGGAACCATTATCGACCGTAACCTGCTATTTGGAGCAATGTGCGTTTATCTACTGATGGGGTTAATCTGGGCAATTTTATACGGATTGATTTTCCAATTTTGGCCGGGATCATTCAATGGTATAGCCGACATCCACGGCAATGCCACTTTGGACAACCTTCTTTATTACAGCTTTGTGACTTTGGCCGGTCTTGGATATGGCGATATTACGCCGGTCGTGCCATTAGCGCGCACGCTTGCTTACCTGGAGGTGATAGCCGGCCAATTGTACATCGCTATCATGCTGGCAGGGCTTGTGAGTCTTTTCCTGAGTGGGCGCGGTGTACGTTAAGATGCGAATTAAAGTAGAAGAGCCAGTTCATCGACTGCATTTGGCAGAGATAGCGGGCTGACGATGTTCCCCTGTCATTGAAGGAGTATTCGGAATTGTTGAGCTGTCAAACGAACTGGAATTCAATAGCGCTGTTGTTAATCAGAAAGATCCTAAGGAGCCGATACAGTCATATGCGCAGTGCATCAGTTTTTCTGTCCATGAGGCCGTAGAGTGCCGAAGGTTGTCCTGCTACTTATCTCGGTCTTGGGAATGAGCGGTTGCAATTTGCTCAAAAATACCCTGGAGTTGCCCGAGGAGGGTGTGCGTTCCATGTTTTCGCTCAACCAAGAAAACGAAGCACCCGATCCCGTCGAACTGCAATCCCAGTTGCTTCGTTTTGCTGACAATTCTATTGAAACACTCAATTTTGCCATAGGCCAGTTGCAGGGAGAAGACGACAAGGCCGCCCGGAGGCGTACCCTTCTACAGCGCCGGATCACCACTACCAATGATATATTGGCCATCGCCACCGGGGCCAATGCCTATGCCAATCTCCTCGATATGGTCATCTTTGCCAGCTTGAACCGGATGAATGTCGAGAATTATTGGATGCCCACCTTCTACGGCAAATCAGTTAAACCCTATCTGAACGCTTCTCAAGAGGTCGAGAAGGGGATTTGGCAGATTGCCTCGAAGACACTAAAAGAAGAACAGCTCTCGGAACTGCGCACCGCCATTAAAGCCTGGCACGAGCAACACCCGAATGTGCGTTCGCCCCGTGATCTCGGATCATTTGGCTTTGCGTCCGAAGCCGCCGAGATTGACCGCAGCTCCAGCCCAAGGATAACCAGCAGTGTGTTCAATCTGCTCGCTATCGACCCCTTGGCGGGACTCGACCCCGCTACCCGCGAGTTGGCCAACACCCGGCTGTTCGCGGAACGCGGCTTGTTCCTGGCCAGACACATGCCGACCCTGATCCGTTGGGAAACTGAGTTGTTGGCTATATATACGGCGGAAATGCCTGAGATGGAAAAGTTGCTGGCCAACACCACCCAGCTGTCCGAATCGGCAGACCGGTTCAGCCAGACAGCGGAGCAGCTGCCAGGGCTTATCAGCACAGAGCGCCAACAGATCGTCCAAGCCCTGGATAAGCACCAGCCGGGGCTTATCAGCCTCGCTGCACAGGCCGAGAAAGCACTGGACGCAGGCAGACAGATGTCCAATGCGTCTACCGCCACCCTAAAGTCTTTTCAGGATGTGATGCGGCAACTCCAAGCCAGCCCAGCGAGCCCGAACATCGAGCCTTTCCGCATCAACGACTACACTGCTGCCGCAGCGCAGATCAACGCTACTGCGCAAGACCTGGTGAAACTGCTTCAGGCTTTCGACCAGACTCTGGCTTCCGATAAGCTTGATGGGTTGTCAACCCGATTAGGTAAGGCGGTCTGGCAAGCCCAGGCCAGTGGCAGAGAATTGGTGGATTATACGTTCAGGCAAGTCTTGTTTCTGGGTTTGATACTGATTGCTTCCGCTTGCGGGATAGTGCTGGTTTCCGCTGTGGCTTTTTGGCGGTTGAAGAAGAAATTTGCTTAAGCCATATTGGTCAATAGCGGTGAAGCATAAGCTCTGCAACTTACGCTACGGTTCTTTTATATATGTCCTCAGGAGAGAACAATACGCCTTTTAAAAAATTTGAACATGGCAGATATGGAGTAATCATTGAATCCTAGCTTTTTACCTAACAATAAACCATTAACGATTTTTTGCGTTTGAGTTTTGAAACAGCGATGTCTTTTTTGACAGTTTGCTGGACATTGGACATTTTGGCCAGAGTCTTCGTTGGAACACGGCATCTATGACCATACCAAAAGGCATCTACAACTGTAAGCCGAGCAAAAACCGGTCAATATTTTGAATGTCGGTTAGCATCTCAGCAATTTTATGTGGGTGGCAATGCACGCCAGTTTTGGACTTTGAGGGATATCTGCTGAGTCAGCGGCAGAAAAGCCGTTGGACAGGTCGTGTCCAGAGGCTTATTCCAGATTAATTCGCAACAATCAACGCCTTCAATTCCTGCTTGCAAGCCGCCATGTTTTTCTCACGCAAGGCGTTATAGTCCATATGCCACCAGTCTTGCCGGGTTTCGTACGTTGGCGTCAGCCGGTCGATGCTTAACAAGTCGTAAATGTTGACCCATTCCCCTTCGACCCGAACCGCCAGGCTCGGGTTGAAAATATAAAACCCTCGCCTGACCCGGTAAAACAGCTTGCGATTGTGTTTGTCCTCCTTGTTGATTTCATTCTTGGACAGGATGCTCGACAGGTAGGGGCGCTGTTTGCGGCGCTCGGGCAGAATGCTGTGGGGCAGGTTTTGTATGGCGTCGATGAAGTCCTGGGTGGTAAAGCCTTCGACGCGATAACGCAGCTTGTTGGGCATGACCCGGTAGAACAGGGCGATCATCAAATTCAGCATGAAAAACTCCATGCTGTGCTTGTCGAGCTTGATCAGACGGCCGTCGACCTGGATACTCAGGCTGGCCGGTTCCAGCTGTTCGTAGATATTGGCCAGCTTTTTCTTGGCGTAATTCTCGCTGCGGTCCGCTTGCGCCAGGGCGATTTGAAACGCCGTCAGGCCGTTGCCGTCCACCTTTTCGGTATCCGCGCCGAGATCGCATAAGGCTTTGACGATGTCGACATTCCCCATCCAGGCGGCGACCATCAGCGGGGTTTGGTTGAACAGATTGCGAAAATCCGTGCCGTATTCATTGATCTGTTTCAACACGGCATCGGGTTTGCGGAAACTGTACATGCTGTAGTGCTTTTGCTGCAGTAGCTGCAAGCCCTTGTCCGGTTGCCTGGCGGGTTTGAAGTCGACTTTCAGCAGGCTGTTCAGAATGTCGCGATCCTCGTAGACCAGGGCATATTCGAACAAGGCCAGCCGGGCGCTCTTGTTGTCGGTTTTGAGGGCTTTGCGCTTTAACTCCGGCAGGGATTTCGCATCCAGGACCTGCCAGTTCGGGAGCTTTTGCTTGAGTATTTCGTTGCGGATGCGGTCGGCCTGTTCCTGCTTGCCTTGCAATTCCAGTTTGTGAGCTTCCAGGCGCCAGGCGTCCAGACTGGAATTCTGGCCGGCCAGTTGCAAATTGTCCTGGGCGTCGCGCAAACCGGCCAGCTCCAGCAGGGCCTGCTTCGGATTGCTCTCGATCCAATACAGGTTTTTTACCGCCCGGGTCAGCGCGACATAGAGGGCGTTGATGTAAAACTTGTAGACTTCCAGCGATTTGTCGGTTTTGTCCTTGCCGCGGGCGTATTTCAGATCCTGCTCCAGATCGGCCGCCGAAACGCCTTTGCTGATCTCCCGGTAACGCGCCTCTTCCTGACTCAGAAAGTTGTAGAGGATGATGTTTTCGTATTCCAGCCCCTTGGCTTCCTGAATGGTAAAGATCAACGGCGTACCGAAATGCTGCCGTGCCGGCGCTTTTTGGTCGCTGGTCATCACGATCACCGCGAATTGGGTGGAGGCCTTGGTTTTGCTATCCAGTTCCCGGCGGACGGCGGGGGTATCCTGCAGAAACAAGACTTCGCCCTGATCATGGGCATTGCTTTCCACCAGATAATGGCTTTCCTTATCGATCGAGCCGAAGCGCTGATTCTTGGTTTTCAGTATCCGATTGGCGATGTCGGTCACTTGCGGCGAATTACGGTAATTGGTGTTGAGGATGCGGATCAGTTCATTCGAAGTCTGTAAATCCTGCTGCCTGTAAAACAGGCTTTTGACCTTCGCCCACGAGAAGAAATTGGGATGGACGATCTGATTGGAATCGCCGCAGAGAATGAAGTCCTGGCTGCGGTGCAGCGATTTCAGGATTAGATACAACTGGATATTGGTCAGGTCCTGCACTTCGTCGACTACCACGAAGTCATAGCTCGGCTGCGCCCTCTGCAGGTATTGGTGACTGATAATATTGGCATCGTACAGGCCATTGTCCTGCAAAAAGCCCAGGTATTTTTCGAACAGGTCATAAACCGCATCGCGCTCATCGGCCAGAAAAATCGATTCCTTGACGCCTAGATCGCGGTAATCGTCGCGGCTTAACCAGCTCTTGTCGGTGGCGGGCCCTGTGATCACGCCGCGGAATTCCTCGAACAACTTGTGCGCGTCCTTTAGTACGTTGCCCTGACGGAAGCGGCTGAACCATTGCTGAAACGCTTGAAAATTGACCGGTTTGCCTTCCGGTACGTGGATGCTCTCCAGAAACTCCTGGAAGGACAGAAAGTCGACTTGCTGGTCAGGATTGTCATAGCCGTTTGCGTAGTACAGATCGCGCGAGTTTTTCACCAGATAAGCCGACTGGGTAACGTACAGCACGTCGCCGATGGCTTGCTTCATCTTTTCCAGGGTCAATGCGGTTTTGCCGCTGCCGGCCGAGCCTATGACGATCAATGGTGGCTGTTGTTGAAAAACGGCCTGTTGATGGTCGTCAAAGGAAATGATTTTGTCCAACAGGTTGAAGCGGTTATGCGCTGAATTCAGATAGACCAGGCCAGGGGCCTGAATGCCATCGATCTTGTCAATCGGCGGAATTTTGTCTTCGTCGATCACACTGGCTTGACGCAAAAACCGCGAATTTTCATAGGCGTGATTCTTGATGAACTCCAATAGCAAGGCGTAACGCCGGCCCTGATGCTGATAGATCGAGAACAACAAACGGTCGCGCACGTTCAGCCGGGCACGGTACAGGTTGTCGCCGACTTTTTTGACGTCGGCCGACTTGAAATCGTCCGCTTCCAGGTATTTTTGCAGCTTGGCGAAGCCGGGAATGGCTTTGGGATCGAGTTCGTTGTATATCAGAATTTGCATATTGGTAAAAAACGGCTATCAGAGATGACTCAGGAATAAAGCCTCTATGTATTTGAGGGTAAAACGCAACGATATGGAATCTTTGGACACCACATTATATCTGCTAAGGATTTCGCCAAAAATAACTTCCGTGAATTGATAAAGCAAATGGGTGATAATAATTGGCTCTAGTAACGGCAGACGGAAAGCCAATGATCGGTTACGACCAAGCGATTGAAATCAAAATGCAACGCCTATTTAGTACGCTATCCGAAAAGGATAAGCGTCGTTATGCGGGCATAGAAGCGACAAAATT
>Ga0196965_1001134_pt1 | contig 10980 bp, 5 predicted proteins | sample S1_20metaG_FD_148668 | JGI IMG/M metagenome (GOLD analysis project Ga0196965, IMG submission 148668) | Soil microbial communities from Anza Borrego desert, Southern California, United States - S1_20 | ecosystem: Environmental > Terrestrial > Soil > Desert | place: USA: California | collected... | reverse complement strand
CAGAATTTCAGGAACCGGGTATTAAAAATATCAAGCGGGGTTTCAGTGGCCAATGCATCTTTATTTACCACAACATAAGCATAGGAATATCCAAGAGTATTGGGGGTAATGTTATAGTTCCATTCCATAATCTTTCCTGTTCCGGAGGCATCTACAAAACTGCTGGTGGAATTTGAACTTCCGCCTTCTTCTACATCACCACTGGGAAAGGCGATATTGGAATCACCGTCAAAATCTGCATATTCAATATAGGTATCTCCACCACTGCCATCACCTGGCAATCCGGGATCCGTTGTAGCGGGAGTATACTTAAACCAGTCTACGTACATGTGATCCGTATCAAAATCAGGTGTACCTGCCCATGTCGGAAACCAAATGGCAATCCAAAACTGCGCATCAAAATTTGGCACAAAATGAGTGCTGGAAGTAAGCAATTCTCCATCCAAATAATAATCCACATGAGGAGTAGCGCTGATGGATGCAGGATACCATTCGAACCTGAAGATGTGGTATTGGCCATCATTTAATGGTGAAACCTCTGCTGCTACGGTTTCATACTTCGTTTCTGTTTCCCAATTGTTACAAAAGAGGTATTCAAAAGATGGATTGCCCGGCGTCTTAAAAGCGGGCACCTCAAAATCAATTTCAGAATAACCCGTTTGTCCGTCTGCCCCATATTCATAAGTCCAGAATGCGGATAGCGCTCCTAGCTGAGGACACACCTTCGCCCGCACTTCATAAATACCCGGACCTAACTTGGCTTTGGAAATAAGGCCTCCGCCTACTTTGGTATTTTGACCAAACCCCTCAACAGGTCCGGTATAATTATTACCATGGGCTTCAATCACTAAATTTCCGTCGGACTGAGACACATTTTCCGGAACAATTCCTCCATTGTCGGTCGCCCATTTCTGATTTCCAAGGGACCATTTGGTAAGATCGATGGGTTCATCAAAAGTATCATAGAAAACACCCGGGGCGCTTACATCTCCCAATCCCGGATTGCTCTGCGAAAAGGCAGTAGCGGTAAACAGGATTAAAACAAAACATAATAGATTTCTTTTCATAGATATAAATTTAGGGTTATATGGAATATAGTTTAGAACCGGAATTTTCAGAATTATTGGGAAAAACTGGAATTTAGCATCATTCCAAAAAATTCCATCCATTTCATAAATTCCGGTTCTTATCTGTACTTTAATATTTTGTAAGCTGTTTAGTCAATACTTTTTTTCCGATGATTAATTTCACAATATATGTTCCGGGGACGGGAGCCGAGAAATTATATTGGTATTTCCCGGCCTTTAAAACCCTGTTCTTTAAAAGACTTTGAACTTTAGTCCCATTTAAATCAAAAACTTCCACAGTAACCCGCTCGTCTTTTTGTAACTCATACTGAATTTTTGTTTCAACGGTAAAGGGAATAGGAAAAACGACAAAGTGTTCGGAATTCTCCCGCGTCTCAACCTTTTCTTCCAAACCAAGTCTGGCGGAGGAGGTTCCATAGACCTCAAGCTCATAAATAGAATACCCATACTCGGTGCCGCGAAGTGTCCCATTTATTCTGAGGTATCTTCCTGTACCCGAAACAGGAAAATCATTTGTAAGACTGGTGTTGCCTGAAACTGTCCGGATTGTTGTCCATCTTGAAGCATTGGAAGACACTTGTATTTGATAATTTCTTCCATAGGCAGCTTCCCAATTAACTTTTACACGGTTAATATTATAAGTTGCGCCAAGGTCCACATAAATCCATTGTGAATTTGTGTACTGACTGGCCCATCTTGTACCCATATTCCCGTCAACGGCATTTTCCCCAATCAGGGTAGAAGTTTCATTTGAGGAAACGACCACATTCTTTCCACGGGCAAGATTGCCACCCGAAAAGGTTACATTTAGAGTTCTCGCGGTACTTGTTCCGCAAGCATTGTTTGATCTTACGGAAACTGTTCCACCCGAACTTCCAACGGTGGCTGTAACAGCATTGGTAGAAGACGCACCTGACCAACCTGACGGGAGTGTCCAGGTATAAGAAGTAGCGCCCGGTACATTATCCACATAATAAATCTGGCTGCTTCCTGAGGAAACTGAAGTATTGCCTACAATAAGGCCGGGCTGAGGAGGGCTTGCGCAACTTGAAACCGTAACGTTAAGCGTCCTTGCGGTACTTGTACCGCAAGCGTTGTTGGATCTTATGGAAATTGTTCCTCCGGCGCTTCCTATTGTTGCAGTAATCGCATTGGTAGAAGACGTGCCCGACCAACCTGATGGTAGCGTCCAGGTATAGGAAGTAGCTCCCGGTACGTTGTCGACATAATAAATCTGGCTGCTTCCGGCGGCTACAGTAGTATTGCCTACGATCAATCCGGGTTGCGCCGGTGCGGCGGTACAAGTTGGAGCAGGCAGATCATTGGGCTCATTGAAAGGGGTAATCCGAATCCAATCCACATACATGTGGTCGATATTAAAATTTGGTTCAGCGATCCACCAGGGAAACCATATGCCAATCCAATAATTTCCTGCGTGATTAGGAACAAATGCGGGATCAGCATTGGTAGCCATGAGCACATTGTCGTAATACCACTCCACCCGGGCTGTTTGACCGTTTCCTCCCGTGTGCCATTCAAACCGGTAAAGGTGGTAGTTACCATCCGTTTGATTTCCAAAATATTTATCATGCGTTTTGTATTGGCTAGTGCTTGTCCCTCTCCAGGAGGTCATCAATCCATATTCCAAACTTGAAGTTGCGGGGCTATTCGGCTCTTGGTTGCGCCCAGGAAACTCAAAATCAATTTCATGATTGTAATTTGGATCATCATTGGGATTATAGTATGTCCAGAACGCGGATAAAGCGCCTGCCTGCGGACATATTTTTGCTCTTATTTCAAAGCTTCCGGACGCGAATTCCCTTTTAGTGGATATCGCGCCTCCTACCCTGATATTTTGCCCATGCCCTTGAACGGGACCAGTATAAAAATTGCCATGGGCCTCTATTACCAGATTTCCATTAGTAACACGAACATTTTCGGGCACGACGCCACCATTGCTTCTTCTACCAGCGATATTTCCCCAAGCAGTATTCGCTATATTCCAGTCGGAAGTATTAAGGGAAGTTCCCGTAAAATCGTCAAAAAACACCTGGGCTTTCAACCCCGGCGCTAGCGCCAGCACAAAAGCTGACATTAAAAGAAAGGCGTAAATCTTTTTCATACTTGTAAATTTTGGGTTAATAAAATTTGTATGGTGAAATTACCCGTAAAGCGTCCTAAAACACGTTCCAATAGTCCCGAATATAGGTAAACCTGTACAAAGCATTTTCAATCAGAACTATTAATTAATTGAAAAACAAGAGATATTGTTGCAGTATTTTATTTTTTTAACGGCATTACATCTTTTATTAAAAGATTGTAACTTGATTATCTTGAATGGCTGAACTTTAAATTAATCTATGGCAAAGCTGTATCTATTCTTACTAGTTATCCTTCTTCAATTCAATTTCTACTCGTTTTCCCAAACCCAAAATGTGAAATTTGAAAAACTGGGTATTGATGAAGGGCTTTCCCAAAGTAATGTATCCAGCCTCCTGCAGGATAGAAAAGGATTCATGTGGTTTGGGACAAAGGATGGATTAAATAAATATGATGGCTACAGGTTTACAGTCTATAAAAAAAGTCTCGAGGACAAAAACAGTCTGAGTTCTAATGACATAAAATCCCTTCTGGAAGATGCCGCCGGAAATATATGGATAGCTACATGGCAGGGAGGACTTAATCGTTTTGACCCGAAAAAGGAAAGATTTACGCATTATAGAAATAATCCCAACAATCCTAGATCCCTGGCGAGCGAAGACATAAAATGCCTCTATTATGACCGGGACGGAAATCTATGGATAGGCACAGGAAATGAAGGACTTGATCTTTTTGACAAAACAAGCGGTTCCTTTATTCATTTTGTTAATGACAAGAATGATCCAAACAGCATAGGTGATAATGGCATAACTTGTCTTTTTGAGGATAAGGATCACAATCTTTGGATAGGTACCCGAAACGGCGGATTAAACCTTTTTGACAAAAAAACCGAGACCTTTAAAGGATTTCAGCATGATCCGTACGATAATACCACGCTTTCTCATAACAATGTTCAGTTTATCCATGAGGATGACACAGGGAATCTCTGGATCGGTACCTATGGCGGCGGATTGAATCTTTTCGATAAAAGGAAGGGCACGTTTACCCGGATTCATTTTAAAGAGGGTAATGGCGATAAATCAAAAAATTACAGTGTTTTACTATCCATAGCAGAGGACAACACAGGCAACTATTGGATTGGTACTGAAAACTCGGGTGTGATTTCATTTGATCCGGAAAAAATGGATTTCTCCTATTACCGCAGCCTCAACGATGACCAGACAAGTATCAGCAGCAATACCATCACTTCAATACTTAAGGATACAAAGGGCAACTTATGGTTTGGCACCTCAGACGGAGGAATCAACAGGATAAATGTTGATGGGACAAAATTCAATCATTATCGGCATCAGCAAAATTTAAATAGCCTGAGTAATAATATTGTCGCCTGTATTTATGAAGACTCCAGAGAAAATATATGGATAGGAACAGATGGAGGCGGATTGAATCTTTTTGATAAAAAGAAAAAATCCTTTACTCATTTCAGGCATGAGAAAGATAACGCTCAAAGCATATGTGGTGATAATGTGTTGACGGTCTGCGAGGATAGCCTGAATAATTTATGGGTAGGTACATGGGGGCAGGGAATATCTGTTTTCAACCCGATTCAAAAAAAGTACAAACACTATAGACATGATCCGAAAGATTCGGCCAGTCTGAGCAACGATTTTGCATTCCGCGTTTTTAAGGACAGCAAAAACAGAATTTGGGTTGCCACCTATGGAGGTGGATTGAATCTTTATTTTCCTGAAGAGGATTCCTTCTTAAAGTATTCGCATGATGAAAAAGACAAAGGAAGCATCAGCAGTAATTTTTTACTTACAATATTTGAAGATAAAAATGGCCGGATCTGGATTGGAACGGATGGCAGTGGATTGAATTTATTCGATGAGGAAAACAACAAATTCATATCCTATACCCAGGAGGATTCGGAATATGGATTGAGCAACAATTATGTCGGCTGTATCCTGGAGGACAAAGACGGATTTATATGGCTAAGTACTAATTTCGGATTAAATAAGCTTAATCCCCGAACAAATAAAATCACCAAATTCTTTGTGAAGGATGGACTTCCCAATGATGTTATTACCGGAACTTTACAGGATGCTAAAGGCAATCTCTGGATTAGTACAAGTAAGGGCCTCAGTCAATTTGATCCTAAAAACAATATTTTCAAAAATTATAGTACTTCGGATGGTTTACAAGCGAATGAATTTAAGTCATCCTGCCTCAGTAAAGACGGACGGATGTATTTTGGAGGACGGAATGGCTTTAATGAATTTTGGCCGGACAGTATAAAGGGACTTGACTTCGATCCGCCAATTGTATTTACCAATTTCGAAATCTTCAATAAGCAAGTTCCTATCACTCAGGGAGCAATGGACGTTTCCCCTCTCCAGGAAAACATTACAGATACGCGTGAAATTAATTTAACCTATAAGCAGTCCGTTATTTCATTTGAGTTTGCCACCTTGAATTTTACAACACCAGAAAAAAAGCGTTACTCCTATATCCTGGAAGGTTTTGATGACCATTGGCGTGACATCGGTACCAGAAATACGGTGACCTATACAAATCTTGACCCAGGCATCTATACATTAAAGGTAAAAGGTCTTACAAATAACGGAACCTGGTCGGAAAAGAGGGCTGAAATGAAAATAACAATATCCCCGCCATTTTGGAAAACCTGGTGGTTTAAGCTCCTTGCGGTGCTCGCGGTGGCAGGATTACTGCTTATAGCTTTCTACTCAAGGCTGGCGGCGATCCGAAGACAAAATATCCTCCTTGAAAAAGAGGTCACCAAAAGAACCCATGAGCTTTCAGACGCTAACTTTTCTTTGCATGAACGAAATGAGGAAATAAAGCTGCAAAACGAAACGCTGGAAGAATTTAACAGGGAAATAAAAAGACAATCGGATAAAATCCTGAATCAGCAGGACCACATTGTTCATCAAAACGAAGAACTGGAAAAGACCGTCACGGAATTGGCCAGCATCAACCAGACGAAAGACAAGTTCTTTTCTATCCTGGCGCATGATCTCAAGAATCCTGTCGCGGCGCTTTCGGGGATATCGGATCTTCTGATGAGGAAACTGGAAAAGCTGAATAAGGAAGAAGTCTATAACCACGTCAATAACATTAACAAATCCTCCAACGCGGTATATAATCTCCTGATTAATTTACTGGACTGGGCCAGGACTCAAACGAAAAACATTCCCTGCAATCCTGCCAAAATAAATGTTTACCAAATGATCCTTCAAAACTTTTCCTTAATGGAACAGCAAATGAGAAGCAAGGATATTGGATTCAGGATGAAGGTGGATGAGCGCCTCGCTATTTTCGCGGATCAGCAAATGGTGGATACTGTATTTAGAAATATCCTAAGCAACAGCATAAAATTTACTCCTCCTTTTGGTGAAGTAGTGGTAGAATCCGCTGAGACTGAAAGCGGAGTAAACATTATAATCAGAGATTCAGGAATAGGAATGACGGAGGTGCAGTTGGAAAACCTCTTTAAAATCGAGAAGCAAAACTTTTCAAAAGGTACCGAAGGCGAGGATGGAACGGGTCTGGGGCTTATTATTTCGAAAGAATTCATTGAACTGAATAAAGGAACGTTAAGTGTTTCAAGTAAATCAGGAAAAGGATCTTCATTTACGATCCAATTGCCTAAAGCCAATAACACTTCAACATCCGGCACCGATGATTTAACTTTAATTACGACTAATCATACTCCTGACAATCTGGTTTCTGTAACGCAACTATCTGCGGAGCAAATCTCAAAAGTAAAAGGCAGACATGTCCTGATTGTGGATGACAACAAGGAAATCAGGGCTTTCCTTAAATTATTACTATCGGAGGTTTTTGAAATATCAGAAGCAGGAAATGGCATTGAAGGAATAAAAGCGGCAAGGGAATTCCAACCGGAAGTCATTATTTCAGATATGATCATGCCTGAAATGGATGGTCTTCAGTTTTGTGAAAAAATAAAAGGCAGTGTCGACACCTCGCACATTCCAGTAATCCTCCTTACCAGCCAGAAAAATGAAGAGGATCAACTTTCAGGATACCAGGCAGGAGCGGATGTTTACCTTACCAAACCCATTCAGCAGCAAATACTCTTTCAGGTTATTTTAAATACTTTGAATAATCAGGAGAAGATCAGAAAAAGGGTAGCGCAGTCGGACTATGGAATTCCAGAGGACCTGGGGATAAACAAGTTGGATGAAGAGTTCTTAAATAAAGTGGTTGAGTTTATTGAACAGAATTTATCAGACCCTCTTCTTGACCATAAAAAAGTTTGCCAGTTTACTGCTTTAAGCAGAACGTTGCTTTACGCTAAATTTAAATCACTGACTGGTCAAGGCGTGCATGACTTTATCAAAACAATACGTATAAAAAAAGGATTGAAATTATTGCTGGAAGGAAGAATGAACATAAACCAGGTAGCTTATGAAGTTGGGTTCAGCACGCCCTCTTACTTTTCAAAAAGCTTTATCAAACAATATGGAATGCCTCCAAGGGATTATATTGCCTATCTAAAACAAAAACACAGAAATTAAATAAGACACAGAAGTTGTATTAAACTAAGCTTCCTTCAATAAACAAAGGGAAGAAACTTCCTGGTCTTTTGTTTGTATTCCTCAAACTGCTTCCCGTATTTTCCTGCCAGGTATTTATCCAGCATAGGGATATTATAAAAGGCAAAAAGGCAAAAGAGAAATATGGGAATAAGCGCGGAATACCAATTTCGGGTAATAATTGCATAGGCCGTTACCCAAAGCAGGTCACCAAAATAATTGATGTGCATGGAATATTTAAACCATCCTTCAGTATATAATTTTCCCTTGTTCTCCGGGTGCTTTTTCCAAAAATGCCTTTGCAGCTCGGAATAAGAATTAATAAAGGAACCAAAGGCAAAAAGCAGGATGCCTAAATAATCAATAAAATCCAATGGTTTGTTTGTGGGCAATACAAGCAAGGCAAAACCTATATAATAAAGGGCAAACGCCATCGGAACACTTAGGCTTTCTTCCCAAGGAATCTTTCGCTTTAGCAGGTAGATCATCATAAAACCCAGCCGGATAAACACAATTATTGAAAAAGCAAAAACAATCCACCTTCTTTCTATCAATCCGGCTGCGTCTTTCATTCCAAACCAACTCAGGATTATCTCTCCCCCATTTTGAAACATTATCCAATAAGAGATCCAAAGCAATATTAATTCAAGCGTTATAATTACTGTTTTCTGGGGGATGCTTTTAGCTTTCTGGCTGTACAAATCCATTTCTTATTTGTTTTGTGATAAAATCCAACACCTCTTTAGTGAAGTCCTTCCCTGGCTGTGGGACTAAGGTAAAAAAACAAAGGCAAACTTTCAATCCAGATCGAAAAGCTGGAGCTAATTTCATCTAACGGTTAACACAATTACCCATTTCAATTTCCCGCTGCACCCTGTTTATTTTCATGTATATATAATTTGTTTTTAATTGCCACATGGAATTCGCATAATATTCATCCTCCTTTGAGTATGCTTCTGTTTATGTTCATTTCATAAATTATAAATTCAAGTTTTCATCTGGTTTGCCAGTCCCATAGTAAAATATTCCATTCGTCTGTTTTATCCCTGAAGGTATGAATAGTACGAAATCCCATTTTTTCATGGGCTTTCATTGAACGCGTATTTCTTACTGATACTTCTGTTAAACAAAACTCAAACTTGCCGGAATAAATTTCTTTGTGTTTTAAATACAATTTTTCAAAAATCCCCTGCCCGCGAAATGCTTCTGAGATGCATATTTGTCCCATTACATAATAACTGTAAGTAGCAAGTGGTTTGCCATTGTAATTCAATTGGTTAATCATATCAAACATTGGAGTTAACACTGGAATCATTTCACCGAATTCCTCAAACATCACCAGAGCATATCCTACCACTGTATCGTTCTCTTTTGCAATAATCTGAGGGGCTGTATTGTTCATCTTTGTCAATAGTTCAATATCATGTTTGACCGTAACAAAACCATTGACTTCCTTTTCCAGGGACGTCAAATTCTCAACATGATTTATCTTTTGCAAATTCAGGATTTGCTCCAAATCTTCATCGGTTCTGGCAAGTTCAATGCTCACAGAAGTTGTCATTTGTGAATAGGTTTGAAATATGAGGTTCGAGGTGTGAGGAAGTTCACTTGAAACTTCTTACTTTTATTCTTTAAATCATTCATTATCATAAATTTTTGTGTTGCTTTTTTCAATTAGCACATCAACACATCAACTAATTATCACATCATAACGGCTTCACGGAATTTAGACTTAGGCAAATATAACTTTGGAATAAGTTTGTATATTAGAAATACATGCTTTTACCTTGCAAATATTAAATAACAAATTATTAAAACTAAACTGGGATTATGAATGAGCCATCAGAATATAGAAAATTCCGAATAGCCTCAGGATTAATAAAAACAATTATTGCTATGAAGAATACTATTACTTTTTTATTCGCGCTAATCTTGTTATCCGTGTTTTTCCAGGGAAAAGCTCAAACAAAAAAAATGGAATTATGGCCCAAGGGTATTCCCGGTGAAATAAAATCTGAAAATTATAAGGAAGAAAACGCAAATAACAGAGGCTGCATCTCTAAAATCACGAACCCTGAAATAAGTATATTTCTGCCTGCTAAAGAAAAAGCGAACGGAACGGCTGTTTTAATCTGTCCTGGCGGAGGATATAGTGGTGTTTGTATAGAGCATGAAGGATTTGAAGTGGCAAAATGGCTAAACGAACAGGGAATAGCTGCCATTGTATTAAAATACAGGCTCCCTTCAGATAAAATTATGCAGGATAAAACCATCGGTCCGCTTCAGGATGCACAAGAGGCCATGAGGATCATAAGAAGGAATGCAGATGCATGGGGAATTAAAAAGGACAAAATCGGGGTAATGGGATTTTCGGCCGGAGGCCACCTTGCATCTACCTTGTCGACACACTACAAGGAAAAAGTTTATTCGTCGGACGATATCAGTGCCAGACCTGATTTTTCTATCCTGATATACCCGGTTATCACTTTTGCAAAGGGCCTTACCCATATGGGTTCGAGGAATAACCTGATAGGAGAAAACCCAGCGGACGAACAGGTCAAACGTTTTTCCAATGAATTACAGATTACTCCCGAAACGCCAGCCACGTTTCTTGTTCATTCTTCAGATGATAAGGTTGTTCCGGTGCAAAATAGTCTCAAGTATTATGAAGGATTAATAAAAAATGGTGTAAGCGCCGAAGCCCATATTTATGAAAAAGGCGGACATGGTTATGGGCTGGGAAGAAATCCTCAAAGCAGCGAATCAGGCTGGCCACAAGCTTGCAGGACCTGGTTAAAAGCAAAAGGATTGCTTTAGGAGTAATTCTTTTGATATTTCCATTTTTCCCGCTTCCGGCAGTTCTCATCACTTTCATTTGTGAATTGTTTAATTTTAAAGCTATGTATGAAACCATCTGAAATTTTCATGATGGTTTCATTACTTTTGCGGCCCTGCAATATGTCCTTGCACCAGAATTTATGAACCGTTATTTATCCAGAAATACATCCATTCAGTTGCTCAGGCATATTAAGGATTGCACCTTTTCTACTGTTTATGATTATGAAAAACACAAGCTGGCAATTTTGGATAAAGAGGGAAATGAGCAGATTTCTTTCAGGTTGCCTATTGTAGTTCCTCCGCCCGACCAAAATCAGGAAAACACCCAGGTAAACTATATCATTTTATTGGTACAGTCCGGAAGCTGCGCTATG
>Ga0196965_1001133_pt1 | contig 10980 bp, 5 predicted proteins | sample S1_20metaG_FD_148668 | JGI IMG/M metagenome (GOLD analysis project Ga0196965, IMG submission 148668) | Soil microbial communities from Anza Borrego desert, Southern California, United States - S1_20 | ecosystem: Environmental > Terrestrial > Soil > Desert | place: USA: California | collected... | reverse complement strand
GAACTGAGCCGTAAGGTCATAAGCCGCAAGCTTCAAGTCTGAGTAGTGCGTTTTTGAAGAAGTGGTAGAAATGGGCGTTACCAGGTTCTCACCATATATCTTTTGTACTTCTGAATCCTGGATTCCTGCTGCAAAGTTCAAGCTGATTTTCTCCTTTGGAGTATAGTTTATAAATGCATTTGCACCATATTTATTCATCGATCTTTCGGGATTAGGATAACGTTCATCCGGATTAGGTAATCCTAAACCGTTTGGAGAAGTTACATAGTCATTTTGGAAAACCCTGTAATATTCGGTATTTTCTCTTTCCCTGTTTTGGTAATTGCCACTTACTATAAAGTCCAGCTTAGAGCTAAACTGATAACCTACACTTGCATTGGCAATGGCAGTACTGGACGTTCCAGCCTGAATATTGGAAACTGCATATAAGCCATCTTTTTCAGGTTTTGCAGTAATAATATGTATTACTCCTGAGGCCGCATTTGGTCCATACATGGCAGAAGATGGTCCCCTCACGATTTCGATTTTTTCGATGTCGTTGAGGTCTACAGGTAAACTTTCCCAGAAAGTACCACCTTGAAGATAATTATATACAGGTCTGTTGTCAATCATTACCAAAGTAGTAGAGTTGGTGGCATTTACAAAGACACTGTTTGGAGGTACATTGTCTAGTCCCCGGATATGGATATCATAATTTCCATTTGTTTGCTCTCTTACAATAAGCCCCGGCATAAGTTTAAAGGCCTCCATAATGGAAGTACAACCGGCTTTTCTAATCTCTTCTTTGGATAAAACAGAAGAGGAAAACGGGGCATCATATAGATTTTCTGCCTTTTTTGAAGCAGAAACTATGGGAATATTCATTAATTGTTCAAGATCTAACTCAAACAGATCATCCTCTGTATTCTCAACCTGCTGTCCAAATGACGTAAGTGTAGTGCCTATCAGACAAAATGTTGCGAATACAAATACTTTAATTTTCCTATTTTTCATATTTCGTTTCATTCGTAAAATAATTCTCTTTTTTAAATGGTCTTATTGGGTTTTCCTAAAGCTTTCAGGATAACTATCTGACAGTTTCATCCCTTTGTGATCGCTTTTATGCTATGGTTTTATATGTTAATGCAAATTAAAGTACATATTTTTTCTGCTGTTCGCTTAATGGTTTGAAATCCCAACAATCGTATGTTTAAACAGGTGTTTTTATAATGAAAAGTCCAAATTCCCAAATATGGAATTAAAATAAAATAATAGCACTGGGCCGAAGAGCTGAACTAGAAAGGATGTCATGGTTGTTTTAAAAGAAGGAAAAGTTGTTATAAAAATTGCTGTCCCATTTTGTTGACTGTATCCCAATATGGCTCAATATTTTACTGCGTAAGAAACGGCGCTCTCTTTCACATTCCTGTCAAAATGAAAACCAAAAGATAAACGGTTTGTTAAATATCTTTTTTCAGCCCTGTTTTAAATTAATGAAATCGTTTGCGTAAATAATTTTTTGGATAAAGTCTCTTCAAAAGGAAAGTTTGCTAAAATTTATACCTTTTATTCGATCAGGAATTATATTTCTTGCGCCTCATTGTGCTTTTAAGGGCATCATTTATCTTAAAGTTTATGTTAAAAAAAATCATTTATTATCCTTTCTTATTTTTCTTTTCCATTTCATTAGTTTTATTGCTTTGTATTGCAAACACTGCCTTTGCTCAGTCAAGGACAAAAATCAGTATTAATGATCTTTGGCAATTTCATAAAGGAGATATTGAGGGATTTCCTCTACAAGACAACAAGGTAGAATGGCAGCTTCTTTCTCTTCCTCATACCTGGAATGCCGAAGATACCCATGACGATGTTCCCGGATATTATCGGGATAATGCCTGGTATCGCAAAAATATAAGTATTAGTCCCTCACTGAGGGACAGAGAGGTATTTCTGTATTTTGAAGGAGCAAATCAGGAGACAGAGGTCTTTATTAATGGCCAAAAAGCAGGAGTACATATTGGAGGATATACGCGATTCTGTATTCCCATAAGCAAATATTTAAAATTTGCTGAGAGCGGAAATGGTATAAATGAAATAGCGATTAAAGTAACCAACCGATTCAATGAAGACATTCCTACATTAACTGCGGATTTTACCTTTTTTGGCGGTATATACCGGGATGTTTATCTTATTTCCACTAATCCTGTCCATTTTGATCTTTCGGATCATGCTTCCAATGGTATTTACATTACCACACCTGCCGTCACCGAAGAGAATGCCTCTGTACATATCAAAGGGAAATTTGTGAATAATGGGAAAGCGAAAGGAAAGGTTAAGGTGATTTCTACAATATGGAATGCTGATAAACAAAAGGTTTCAGAGGTGCAATCGTTGTTTAGGTTAAAGCCTGATAAAATAGCATTTGAACAAGATATCAAATCCATAGTAGATCCAAAGCTATGGTCTCCGGAAAACCCCTATTTATATACAGTAACGACTCAACTGGTGGATCAAACAGGACAAATTCTGGATGAAGTAAATAACCCGCTAGGATTTAGATGGTTCAGATTTGATGCTAAAGAGGGCTTCTTTCTTAATGGCAAACATTACAAACTAATTGGAGCAAGCCGTCACCAGGATTTTGAAGGAATGGGAAATGCCGTTCCCGATGCCTTGCAGATAGAAGATGTGAAATTATTAAAGGAAATGGGAGGAAATTTTCTTCGGGTGGCTCACTATCCTCAGGATCCTGTAATACTTGAAACTTGTGATAAACTTGGCATCCTTGCCTCTGTAGAAGTACCGATTGTAAATACCATTACGGAGTCAGAAGCCTTTTATGAGAACTGCAAAAACATGCACCTCGAAATGATCAGGCAAAACTTTAATCATCCCAGTGTCATTATCTGGGCGTATATGAATGAAATATTGCTACGACCAAAATTTCGTGAGGATAAACCGAGGCAGGAAAAATATTTTCAAAACATCACAAACCTTGCTCAGGAAATTGAAAACATTACCAGAAAAGAAGATCCGTCCCGTTACACAATGATCCCTAACCATGGTTCATTCGATTTATATCGGAGGGTGAAATTAACTGAAATACCTATGCTTGTCGGCTGGAATTTATACCAGGGCTGGTATAGCAGCGGTATCGAAGGATTCGCTGAATTTTTAGATAAACATAGAAGGGAGTTGCCAGATAAACCTTTGTTGGTAACAGAATATGGTGCGGATGCAGATCCAAGAATTCGCAGCTTTACGCCCGAAAGATTTGATAAAAGCGTAGAATATGCAAATTACTATCACGAAGTTTATCTAAGGGAAATGCTCGACAGGCCTTTTGTCGCTGCTGCCATGATCTGGAATCTTGCCGACTTTAGTTCTGAAACCCGCGAAGAATCAATGCCGCACATCAATAACAAAGGTATTACGCAATGGGACAGAACACCCAAAGATCCTTACTATTATTATCAAGCATTTTTACTAAAGGAGCCATTGCTAAAAATAGCTTCCAGGGAATGGATCTATAGGAGTGGAATAGCGGATCAGCCAAACGGAAAGACCTGTACACGACCGATAAAGACTTTTACAAACCTTAAGAAAGTTACTCTTATCGTAAATGGTAAAATAATTGGCGAAAAAAATGCCGAAAATAGGGTATGCGAATGGCAAGTACCTTTTGTAAACGGAACAAATACAATAGAAGTAGTTGGTAATGTGAACGGCAAGGCGTATAGAGATTATATTGAAATAGAATTTGATCTTCAGCCTTATTTCTTGTCTGATTCTGAAACACCTTTTCAGGAGTTAAATGTTTTATTAGGGGCAAAACGTATTTTTATTGAAGAAACCACCCATACCGTTTGGTTGCCGGATCAACCTTACGAACAGGGAAGCTGGGGACACATTGGCGGAGAATCATTTAAGATAAAAAACAGCGGCCGTCAAAGCTATGGTACGGACAAAAATATTCTCGGGACAGACAATGATCCCATTTATCAAACCCAGCATGTAAATATCGAACAATATAAGCTCGACCTGCCAGCGGGGCAATATGAACTTACTTTGCACTTTGCAGAGCTGGTAGGAGGTGGGGTAAAAGAGGCACTACCCTACAATCTGGATAATTCTGTCCGACAAGAAGAATCAGAGGTACGTGAATTTGACGTTTTCATCAATGATTTGTTGGTTCTGGAGAACTTTAATATTGCAAATGAATTTGGTTTTGCAAGAGGGGTTGCTCATAAGATGGAAGTGACAGTAAAGGGAAATAAAGGTATTACCATAAAGTTTAGGGCTAAAAAAGGAGAACCTGTCCTTAATGCTTTGCAGGTGAGGAAGAAGTATTGAGCTACTGTGGTTATTCTCCTTCTTTTCTCTCTTTTACATGTAAATAAAAGTCTAATTAATCTATTGGAGACAAAACGGAGTAGATAATTCATTTTTGATTATAAATTGCAGCATTAACAATTGTTCTTAAATGTATTCTGCTAATAGCAATATTGTATTTGTTTTCATTGCTTTCCTATCATTAATAATATTAACAGGTTGTGATTCCTTCCTTCGCAATAAAAAAGGCATAGTCTGGAATACGTATATGGATGAAATTGGCTCTTTTTCTTCATTGCGGACGGCAGACTTAAATAACGATGGTGTATTGGATATTGTAATGGGTGCAGGAGGAAGGGAAAACAATCCTACGGATACCGCAGTTCTTGCATTAGATGGTGCGAATGGGAAATTGCTATGGGTAGTGCCGGGAGTAAATCAGATGGTAGGGTCTGCAATATTTAAAGATATTAACAATGATCAGGTACCGGATGTATTTATTGGAGGAAGATGGTCAGAGCTTTTTTCGATAAATGGAAAAAACGGAGAAATTATATGGAGGTTTTTACCTGAAAGAACTCACCCCAATCCAGCTGATTCGGGGTGGTATAATTTTACTACACCTCAGTTTGTTTTCGATCAGGATTTGGACGGAATAGAAGACCTGTTGATCTCTAATGGTGGTGATCCTTATGCACCTCCAAATAATCCCAACCGACCTGCGGGCAGGCTTCTCGTGATGAGCAGCAAAACAGGGAAAATTCTTGCCCAAGCCGAAGTGCCGGATAAAAAGGAGACATATTTATCTGTTATATGTGCAGATATTGAAAACAGCGGCGTTCTTTCAATAATATTCGGAACCGGAGGGGAGACCATCGGAGGCAATCTTTACAGAACCACTTTGAATGATTTATTAAAGGGTGATATTTCTCAAGCTAAAGTATTGGCTTCGTATGAAAACAAAGGTTTTGTAGCTGCGCCTGTTTTAGTTGATGTTACCCTTGATGGAATTTATGATATAATTGCCAATGCAGTAGATGGAGAAATGCTTGCTATTGATGGAAGCAATGATTCTTTGATCTGGAAAGTCAGCATCCCGGGAACAGAAGCCTATGCTTCTCCGGCAATAGGTTATTTTAACGGAGATTCAATACCTGATTTTTTTACAAATTATGGAATAGGAGTTTATCCGCTAATTTATAAATCACTGCAATTTATGGTAGATGGCAAGACGGGACAAATTCAATTCAGGGACACCATTGGCAGGTTCCAATACACTTCGCCCATTGTTGCAGATTTAAATAATGATGGATTTGATGACGCTTTACTAAATATTTGCCACCAGGAAATGAACAGAATATATGAAGACGTTTTTACCAGTCATTTGTTGGCAATTGATTTTCATAATGACAATAAACGTATCGCAATGGGCGATACATTAAATGGCATAAATAACGGAACAACACCCTGGGCCGGGGATCTTGATATGGATGGAAAACTTGATATCTTATATAGCAATGTAAATTTCAAAAAGATCCGGGTAACATTCGAGAAACCAAGAGGAATGGACATTGTTCTTTATAAAACCAATATTGATATCAAGAAGCCAATAGTCTGGGGCGCTTATCTCGGAAGTGCTTATAACGGCATCTTTCCCATGACTGCTAAACGTATAAAAAATTTGACACAAGCTAGAGAATTTTAATCCTCCGTGCTTTCTGTGGTTTAAAAATGGTTATCATAAAATGAAAAGGAAATATTTAATATGGATCGCAGTAGCTGCAATTGTGGTTTGGCTTATAATTGATGCCGTTAATCAGCCTGGGGTTAAAGACCTGAAGGGAAACATGGAAGAAGTAGCCTCTTACCGTAACGAAAACAATACTGGACCAGTTATCAGGATTTATGCAGTAACGATTGAGGACACCCTTTGGAGGGAAATGGAACAATATGGGCAATACATGCTTCACACCAAATATGGAAACACAAAGGTTTTCTTCTTTCTGCAAGGAAGTCCGGTCCCAGAAGAGATATCCCCCGGCAAGAAAAATTTTAATGAGGCTTTGAATAAATTCTGCATAGCCAAATACGAAAAGGATGCTATGGGAAGAGATTCTTTTTGGAAATATCCATTCAAATAAAAGGTTGCTGTTGTAAAAGTTAATAATTCGGAGATAATCGGTTCGAAATTACACGACGCTTTTCTGGAAAAAGGCCTGTATTTTAAAAAAACGTTCTATTTCACCTCAGACTGGTGGTTATTTAAAGTTAAAAAATGCTTTATTTATTACAGACTAAATAGGTCTTGCCGAACTATGACGTATTAAAGGACGGTTTTTTCTTTTAAGAGTAGATTTTTAAATTTTTTTTCTGTTTTTATACATATTCAAGATTGAATTGTTTAATACATATTTTTGCTTGCCTTATTATTCTTCAAAAACAGCGAAAATATTACCTTTTTTCAAGTAAGAATTATCGCCGGCACTAGAAATAGTCTTCTTAAAAAAGTTTAATTTGTATAATTTGCGGCAACCAGAAAGTGCACTATATCAAAAAGATGTAATTAAAGCAATTTGCTTTTACAATGTAAAAGTCAAATTGTAATTGTCTATTACAAAATAAATTATAAGTTATTGTAGAACCTTTTACCAGCTAACAAATGAAAAATTTATTGTACAAGCTATGTACTATTGGCCTTGTTTTGGCCTTTAGTACACAAGCCTTTGCTCAAACCCCTCAACAAAGACAAAAAGCACGACCTAAAGGAACCACCTCATTACCTCACGGATATTATGAATATCTTCCTTCTAATTACAATTCCGCTAGTAAACTTCCTGTTGTTATTTTTTTTCACGGAATAAATGAGAAAGGAAACGGCACTTCACAATTACATTATGTATTGAGGCAAGGCCCCGCTAAAATGGTAACCCAGGGAAAGGATTTTCCTTTTATCCTTATTAGTCCCCAACACAATCACGGGTGGTGGAATTCAATTTCTATTAATCGATTAATTGACTATATAGTAGCCAATTATAAAGTTGATCCCGCCAGGATTTATGTAACAGGAATTTCTTCGGGTGGTTATGGAACCTGGGAGGCTGGCCAAACGGCTTCGTCCAAGGTTGCAGCCATAGTGCCGATCTGTGGGTGTGGTTCGGATAAGCAAGCGGCAAAAATGAAAGATATGGCTGTTTGGGCTTTTCATAATGACAAGGACATGGTGGTAAATTCCAAATGTTCAATCGTTATGGTCAACGCAATAAAAGCTGCCGGTGGACATCCAAAGCTCACCTTGTATTCAAATTATTCCCACGATGCATGGACCAGGACTTACAACGACCAGAAGATGTGGGACTGGCTGCTTAGCCAAAGAAAAGGAAAGGTTCCTGATATTTCCAACAAAACTCCTGAAGTAAATGCAGGCTCGGATAAAACAATAACTTTACCCGCTAATTCAATATCAATTGCTTCCACTTCTTCTGATTCAGATGGATCAATTAGCTCTCGGGTCTGGAAAAAAATGAGTGGACCTTCAGCTACCCTTTCTGAAACAACTGGCTCAACCTTGAAAATTTCTAAAATGGTTGCGGGTACTTATGTTTTCAGGATCACAGTTAAAGACAATGACGGTGCTTCTGATTATGATGAAGTTAAGGTGGTAGTAAATAATTCAAGTAATAAAGCGCCAGTCGTAAATGCGGGTTCGGATAAAACGATAACTTTACCCACCAATTCAGCATCACTTAGTTCCACTTCTTCTGATTCAGATGGTTCAATTAGCTCCAGGTTATGGGAAAAAGTGAGTGGACCTACGGCTACCCTTTCCGGTGCAACGGGCAGCACATTAAACATTTCCCAATTGTTACCGGGGACTTATGTTTTCAGGATCACCGTTAAAGACAATCGTGGAGCTGCCAATTACGATGATGTCAAAATAACTGTAAAAGCAAAAACTCCTGATACAAAGCCTAGTCCTGGTACTGGTTCTCTAATTGTAAACGCGGGTGAGGATAAAGTAATTATTCTGCCTCAAAATACGCTTACGCTTACTGCCAAAGCAACGGGTAGTAAGGGGCACCTCACATACTGTTTGTGGAAAAGGGTAACCGGTCCTTCTGTTAAGATGGTCAATCATACACAGAAAAAAATGAATTTGTCAGCACTTGTCGAAGGAACCTATGTTTTTAGCGTTACCATTAAGGATAATTTGCGTGCTTCAAGTTCCGATGAAGTTAAAATAACAGTAAGACCAGCGGATAATGAGCCGCTTCCTATAACAGAACCTACTTTAACGGTAAATGCGGGGTCTGATCAAATAATTACGTTACCTGAAACCACCGTGAAACTTTCAGCAGTTACTTCAAACACTGAGGGAAAACTGACCTATGCTTTATGGAAAAAACTAAGCGGACCTGCTGTTAATATGCGTAATTACAGTCAAAAGACAATGTACCTATCCAAATTTGTTGCGGGGACCTATGTTTTTGGGGTCACAGTTAAAAACAGCCTGGGTATGTCAGCCTATGATGAAGTAAAAGTGACAGTAAAAAAATCTTCTTCAGCCCGCCTTGCCGATGCTGAAGTTTCTATTCCGGAATATGAATTATATCCTAATCCTGCTGTAGAAAAATTCAACCTCAATATCAGTAATAAAGAAGACACAGAGGTACAAGTATTTATTATTGATAGTAAAGATGGAAAAATAATACGGAATCAGGAGATATGGGTCAGTCCTGATGCCCATCCAGAAATTAACGTTGCAGGTCTTCCTTCTGGTGTATACTTTGTTAAAGTAATTGCCGATGGACAGGAGAAAGCCTTGAGATTGGTAAAATTATAAGTTCCTGTATTTTGTAAAAAAGGGTGTTAATGGTTTCATTGACACCCTTTTAATATTTGCATTTAGTTGTTTAGAAAGACGATATTTCTTTCCCCACTTTGAAAGGCTTTTAAATCCTTCCAAGATTTATCTTGAAATTGTTAGCCTTAATAAATATGATGTTACTTACTCAGGTTGAAGAAAAATATTGAAAATGTTTTGAATCTTACAAGTAGCTACAAATCAAAAATCTTAAACTCTATTCGCCTGTTGATTTCTCTGTTTTCTTCGCTTGTATTTGGCACAATGGGCTTTTCCTCTCCGTAGCCTTTTAAAGAAATTAATGCATCATCCGCCCCGGCCTGCAGCATTAGTTGCCTTATTTTTTCTACCCTTTTAATTGAAAGATTGAGATTGTAAGCGCTACTCCCTAAGTCATCTGTATGCCCTTCTACCAGAACCATTTTCCCCTGATTTAACATTTCCAGCGCTTCCATAAAGGAATCCATGTTTGCCACAGAAAACTCATCCTGGTCGGATATAAACCTTATTGAAGGCAATTGCTTATTTGGGGTCATATTTAAAACTGCTTGTTTTCTATCTTCTGCTGACATATTTTTTAATATGGAATTGAAAGGAGTTTCGGGAGCAGGAGTATTGGCGGTTTTATATGGATAGGTTGGTTTCAGTGAAGCTACAAGTTCTTGGTTTTCATCATAAATGGTAGACTTAGCTACAGATGTCTGAGTGGGTCGGGGAGGAGCTGCACTTTTAGATTTATAAACATATTTATAAGGTGTTCTGGAATTCTTTTTTATCTCGTATTTAGAACGAGAAGCTTTTCCTTTTTTATAGTCTGACTTTGGTTTACAAACTACTGACTTGCTTTTCCCATGACGACGGCTTTTTGAATTTGGATTTCCCCACTTTTCCTGACTTTCTGCGAAAGATTTGTTTTCTGCCGCTTTTGTTTCGTTGTTATTAAAATAAAAGAACATTAGGCATCCAACCACTATAAAAGCGGATAAAGAAATTGCAGTAATGACATATTTTTTTGCCGATGTTTTTGGCCTCAACGACATTCTGGAAGTAGATCGCTTTTTCATAAATAGAAAATTTGATTAACATGATACAACCATAATAATGCTATTTAATACGGAAAAAATGACATAGGTAAATGTGATGTAAGGTTCCGCTTTCTAATAAATCAGCGTACAAGCGCTAATAACTGGTGATCGGGCTTTCAAATTAACCAGTAATATCAATTGTCGGAGGCGTGATGTAGGAAAACAAACAAAGTTGTCTGAGGGAAAAAAGTCTTCCTCCATTTTTTATTATTGGAAGTCCCAAATCAAGAATATTCTAAGAATTCTGGTAATAAAAAAAGCTGCCAATAGTGTTGGCAGCTCTTTTTTATTAATTATGAGTTTTTAAATTATTCTACTTCGATAAGTTTTACGTTGTCAAATGTAATTCCATCTGCTCCCCAACTTCCATCTCCAAGCATACCTGTTTTAAAGCCAAAATAAACGGTTTTGGATTCGGTGAACGAAATAATAGCGCCAGCGTCTCCACTTCCTGAACCTCCGCCATCACATTCAACTGTATTTATGTTGCCATCAATTGTGCCATTACCAGCGCACCATGTACTCCAACCAAGGAATTTTCCATTTGCCCCTGGATCGGCGGCAGGCACAGCGTCAAGGAAATAAAATTCAATCCAAGTGTTAACTAATCCATCACCTTTTACATCTGCAGAAACTTTGTAACTTTTGCCTGCCTCCACGTCTACCGCCTGATAAATGAAAGTATTCACGTCAGGTGTTCCACTTGAAAGTTTTAAAGCGCCG
>Ga0196965_1001132_pt1 | contig 10980 bp, 13 predicted proteins | sample S1_20metaG_FD_148668 | JGI IMG/M metagenome (GOLD analysis project Ga0196965, IMG submission 148668) | Soil microbial communities from Anza Borrego desert, Southern California, United States - S1_20 | ecosystem: Environmental > Terrestrial > Soil > Desert | place: USA: California | collected... | reverse complement strand
CCCTCGTTGAAGACGAGGTAGACGACCTCGAGCACGGAGGCGAGCCGGGCCGGGAGGTCGGCGGCGGTCGGCAGCTCGAAGGGCACGTGCGCCGCGGCGAGGGTGCGCTTGGCGCGGACGATCCGCTGGGCGACGGTCGACTCCGGGACGAGGAAGGCCCGGGCGATCTCGGCGGTGTTCAGCCCCCCGAGCAGCCGGAGGGTCAGCGCCACCCGGGCCTCGCGGGAGAGCACCGGGTGGCAGGCGGTGAACACCAGTCGCAGCAGGTCGTCCTCGACCACCTCGTCCAGCGCCGCGGCCCAGTCGGGCTCCTCGGCCTCGACCAGCTCGCGGCCCAGCAGCGCGGTCTTGCGCTCCAGCCGCTCGGCACGCCGGAAGACGTCGACCGCCCGGTGCTTGGCGGTGGCCATCAGCCAGGCCGCCGGCTTGTCGGGGACGCCGGTCTCCGGCCACCGCTCCAGCGCCGCCACCAGCGCGTCCTGGGCCAGCTCCTCGGCCAGGCCGACGTCCCCGGTGACCCGGGCGAGGGCGGCGACGAGCTTGGCGGACTCGATCCGCCACACGGCCTCGACGACCCGGTGCGTCGTCGTCCCGCTGCCCACCGCCGCCCGCCCGCCGTCAGGAACCGTGCTGCTGCTCGACGGTGGCCCGCATCCGGTCCTCCTGCTCGCGCAGCTCGGGGGTCATCGCGTCGCCGAAGTCGTCGGTCTCGAAGACCTGCCGGACCTCGACCTCGCCCTCGCGGAACGGCGCCCGCCGCACCCACTGCTCGACCTCCTCGCGCGAGCTCACCTGCAGGATCCAGAAGCCGGCGATCAGTTCCTTGGTCTCGGTGAACGGGCCGTCGACCACGGTGCCGTTCCCGTCGGCGTCGTAGCGGACCCGGAAGCCGCGGGAGCTGGGGTGCAGGCCCTCACCGGCGAGCATGACGCCGGCCCGGACCAGCTCCTCGTTGTAGGCGCCCATCTCGGCGAGCTCCTGCTCGGACGGCATCGCGCCGTTCTCGCTGTCCTGGTTGGCCTTGACGATCACCATGAAGCGCATCTCGGGTCCCTCCTCGGGCGGGGGCGGTCGCGGCCCGGTCGGCCGGCGGTCCACCGCCCCCCACCTCCACGTCGAACGGGCGCGACCCGGATCGACACGGTCGGGAGATCTTTCTCGGAACGGCCTGTCAGAGCCAGCGCGGCAGCTCCGGCAGGTCGCCGTCCGCGGTGAGCCCCTCCCCCCGGCTGCGCCCGGTGAGCCAGCCGGTGACCGCCGGCAACAGCCCGGAGACGGCCACCGCACCGCTCCCCCACTCCCGGTCGCCGGCGAAGACGACGACGTCCGGTGTCTCGCCGCGCCGCGCCCACGCGTCGAGCACCTGCTCGCAGATCGCCGCCTGGACCTCCTCGGCGACGTCGGCGAAGCCCACGCCGGCGTCGAGGTCGACGGCGTGCACGACCACCTCGACGCAGCGCATCCACGGCACCTCCGAGGCGGGCACCTCCCGGCCCTGCATGGTGCGGACCGTCGCCGACCACGCCGGCCCGGGGAGCCCGCGGACGGTGTCGGCGAACCGCGCGGCCGCGGTGACGTGCTCGGTGCGCAACCGCGCCGCGTCCAGCGCGGCGGTCTCGGCGATGCCGGCCTCCCGGGCCTCGCGCGAGGGGTACATCGGCGTCTCCTCGCCGGTGCGCGCCCAGGTCAGCAGGTTGCCCAGCGCGTCGGCGTTGCGGACGACGTGGGCCACCACGTGCCGCCGGTCCCAACCCGGGCACAGCGAGGGCCGGTCGAACTCCTCGTCGGTCAGCCTGCCGAGCGCTGTGGCGAACAGCCGCTCGCCGTCGGCCCACCGGTCGAGCATCTCCTGCGGTGCGGTCACGCCTGCTCCCTCCGGGCGGCGCCGGCGCCGGCCGGCGGTGACGCCCCGACGCTGGGGCGTGTCTGACGGATCCATGCCGATGGGAGCGCCGACCAGGTGGTTGCTCCGCAAGGCCGAAGAGCCTTCGGATACCGGGTTCGTGTCCGACGGCCCTTCGAACGTAGTGGAGCGCCGCCTGGTCGGCGCTACCGAGGCTGGAGATCCGTCAGACACGCCCTGGGCCCCGGAGCCTCCGGCACGACCCGGCCGGTGCGTCGGACGGCGTCCCCGCGGGTAGCGCCGCGGCATGAGCGAGCAGACGGGCCCCGGGGGCTTCGCACAGCGGATCGGCGCCCGGGTGGAGGACGCCGACGACGGCGGCGCACGGATCGCCTTCGAGGTGCGCGAGGAGCACCTGAACCCGGCGGGCACGCTGCACGGTGGCGTGCTCGCCACGCTGGTCGACACCGCCATGGGCCAGGCGGTACGCACCACCACCGGGGAGGGCGAGGTTCCGGCCACCAGCCAGCTCACCGTCACCTACCTGCGCCCGGGCGCCCCCGGACCGCTCGTCGTGACCGGCCGGGTCCGCACCCGCGGGAAGCACCTCACCGTCTGCGAGGCCGACGTCGAGCAGGACGGCGAGGCGGTGGCGCACGCCGTCGCGACCTTCGCGCTGCTGCACCGCTGACGGAGGACCCCTGCCCCCACCACTCGCAGGCTCGCGGGGGACCCTGCAGGGGGCCAGCGGGAGTGGGCCGCCACCCCCCGCGCTGCGGGCCCGGCACCACGGTCGATGGGCCCTGTCCGCGAGGGTGCGGCCTCACTACGGTCGGCCCCGGCCGGCGACGACGGGGGTTGCGCCCGGCCCGCAGCGACAGCCGCAGCCCCCGGGCCGGTGACCGCGCTGCCGGCCGGACCCCGCGCCCCCGCCGGCGTCGTCCACCGTTCCGGACGACCGCTGGAGGGGCCATGACCACGCAGGTGCCAGGCACGCTCGCCGACCGCTTCCGGGGCCAGGTGATCCGGCCCGAGGACCCGGACTACGAGGAGGCGCGGCACGTCTACAACGCCATGATCGAAGCCCGGCCGCACCTGATCATCCGGTGCGCCGGTACCGACGACGTGGTGGCCGCGGTCCGGTACGCGACGGAGACCGGTCGCGCGGTCGCCGTCCGCGGCGGTGGGCACTCCGTGCCCGGCTTCGGCACGGCGGACGACGCCGTCGTCGTCGACCTGTCGGCGATGCAGGCGGTGGACGTCGACCCGGCCGTCCGGACGGCGTCCGCGGGCGGCGGGACGACGTGGGGCCGGTTCAACGACGCGACCGCCGCCTCGGGCCTGGCCACGACCGGCGGCATCATCTCGACCACCGGCATCGGCGGGCTGACCCTGGGCGGCGGGATCGGCTACCTGTCCCGCGGCGCGGGCCTGTCCTGCGACAACCTGGTCGCCGCCGAGGTCGTCACCGCCGACGGCCGCGTGGTGACCGCCGACGAGGACGAGAACGCCGACCTGTTCTGGGCGCTGCGCGGCGGCGGGGGCAACTTCGGCGTCGTCACCCGCTTCACCTACCGGCTGCACCCGGTCGAGACGATCTACGGCGGACCGGTGTTCTTCGAGCTCGCCGACGCGCCCGCGGTGCTGACCTTCTTCCGCGAGTTCATCCGGGAGGCGCCCCGCGAGTACGGCGGCTTCCCGGCGTTCCAGATCGCCCCGCCGCTGCCGTTCGTGCCGGAGGCCCGGGTCGGCGAGCCGTTCGTGGCGGTGGTCTCCTGCTACACCGGACCGGCCGAGGAGGGCGAGCGGATCATCGCCGGTCTGCGCGAGGTCGCGGCGCCGGTGGCCGAGCACGTCGGGCCGATGCCCTACCCGGCGCTCAACAGCGCCTTCGACCCGCTGGTCCCGCCCGGGCTGCAGCACTACTGGAAGGCCGCGTTCGTCACCGAGCTGACCGACGAGGCGATCGCCGCGCACGTCGAGCACGGCGCCCGCCTGCCCGTGGTCAACTCGACGGTGCACATCTACCCGATCAACGGCGCGGTGCACGACGTGCCGTCGGACGCGACCGCATTCGGCCACCGGGACGCGGAGTTCGCGACGGTCATCGCCGGGATGTGGCCCGACCCGGCCGACAACGAGGCGAACACCCGCTGGGTGCGCGACTACTACGCCGCGATCGCGCCGCACTCCCAGGCCGGGGGCTACACCAACTTCGCCTCGGCGGACGACGCGGCCAAGGTCGCCGACAACTACGGCGCGAACTACGACCGGCTGCGCGAGGTCAAGCGGGCCTGGGACCCGGGCAACCTGTTCCGTCTCAACCAGAACATCCGGCCGTGACGGCTCGAGGGGGAGTCATGCAGACCATCGCGCGCACCGACCTCCCCGTCGCGATCGAGGGCGACGGGGTCGAGTTCCGCACCGAACGCGTCGGGGGCATGAGCGTCGCCTGGGTGCGCTTGCCCGCCGGGGCCGACCTCCGGCCGGGCCTCGCCGGGCTCCCGGGCGACCTCTGCCCCTGCCCGCACTGGGGCTACATGATCAGCGGCCGCCTCGCGATGCACGGCAAGGACGGCGTCACCACCCACGAGGCCGGACAGGCGTTCTACTGGGCAGCCGGCCACGGGCCGGAGGCGCTGACCGACTGCGAGTACGTCGACTTCTCCCCGTCCGAGGAGCTCGAGGCCGCCGTCCGGCACCGCCAGGGCGGCTGACCGGGGCCGGCCCCGGGACAGGCTGCCCGGTCGCGCGGCGTCCGGGCCGGGCGCGAAGGTCACGAGAGGGGCCGGGGCCGGACGACGTCCGGCCCCGGCCCCCGTCGCGGGAACTCAGCCGCTCATGCGCGAGCGCAGCAGCGCCTTGCCCTGCTCGGCGCCCTTGCGGCTGTCGCTCTGCGCCTTGCGGAAGAGGTCGGCGAGCTCGTTGTCACCGTCCCGTTCCGCGTCCTGGACGTAGGTCTCCAGCCGCAGCGCATTGCTCAGGCACTGCTCGGTGAACCAGATGAGGTTGTAGTCCTTGTCCTTGGTGCCGGTGACGTCGCCGCTCTCACTCATCGCGTTCCTCCTCGACGGTTGCTCGCGCACTCGCGCGCCGGCACCCCCGTGGCGGCTGCCTCGGACGACGCCGGCGGAGCCAGTCCAGCGGATCGGCCGCCGCAGCGGAACCGGTGCGTGCGCGCTGAGTGCCTGCTGGAACGGCCCTCCTGCCGGGCCCACTGCCGGCCCCGTCCCGGGTCCCGGCCTGAGCCTGCGAAGGGCGGGGAGGACGGGGTCCTTCCACGGCGGGGGCAGGAGGTCCTTAGTCAGCTCGGGCGGGTGCCGGCGAGCTCGCGGGCGGCCGCGGCCGCGTCGGTGTCGAGCACGCGGGCACGCTCGTGGCGCTCGATGAGCTGGTGGTAGCGGGTCCACGCCTCCTCGGGCCGGATGCCGAGCGCCTCGGCGATCTGCTCCCAGGAGGCACCGCCGCGCAGGGCGGCGCGGAACCCGGTCAGCTGGCTGTCCCGGGCCTTGTGCGCGACGACCTCACCGAGCGCGAGCAGCTCCAGCGACTCGGGGACATCGAGCGACGTGGTGGCCGACCGGAACGAGGTCCAGTCGTCGGCGTCGACGTCCTCCGCGGTGTTCAGCGTGGTCTCTCCGCTGTCCCGCCGGGCCAGGAAGTCCAGGCGGGTGACGGCCGTCGTCAGGGAGAACTCCTGGTCGAGGGCGTCGGGCGTGATGCTCATGCGGCATCCCATCCCCGACGTGGTCCGCGGGTCAAACGCGGTGCGACCGAGATCTCCCCGATCCAGCGAGCCCCGACCGACCGCGCCCGCCCGTGCACGTCGTGGGCTCGCCCGGACGGCGCGAGGGCCCGCTCCCGGGTGGGAGCGGGCCCTCGCGAGGGGGTGGTGCGACGTCAGCTGTCGACGCCCACGGCCTCCTTGGCCAGCGCGGCGACCTGGGTCTGGGCAGCGTTGACGATGCTGGTCCGGGCCTTGTGGGTCTCCTCGTAGCGGATGATCACCCGGACGTCGTGGGCGCTCTTGAGCTCCTTGACCGCCTTGATGGCGTCCTGGGTCGACAGCGAGTCGTAGCCCTTGATCGGCAGCTCGTCGGCGCTGACGTCGCCGAGCTCCTCACGGGCGGCGCGGGCGGCGTTGGCGGCGTCCTTGTTGCCCTCGCGACGGGCGATCCGCTCGGCCCGGCGCAGCGCGGCGCTGCGGCCGACGGTCAGCGTCTCGCGGACGGCGTCGGTGAAGGAGGAGGCCTTGTCGGTCGCCTCGTTCAGCCGCTCGCCGGCCTGCTCGCGGCGCTGGTGCACCGACTCGACGACCTCGTTGACCCGGTTGGCCCAGAAGCGGACCGGGGCGTTGGCGGCACGGGCGGCGGTGCCGGCGACCCGCTGCAGCGCGGTGGCCTGCAGCGCGGCCGGGCCGCCGAGGGCCTCCTCGGCGAGGACGACGGTCAGCCACTCGACGGTGGCCTTGTGCGCGGTGATCAGCCGCTCGGCGAGCTGGCGGACCTTCGGCAGCTCGGCCTGCTCGGCGAGCACCTTGAGGTAGGTGGCGCGGTCGAGCAGCTGGTGCTCCAGGTTGAGGTCCTGCAGCAGGGCCTCCTCGAGCGGCTCGGCCTGCTCGAAGCCGGCCTTGAGGACGGCGGAGAGGCGACCCACGGCCGGGGTCACGACGTCCGGCACGCCACCGATGGCGCGCAGCTGGTCGGTGATGGCCTGGGTCCGCTCGGCGGCGTTGTCGGCGTTCTGGGTCAGCTCCCGGCGCACGGCCTCGGTGCGGGCCTGCGAGATGCGGGTGCGAGCGACCTGCTCCTCGGTCTGGGTCAGCAGCACGAGGGCGCGGAGCTGGTTGATGATCTTGGCGTTGTCGGTCATGACGGGGGGAACTCCAGACATCGGGGATGACCTGACGTCTGAAGAGTGCCCGATGCAGCCGTCCGCTAACTCCTGCAAGCGTATTGCTTGCTGTGAACCGCATCACGCCGTGTCGACCTGTCGACACGGCGCCCTCCGCCCGGGCCGCCTCTGCCGCGGCCCGGGCGGCCGGCACTCAGCGTGCGGGGACGGCGGGCTTGCCGGGGCGCTCCAGCCGGAGCACCGGCTGGGTCAGCTCGTCGGCCAGCGGCGACCGCGGCCGCGGCGACGGGGAGGGGGACGGCGCGACCGCCGCGCCGCAGCCGACGCAGAACCGGCCCTGCTGACGGGCCGCGCCGCACTTCGCACACGCCGACATGGGCGTCCTCCTCGCTCCCGGGAAGTCCGGCGACTTCGCTCGGCGGCACCCTGCCAGCTGCGGACCTCCCGTGGCGCGGAGTGGGACGGGTGGGACGAGCTGTCGCAGGACCGTTGCGAACCGCTCAGCGCAGCAGGTCCAGCAACCGGTCCAGGAGCGGCACCTGGCCCCTGACCAGCTTCTCCCGCGCCTCGTCGAGCGGCATCCAGGCGGCGCGGTCGATCTCGGGGAACTCCTGCAGGCGGCCCGAGCGCGGCGGCCACTCGAGGGTGAAGGTGTTGCTGACCGCCGTCGCCGCGTCGAAGTCCCCCTCGGCGGCCCAGGCGGTGAGCCGCTTGCCGCCCGACTGCCGGACCTCACCCAGCGGGACGAGGTCGGTGGCGGGCGCCGGGGTGCCCATCTCCTCGGCGAACTCGCGCAGCGCGACGTCGCGCGGTTCATCGTCGGGGCCGTGCTCGCCCTTGGGGATCGACCAGGCACCGGCGTCCTTGCGCGCCCAGAACGGGCCGCCCATGTGCCCGACCAGCACCTCCACGCCGCGCTCGGGGTGCCGCCGGTAGAGCAGCAACCCCGCACTGGTCCTCGGCATCCCGCTGCTCCCTCACCCCCGGCAGGCTCGACCCCTGCTTACAGGAGGAAGCAGGGGTCGAGCTCCTGGGGAGGTGACCACCGGCCGCCGGCCTCGGTCGGCTCGGCGCAGTGGATCGTGCCGGCCTCGGTCCCCACCCCGCCGATCCACAGCGCGACCGCCCGGTTCGTGAACACGGAGCAGCTGTCCAGGACGGCCACCCTCGCGGCCGACCTGCACCGCCGCGGGCACGAGACGTTGCAGTCGTCGTCTCCGCGCCGACAGCCCCAGCCGCCCGACGCTCCCCGGGGAGGACTTCCCGAGGCGTCCGGTCAGCGCCCCGTCCACCGCGGCGGACGCTTCTCCAGCCGGGCGGCGATGCCCTCCTTGCGGTCCTCGGACAGGTACGGGTTCGGCCCGACGTCCAGCCGCAGCGCCTGCCACAGCGGCAGCTCGAGGGCCTTGACCGCGGTCTCCTTCATGCGGCGGACCGAGACCGGTGCGTTGGCGGCGATCATCTCGGCGAGCCCGAGTGCCGTGGGCAGGACGTCGTCCGCCGGCACGAGGCGGTTGACCAGCCCCCACCGCTCGGCGACCTCGCTGGTCACGTACTCGCCGGTGTAGAGCAGCTCCAGGGCGATGCCCATCGGGATGCGCTTGGGCAGGACCACGGACCCGAAGTTGGCGCCCATGCCGATCTTCGCCTCGGGCAGCCCCATGGGGACCCCCGGCGCGGCGACGCGGAGGTCGCAGGCCAGCGCCAGCTCGAAGCCGCCGGCGACCGCGGCGCCGCCGATCGCCGCGACGACCGGCACCGGCGTCTCGGTGACCACCTCGAAGAGGGCCCGGGTGGGCCGGTTCATCGGCGGGCGGAACCGCTCCCCGCGGAGGTCCTGCTCGCGGATCTCCGTGAGGTCGAAGCCGGCGCAGAAGGCCGGCCCGTTGGCGGCCAGGACGACCGCGCGGACGTCACCGTCCTCGGCGCAGCGCAGCAGCTCCTCGACGAGGTCCGCCTGCAGCGCGGAGGACAGCGCGTTCCGGCGCTCCGGCCGGTCCAGGGTGAGCACGCGGACGTGCCCGCGCTCCTCGACGACGAGTCCCGACTCCCGGCGCTGCGCATCTCCCATGCCAGCAACCTGCGCCACCCCCCGGGCCGAGCGCAAACGAGCCGGAGGGTGCACCGGTCCGTCCGTGGACGACCTGTCGCGCGCGGCCCCCTTGCGTGCGTGGCACCCCGTGCACACGCTGCTGGTGTCAGGGGGAGGCATGCGGAGTGCGCCCTCGCGCCACGTCTGCGCTGCGCCGGCCTCGGGTCTGCCGTGGTCACCGGCGCAGGCCGTGGGCCGGGTCGACGGCGGGCGCTCCGCGTGGCGACGAGGAGCCGCCATGAGCGGAACCGACGCACGTCTGGGGCGCTGGCTCGATCTCGTGGGGACAGTCCTGCGTCAGCCGCTCGCCGAGTTCCCCCACCGGGAGATCCACGCCGAACTGGTGGCCACCTTCGACGCCTATGCCACGGGCCTGCACATCGCCGACGCCGCTGGCCGGCGCGACATGCACGCCCAGCCGGCCGCCCTGACCGGCGCGCGGCTCGAGGAGCTGCGCCCGTTCGGCGACCTGGGTCCCCTGGCCCGGTGGTACGGGGCCACCCGCTCGACCTCGCCGCAGATCTCCGGACACGTGCCCTGGGCCATCGCCGACCGGCGGGTGGTCGCCCAGTGGCGGGAGGTCAGTCGGACCTACGGCGTCACCGAGCAGCTCTGCATCCCCCTGCACAGCTGCCGGAGCGAGCGTCGGGACCTCCTGGCCGCTCGCCCGGACGGCGGCTTCTCGGACGGCGACCTGGAGCTGGCCGGCCGGCTGCAGCCGCTCCTCGTCGGCCTGGACCGACAGGCCGCCGAACTGGCCCGCTGGCAGCAACGGCGCGCCCCGTCGCCGGCCGGCGCCACGTGCCCTCGGGCAGCCGTGGACGAGTCTCGGCTGACCGGGCGTGAACTCACGGTCCTCTGCCTGCTCGCCGAGGGGTTGACCGCAGGGGCGATCGGACGGCGCCTGGTCATCTCCCCCCGCACGGTGCACAAGCACCTGGAGCACGTCTACGCCAAGTTCGGCACCGCCGATCGGCTCACCACCGTCCTGCGCGCCCAGCACCTGGGCCTGCTGCCCTGAAGCCGGCACCTCGACCGACCCGCTGCCGCGCCGGTCCACCGCCACAGCGGTGGTGTGCGGTCGGGGCGAGTCCGAGGACCCGGGAGCGCCACGACCGCACACCACCCCGTGCGGGCCGGGCCGGCCCTCATCGGCGCCCGCCAGCGGCGTCGTGACCCTCCGCAGGCGTCCCTGAGCGGTTCTGGAGTCAGTCCCACCCCACCCGTCACACCCGCCCCAGACGCCTCGGCGGCCTGAGGGGACCGGTCCGTCCGGACCGGTAGACAGGACGCCATGAGCACCACGCAGGTCCGGACCGCCGACCCGAGCAGCCGGCCGGCCGTGGCGATCCAGGTGACCTCGACGCCGGTGCTCAGCTACGCGCTGGCGCACAACCGCGTCCCCGTGGTCTCCCGGCTGGCGTTCACCAACCACGGCGGCGCGGTGCGCGGGGCGACCGTGCGGCTCGGCGTGCGCGACGCCGAGGGTCCGATCGGCACCCCGGTCGAACTGCTCGTCGACCTCGACGCCGGCCAGGCCACCGTGCTCAACGACGTCGGCCTGGTCATGGACCCCGCGGCGATGCTGCAGATCGAGGAGCAGCGGCCCGGCTCGATCGAGATCGACCTGCTGGTGGACGGCGAGGACGTCGGCGGCACCGCCGTCCCGGTGCAGGTGCTCGCCGCCAACCAGTGGCTGGCCGCCCCCGTGCCGCTGGCGCTGGAGATGCTCGCCGCGCACGTCCTCCCCAACCACCCGACGGTGACCACGCTCATCGGCGAGGCCGCCGACCTGCTCGAACAGCGCACCGGGAGCGGGTCGGTGCAGGGCTACCAGTCCGGCCCCGAGCGGGTCGACGAGATCGTCGCGGCGCTCACCGAGGCGATGCACCGCCGCGCCATCCGCTACACCGAGCCCCCGGCCTCCTGGGCCGACGTCGGGCAGAAGGTGCGCACCCCCGGCGACGTCCTCGACGGGCGGGTCGGCACCTGCCTGGACACCGTGGTCACCCTGGCCGCCGCCCTGGAGCAGGCCGGCATCCGCCCGCTGCTGTGGGTCGCCGAGGGTCACGCGTTCCTCGGCTACTGGCGCGAGGAGCGCAGCGCCGAGAGCGTCGCCACCACCGACGTCGCACCGCTGGTCAACCTCGTCGACCTCGGCCTGATCCGGCTGGTGGAGACCACGCTGCTG
>Ga0196965_1001131_pt1 | contig 11012 bp, 7 predicted proteins | sample S1_20metaG_FD_148668 | JGI IMG/M metagenome (GOLD analysis project Ga0196965, IMG submission 148668) | Soil microbial communities from Anza Borrego desert, Southern California, United States - S1_20 | ecosystem: Environmental > Terrestrial > Soil > Desert | place: USA: California | collected... | reverse complement strand
AGATATTTCAAAAGGCATGCTTGAGAAAGGCCGGGAAAAAATATCGAGGCTTGAACTTACCTCCAAAATAGAGCTACTCCACGGAGATTCAGAAAATTTACCCTTCCCGGATAATACTTTTGATGCTGTAACCGTTTCATTTGGAGTTAGAAATTTTGAAAACCTGGAAATGGGACTAAGTAATATTTATAAAGTATTGAAACCTGGAGGCTCGTGTGTTATTCTTGAATTTTCAAAACCCAAAAAATTTCCTGTCAAACAATTCTACAATTTCTATTTTAAAAATATTTTACCATTAATGGGTAAAATGATTTCTAAAGATAATGCAGCATACACTTACCTTCCCGAATCTGTCCAGGCATTTCCCGAAGGAAAAAGTTTTATTGAAATTTTTAAAAATATCGGATTTAAAAAAACAAGATGGGTTTCATTAACATTTGGAATAAGCTCCATTTATTACGGAAAAAAGGAATAATTCTTTTCTTTCTTTTCGTCTTTATACTTAACCATGCCTTTGCCCAGAAATATCAGGAAATAAATCTGCCTAATTCTGACAATCATAAACTTCATTACGGGTTTGTAATTGGCGGGCATGTTTCAAAATACAAGCTCAAATACAATAAAATTTTTATCCAGGACGATTCCATTCATGCGTTAAAGCCCCTCAATTCCGGAGGTTTTTCTATAGGCTTTCTCGTAAACAAAAGGCTGGGGGATTATTTTGACCTAAGGGTGTTGCCTACCGCCGGATTTTATGAAAACACCATCAAATACATGTATGCAAATAGCGCAAATAATATAAGCAAAACAGTAGAGGTAACCTACCTGGAAATTCCCCTTCTTCTTAAATACAAATCTGAAAGAAGAAAAAACTTCAGAATGTATCTTGTAGGGGGTATTAAGCCTGCCTTTGAGGTGACGAACAAAAAGGATGATGAAAGAGAACATCTCAATATTGATAAAACCAATATGTCTGTGGAGTATGGTGTAGGTGTTGATATTTATTATCCTATGTTTAAATTCTCCCCAGAGCTCCGTTTTTCACAAGGAGTGGTGGATATGCTATCGCCTAGTGGATCGGTTTACAATAGACCAATTGATGTTCTCAGAACGCATTCAGTATCCTTATACTTAATTTTTGGCTCGTGAGAAAATTAGCATTAATCACGGGCGCAACCTCAGGAATTGGCAGAGCTACTGCTCTTTTGTTGGCAAACAATAACTTCAATCTCATTATTTGCGGAAGACGAAAAGAGTTATTGGATTCTCTTGAAGAAGAGATTAATGGAAAAGCTGAAGTCTTAAAGCTTACTTTTGACGTGAGTGACAGAAACCAGACTGAAGATACCTTGAATTCAATTCCGGAAGATTTTAAAAATATTGATGTTCTTATAAACAATGCCGGCAATGCCCATGGCCTCTCTCCTATACAGGATGGGCATATTGAGGATTGGGAAAAAATGATTGACATCAATGTAAAAGGCCTTCTTTATGTTTCCAAATTTTGCATGCCATTAATGATTGAACGCCAACAAGGACATATAATCAACCTGGGGTCAATAGCGGGAAAAGAAACTTACCCTAACGGAAATGTTTATTGCGCTTCTAAGTTTGCAGTAGATGCTTTAAGTAAATCAATGTTAATGGATCTGAATAAGTTTGGGATTAAGGTTTCGGAAATTAACCCGGGAATGGTAGAAACCGAATTTTCAAAAGTCAGATTTAAAGGGGATGAAGAAAGGGCAAAAAATGTATACAATGGTTTAGAACCACTGACTGCCCATGACATTGCTGATATAATTCTCTTTATAATTACCCGTCCCCGTCATGTAAATATCAGCGAATTAATGGTTTTGCCGACTGCACAAGCCAGCGCTACCATTGTCAACAGAAAATAATTTCTGGGAATCATCAATAAAACAAAAAGGCTGATCAATCAGCCTCCTCATTTTTATTTTTATTTTTTAACTTCCGATTAGCGTTTAAACCCTACCACCGCTGCCGCGCAGTGCGACTTAGAACCCTCAAAAGTAAAAGTCATATAATAAATTCCTGTTACTTTACATGGGAAGTTTATGGCTTTGTAAAACTTCTTATTTACCTTATCATAATTGGTGGTAATAAGCTTTCTGTTTGAATCATAAATGGTCAATACTATCCCATTAGCTTCTCCGTCTTTACCATTTATTGCAAATAAATATTCTGTGTCCTTACTGAATACGTACGAGTATTCGATCTTGGCTTTGGCACCTCCGGCCCCATCAATCTTATAACTTTTAACAAAGGTATAACCCCTGGACTGAATTTCCGCGATACATGCTTCATTGTAGGACTCAGCGTTACACTGCGCCATCAACGAATAACTGCATGTAAAAATTGAAAGTATGATTAGTATAAATATCTTTTTCATTTCTATTCTTATTTACTTTTGGCTGATCTTAATTTTTAATAAGCTGCAAATAATTATTTAGTAACCTTCTGACGAATTGTTTCAGTTAGCCTTGTTATATCAGCCAAATTCTGATCTGTAACTTTCACTGTACTTGTACTGTTATTTACTACTGTAAGCACACCATCAATTTCTTTAAAAGTAGATTCTTCGTAGGTTGTTAAAATCTCGATGTTATTGTATACCTCGTGCAACGGTTTCAAATCATTAATAAACTCATTGATATTCGGGTCACTTTCATAAAAAGAAAGTAAAAGCATGAGCTGATCTATTATAATTTTCTGTTCACCAATCTTATCACTTAACTCTTTATTTGGATTTTGCTTATTAATCTGACAGGTGATGTGCAAAGCTTCAAGCCAACCGCCGGTAAGTAGGAGAATACTCAAGTTTGACCGGTTTTGATTTTGTAAGTACTGGTTTATCTTCTCAAAATTCTGTGTGGTAATTAAGAGCAGTGAATCCAGATTTTTGCTATTGCTTGCCAGTCTTTTAAGCGTCCTGATGTCAAAAAACTGCCCTAAATTCAAGCCATCGGACAACTCTTTTATTGCCGTAAGATAAGTAAGTCCATCCTGGTTCTGCTCAAATATGTTGGTGTATCCTAGATCAGTACCAAAAATCCCTAAATTAACAGCCTTTTGGAAATTGCTATTATAATTAGACATATTGTCTGTAGAATTAAGAATGGATTTATCGTACTTTGTTCCTAAGTCCTTGATCAAAAAAGAGATTTCCAACGGGGAGGGAATCTGTTGAATGATCTCCTTCAAGGTTTCTTCCGAAATTGAAGGTTCTGCCGCTTTTTCATTTGCTAAACTTTCCAGAAGCGCCTTATCATCGTTTTTAGGACTTGAGCACCCTACCATAATTAGTAGCAAGATGCATGCTGTAATTTTTTTCATAACCCTCGTTTTATTATTCATATTTCAGAAAATAGATAATTAATTTATTTACTAAAGATTTCAATTATTTTTTTAAATACTTCAAAATACAAAGCAAAATAAAGTATCAGAGACATTAACCATATTACTATAATATTGAAATAAAATGTGTCGTATAATACGCCGAACATATGCTTTACAGGAGCAAAAAAGTGCGTACGATAATCCAGGAAACTAGCCGGCTTTACCGGGTCGGTATAGACCGGGTCCGATTGCTTCAGAAGTCTGTTTTCATACTCTATAATCCTGTCCTTGGCATTCACATTTCTAACCAAATCCGACAGGCTCTCATTAAAATACTTGTCCTTGAAATCATTAAGCTTGAAATCAAATTTGGATTCCTTTAAAGCAATGAACCTTTCTTTAAGGCTTTCCGCCTTACTGAATTTCTCCAGATAAAACTTCTCAAGGGCTTCAAGCTGGCTTCTTAACTTTCCTGCCACTTCATCATTAAAGCCCTCCATAGAAAGCACCTTATCCAGGTCGAGCTTGTTACCGGCCATAAAGTCCTTTTCACCGGCAAGCTCATTTTTGATCAGATCAAGACTAAGCGCAACTTCTCTTTTTACTGAATCATCCGTTGACTTATAATTGTTTTGACTAAAAGTTATCTTTTCCAGCACCTGTGGAAGCCAGTATGCTTCTTTAAAATCGGCTACCGCCGTCTCCTTTTCCAAAGTGTAAAAAGAGGCCTGGTAGGGATTGTTTTTGTAGTGATATACGGCGATGGCTTCATAAGCCCATCTGGAAGCCATTAAATCAGCTATAATTGGCACTTTTCCTTTGGTGCTTATCATGTTATTCAACTTGTCAAAGCTAAAAAGCAGCCCACTCAATACCATTTGAGGGATCAAAAGAAGTGGAATAATGATGTAAACCGTCACTGCGGAGTTAAACGCAGAGGACACATTCAATCCCAATACATTTGCAAAACAGGAAATTGAAAACAATGCAAGCCAGTAGCTAAAGGTCATTGAGTCTATCTCCAGAATGTAATTGCCCAACAAAACGAAAGATAGCGTTTGTATGGCTGATAGGAAAAACAAGATTGAAAGCTTGGAGCAGAGGTAACTTGTCCTGCTTAAATTTAAAAAAGCTTCCCTTTTAAGGATTTTTCTATCTTTTATAATTTCCTCCGCACTAACGGTGAGGCCCATAAATAAGGCGACCACTATGGCAATCAGAATAAATGCAGGAATATTTTCATTGAAACGGTATACATACGCGCCACCTTCAGTAACGTTTTTGTACCGGATCACAAATGCCAATAAAAATGCTAAAAGAGGTGCCTCTAACAAGTTTATAATCAGGTATTGCTTATTGCTTATTTTAGATAAAAAATCCCGTGTGGTAAAAATCAGGATTTGCTTAAGCTTGGAAGGTATTTTTAAATTTTTAGGTGGCTGTTCTTTAATATCTTCTGTTTTATCCAGCTTGAATTTCTCGGTAAATAACTCATTCCATTGCTGAGGATTTACTTTCCGTTTATTTGTGAACTGGCCATACTCATCAACAACTTTTGCCTCTATTATGTTGAAAATTTGTTCAGGATTAACGTTTCCGCAAACTCCGCACTGACCTCTTTCACTGTCTACCTGGTGGGTTGCTTTCTTAAAATAAGTAACAGCTTCCACAGGATTTCCATAAAAAATGGGATATCCGCCGGTATCCATTATAAACATCTTATCAAACATTTTATAGATGTCTGAAGATGGCTGGTGGATTACTACAAAAATTAATTTTCCTTTTAGCGAAAGCTCTTTTAAAAGGTCAATTACATTTTCCGAATCTCTTGAAGATAGCCCTGAAGTAGGCTCATCCACAAACATTACTGCAGGTTCTCTTATAAGTTCAAGAGCAATATTCAAACGCTTTCGTTGTCCCCCGCTGATCGTCTTGTCTAATACACTCCCTACTTTAAGATCTTTTCTTTGTTCAAGCCCGAGACTTGACAACACTTCTATAACCCTTTTGTCTAATTCTGCTTCATTGAGGTCTTTGAAACAAAGCTTGGCATTATAGTATAAGTTTTGATACACAGTAAGCTCCTCAATCAGCAAATCATCCTGAGAAACATAACCTATAACGCCCTGTATTTTGTCCTTTTCTTTATGGATATTAATTCCATTAATTAAGACTTCCCCATCAGTGGGTGATTCTATTCCGGCCAGTACGTTAAGCAAGGTAGTTTTACCTGCTCCACTTGCACCCATTATTCCAATGAGCTTTCCCGGTCCTTCGGAGATATTTACATTTCTTAAACCAATTCCGCCATTTTTAAACTTATACTCCAGTGCTTTCGCATTGAAGGAAAGTTTATTGGCTTTGAAATCGGCTTGAAAATTAACAATCAAATCGCTGTAATACAGAGGCGCACTCTTCGGCCCTTTTATAGTACTTCCATTTGAAAACAAATAGACGTGATTGTATTTAACAATAAAGCCATTCAGGATCAAATCGTCCTTTCCAATGTACTTCACAAAATACAGATCCACACTATCCACTTTCATAAACAGGATGGTACCGTTAAGGTTTTCCGTAAAAATGTGTTTTAACTGGGGATTAGGAATGATGGGCTCCGAATTAACGACCAACAAATCACTGAAATCAAGAGAAGCAAAATCTTCTGTTAAAACAAAAGCCTCTATTAATTTAAACTCATCTTTCCCAATGTTGAAAACATTAGAAATCGTATCTATTATTTCCATTCTTTGGAAGGCCAGGTTCTTGTCGGAGGCCACCAATTCAAGGATTTTAATTAATACAATTACCTTTTGTTTCTGAGTTAATGTTTTATTGATCTTTTTACATATTGCAAGGGTCTTAACAGAATCTTTAACAGAAGTCAGTTTTTTCTCAACCTTAACTTCTCCATTATCTTCTACATTATATCCTACAAACTGATCGTACAGGTCTACATATTCCTTCACGGAATCTTTATCCAATTCTTGTTGAAAGAATCGGATTATATAATCCCTTTCATTTTCAGTGACGCCCCCGTCCTGCTTTGTGATAATAGCAAATAACTGCGTCAGCGCCTTTAAGATTTCCTCACTCATACTCTATTTGCTTTAGGAATAAAGAAGAAAAAAAATGGTTTCAAAATAATTGTTAATGGTCCTTGATTATTCTAGTATGTTTTAAATTCAAATGGAATTTCAACCAATTCAGAGAATTCTTCTCCAGCCTCTTGCATGTCTTCATCGTCTTCATTGTAATACCACATCACGCTCATTCCAGGTATATCCTCCAACTTGGAAAGTATATCCAGGATAAGTTTTGATGAAGCTGTATTAAAGTACTCAAGTTTGAATACAAAGCTTGTCTTAGGATTAGGGCTTGCACCGTATTTTCCTAACCATTCCAATATAGGACGATAAAATTCAGCCGAATCTTCGGGCAATGATCTACCTGATATTTCGAATATTCCGTTGTTCTTATCTAATATTATTTTCGGAGTATCTTCTGCGCCTTCTAAATTTAATATTTCCATATCCTTAAATTTTAAATCTGTCTTTTATAGTTCTGATGGTTCGCGTGAAATCGTTGTTTGCAAAGAAAAGAATGCTGTTGTGTCGTTCAATTTCTCAAAATCATAGGCAAGTTTCTGACCTGATTTCCTGGCCATATCAACAAAGCCTAATCCTGCGCCTCCCTTTTCAGATAAGTCATTATTTTTAATAATTTCCTTATAAAGAGTCTTCAAGCCTTCCTTATCCAAACCATTGATCTGATCAAGTTTGTTTTTCAACATATCTACCTTATCAAGATTAATAGGATTTCCGGAAGTGATGATGTATTCATTCTGATGTTTTCCGATTAAGAAAATAGCGGAATGATTTCTATCAGAAGGCGCTTCATTTTCTTCGTAGTGTTTTACAATATTTTGCAAACACTCTACCATGACGTTAAACACCTTTCTTTTAATATTAGATTCCTCTCCTATGGAATCCATATTACGTTCGGCCATTGACAATACTGACTTGGTAATCTCCTGGGTAAACTCTCCCTCATACACAAGTATCAGATTCCTCTGTAGCATTGTTTTATGCAATTCATAAATATACTTCATACGGGTTCACTTTAGCGTTTTTTATTATTTTACAATTTTATATAGTTTAAATTATAATTTTCAAGTAATATACCTCTCTAATGGTACTTATACTTTTTTATTTAAAACTTCACTCCGATCATTAGCACGTCGTCGGTTTGCTTGGTATCACCCTTCCATGCTTCCCACTCCTGATCCAATACCTTATGGACGTTGCTCAATTTAGACTTATGGTTATTTTGAATAATTTCACGGATCCTTCTTGGACCAAACTTAGTATTTTCAGGCCCGCCGAACTGGTCAGGGAACCCATCGGAACAGAAGTATATGGCTTCCCCTGGTTTTACCGACAATTTTGTATTTGTAAAGTTTGTCTGGTTCTTGTATTTACCTCCACCAATCGGGAATTTATTACCCTTCACCTCCTCAAGGCCCTCAGCAGTCATATAATACAAAGGCCTGTGGGCTCCGGCATATTCAACTGTTTTACTTTTTAAATTTATCTTACATAAGGCGATATCCATCCCATCCTTAGTTTTAGAATCAACAGAGTCTTGTCTTAATGTTTTAGTCACTGCTTCATCCAATTGATCTAAGATTATTCCTGGTGTCGATATCTTTCTACTTTTGACTATATCATTCAATAAGAAATAACCGATCAATGATATCAAAGCGCCGGGAACTCCATGACCGGTACAATCCACAGCAGCCAGATAAACATCATCGCCCATCTGCACAAACCATGGAAAATCACCACTCACCACATCTTTTGCTTTATAGAGTATAAATGACTCGGGTAGCACTTTATTGATTAGCGCCGTATCGGGAAGAATTGCTCCCTGGATCCTTTTAGCATAATTAATACTTTCGGTGATCTTCTTATTCTTGGTCTGAACTTCCAATTCAATGAGTTTCCTGTCGGTAATGTCATGAGATACCATAAGAATGGATTCGATATCCTCCATTTCATTATACTCAGGAATAGCATTTACCTGCATTACCCTATCCCCCATCGCTGACGGAAAGTCCATTTCCAGGGCAATCTTTTCATTCTTTGCAATAACTTCACCTATAATCTTCAACCACTGATCTGATAAAGACCCGTCAAGCTGAACTTCTTTTAGTTCTTTGTTCAGGAACTCATTAGGTATTTGACCGGTATAAGACTCAATAATCGGATTGATGTAGAATACTTTTCCTTCTCTATTGAACCTTGTTATAAGATCCGGAGAATTTTCTGATAATGCCTGCATTTGTCCCCTCATCCTGCTTTCTTTCTCTGCCAGTAATCTTTCCGTGATGTCCCTTGAATTTATTACCAAACCTTTAATGGCAGGGTCAGCAAGCATGTTTCTTCCTGTAGCTTCCAGCCAAATAGATTCGCCGTTTTTTCTTTTGTATTCGTAGGTAATGGTTACTTTTTGATCAGGCGTCTCCAATAATGACTTAAACATTCCTTTCACCGTATCCACCCCACCTTGTTCTACATAGCAGATGTCCTTAATACCCACCATTTCATTTTGGCTATATCCTAAAATCGGCTCTACCGACGGACTTATATAAGTGATTTTACCATCCTTTTCATAAATTGTGATGACCTCGGAAGCATTTTCAAGCAACACCTGGATCCTTTTCTGAGCCATATTAACTTCCTCAATCTGATCTTCCAGAGCATGATTGGTTCTTTTAAGCTCTTCTTGTGTTGCCTCCATTTCTTCAGCATTCTGCCTTAAGACCTCTTGCTGGATCTGCAGCTCCTCACTAAGTTTTGTGGATTCATCCAGGAGGTTTTTCGTCCTTAGGTTGACTTTAATATTGAAGATGGTTCTGGCAATAATTACACTGATCTCCTGAACAAATTTCACCTGGCTCGAACTGAATTTTTCAAACCCTGCAAATTCCATCACTCCATAAACCTCTTCGTTGGTAATCAGGGGTTGAATAAGAATACAACTTGGCCTTTGATCTCCTAATAATCCGGAAGTGATGGATACATAGTTGTAAGGAATCTCGGTTCTTAATAAGGTATCCTGTTCTATTGCAGCTTGTCCAACTAATCCTTCGGCAAATTTAAACTTAGCTTCCAGATACTTCTTTTTGTTGTATGCATAGCTTGCCCTCATTTCAATGAAAACATCGTCAGGATTATCATCATTGACTACATAAAACGCGCCCTGGATAGCATTGATCTTATTTGTAATGTAGGCAGCAATCTCATTTCCCATCTCCTCAATGTCTGTGTGGGCACGAAGAATTTCTCCAATTTCAGCAACGCCTATTACAATCCAGTTTCGTTCTTTATCTCTTTTTTCCGCATCCTGGATACTATCCCGCATAGTAATTAAAGCAGTTCCCAAGGTATCATCATCACTTAGAGGCCTGAAATCCGCGTCAAAATTTCCTTCTCCGATTTTATGGGCGAAACTTGCCGTTCTCTTCAAGCCTTCCACGAGCTCGCTCAGGGTTGAAGCCATTTCTCCAATTTCATCATTGGAGATTTTTTCAATTTCATTGGGAAGAATACCTTTACCCAAAAGCTGCATAGAACCTTGCAGATTCAGTAAAGGACTGATCATCATCCTTGAAAATATAAAGGCAATGGCAGAAGCGATAAAGAGTATTGCCAGGCCGGCTAAAAGAATAATGTATAATAATCTTTTTGAAGAAGCATATATTTCTTCATGGTCAATCTTTGTAATTATACCCCAATTAGCGGTAGGTATCTTGTTCCATGTTGCTAAAACTTCAGCTTTCCTATAGTCAGTAAAGTCGCCGCTACCCTTTTCCCCTGAAAGAGAATACTTGGTAAGTTCGTCATTTTTCTCTCTGAGAGGCGTGCTTTTATTGTACCTGGTCGGGCTGATGTATACGCCTTTTTCCTTATATAACCTTGTAATGATTATCTCGCCGGTTTTACCCAGATTAGCGGTATCCAAGGCTATGTCATAAACAGCAGACATATTTAGCTTTAATAATACAATACCTTTGGAAACATCACCCTCTGTTACAGGAGCGCCGGCATATAAATAATGCGCATTTTTTTCTTTGAATGGAAGACTATAATAAATTCCGTCTTTCGAAGAAGAAAAAGTAAACCCATCAGGATCGCCCAATGTTTCTCCTAATGCAACACCTTCTTCATTTTCCTTAAACAATACTTTGCCTTGAAGGTCAATCAAGTATAGATTTTCAAAAAGCAGGTTACTTTTAACCAATGAAAGATCAATTGAAGGCCCTGAAGAAGCAACGTCCATTAGCAAAGACGAATCACTTGTCGCGGATAAAAAAGGATCGGCAGAAGCTTGTTGAGCAGAAAAAACCTGTTTGATGTCTTCTCTTTGTTTGATTAAAGTTAAGTTGAGGTTTATCCTGTTAAGAAGCGCTTCAATTTTTCCCGCCCTTAATTCTCCAACAAGACTTAAATTCTGAATATACTTATCTTTGATTCCCTCTTTGTTTATTTTAAAGGCTACAAAACTCAAGCCTACAATAGCTACCATCACTACTAGTAGCATAAGGAGAGTCATTTTGCCGCCGATATTCAATTTCTTTATCATATTGCCATTAT
>Ga0196965_1001130_pt1 | contig 11018 bp, 7 predicted proteins | sample S1_20metaG_FD_148668 | JGI IMG/M metagenome (GOLD analysis project Ga0196965, IMG submission 148668) | Soil microbial communities from Anza Borrego desert, Southern California, United States - S1_20 | ecosystem: Environmental > Terrestrial > Soil > Desert | place: USA: California | collected... | reverse complement strand
CGTCGGACCTGGTCCCGGCCGAGCAGCTCGCCGGCCGCGGCATCCCGGGACGGGCGGGGTCGGCACGCCGCCGTACCCGCCCGGCCGGAGGATGGCCGCGTGCGCGCGGTGGTGAGCAGGGTCGGTACGGCCGCCGTGACCGTGGACGGCGCGGTCGTCGGCCAGATCGGCCGCGGCCTGCTGGCGCTGGTCGGGGTGGGCCGTGAGGACGACGCGGAGCGGGCCCGGACGCTGGCGCGCAAGGTGCACGAGCTGCGGGTCTTCCCCACCGAGGACGGCGCCCGGTCGGTAGGCGACCTCGGCCTGCCGGTGCTCGTCGTCAGCCAGTTCACGCTCTACGCCGACACGCGCCGGGGACGGCGTCCCTCCTGGGCCGACGCCGCCCCCGGCGAGACGGCCGAGCCGCTGGTCGAGGAGGTGGTCGCCGAGCTGCGCCGCCGCGGCAGCGAGGTCGCCACGGGGGTGTTCGGAGCGCGCATGCTGGTCTCGTCGGTCAACGAGGGGCCGATGACCTTGCTCCTGGAAGTCTGAGCGCCGGCCGAGCCGGGTACCCAGGCGTGACACGACACACGTCCTGTGCGTTGGCTGGGAAACGGGCATCCGTGGAACACCTGACCCCATCCGGGCCGTTGGACAGGGCGTACCACACGGACACAGAGCGGGGGCTCACCGGCTGACCAGGCCGGCCGAGCGGCCCCACCCCCGACGCCCGGGTGCTCCGTCGCCCATCGACGACCGACGGTGTGCATCCGACCCGAAGGCAAGGACGAAGACAGATCGTGACGCTGCTGCAGTCTTCCACCACTGACACCCTCGAGGTCCGCTCGTCGCGCCGCGAGCCGGACACCAGCGGGCTGGTCTCGACCGACCTCGTCCGGGTGTACCTCAACACCATCGGCAAGACGGCGCTGCTCACCGCCGAGCAGGAGGTCGAGCTCTCCAAGCGCATCGAGGCCGGTCTGTACGCCGAGCGCCTGCTGACCGAGCGGCAGCTGACCCCTGCGCTGCAGCGGGACTACAAGGCGCTGGCCGCCGACGGCAAGGCCGCCAAGCGGCACCTGCTGGAGGCCAACCTGCGCCTGGTCGTCTCGGTGGCCAAGCGCTACACCGGCCACGGCATGACGTTCCTGGACCTCATCCAGGAGGGCAACGTCGGCCTGATCCGGGCGGTCGAGAAGTTCGACTACACCAAGGGCTTCAAGTTCTCGACCTACGCGACGTGGTGGATCCGCCAGGCGATCACCCGCGCGATGGCCGACTCCGGCCGCACCATCCGGCTGCCCGTGCACCTCGCCGAGCAGGTCAACAAGGTGGTGCGCACCCGGCGCCGGATCCACCAGGAGCTGGAGCGCGAGCCCACCGCCGAGGAGCTGGGTCTCGAGCTGGACATGACCCCGGAGCGGATCACCGAGCTGCTGGAGTACTCCCGCGACCTGGTGTCGCTGGACCAGACCGTCGGTGCCGACGAGGAGTCCCGGCTCGGTGACTTCATCGAGGACGCCGACGCCGCGGTCGCCGAGGACGCCGTGGCCTTCCAGATGATGAAGGGCGACGTGCGCAACGTGCTCTCCACGCTGGAGGAGCGGGAGCGCGACGTCGTCGTGCTGCGCTTCGGCCTGGACGGCGGCCAGCCGCGCACGCTGGAGCAGATCGGCAAGCAGTTCGGTCTCTCCCGCGAGCGGGTCCGCCAGATCGAGCGCGAGACGATGGCCAAGCTGCGCGACCCGCAGCGCGCCGACGCCCTGCGCGACTACCTGGCCTAGTCCCGGACACAGCGAGAGCCGGTCACCGTGTGGTGACCGGCTCTCGCCGTGTCTGCAGGCGGTGACCACGGCCACCTCGGCACGTGAGCCGCTCGGCGGGAGACGGCGCCCCGACGCGGGGCCGGAGGCCTCCCGGCGCGGTGCCGTGGACACGCTCCGCGCAGGCCGGGGACGGCACCTGGCCGCGGTGTCGTCCGGGAGGACGACAGATCGCACGGCTCACATGGGTGCCCGCATCCGGCGGGGGCCGGGGTCGACGCGGGCGGTGGGTGGGCCGACGCGGGCGCTGGCGCCGGCGACCACCAGCGACCGGCCGCCGTGCCAGGGATTGGGCGGGCCGACGATCACCGGCTCCAGGGTCAGCTGCAGCACCTCGGGCAGGTCGTCGGCCAGCCGGGCGACCCGCAGCAGCAGGTTCTCCAGCGCCGCGACGTCGGCCGGCTCGGAGCCGCGGTAGCCGTTGAGCAGCGGCCACGCCCGCGGCGCGCGCACCAGCTCGGCGGCGTCCCGGTCGGTCAGCGGCAGGGGCCGGTAGGCGCGGTCGCCGAGCAGGTCGGTGGCGACACCGCCCAGACCGAAGCTGACCAGCGCGCCGAACGACGGGTCGTCGACGATCCCCACGACCGTGGCCACCCCGGGTGCCGCCATCTCCTGCACGATCACCGGATCGCCCGACGGGATCGCCGCGAACGCCGCGCGCACCGCGTCGGCGTCGCCGAGGTCCAGCCGCACCCCGCCCAGGTCGGAGCGGTGCTGCAGCCACGCTGCCGTCGACTTGAGCACGACCGGGTAGCCGACCTCCTCGGCCGCGGCGACCGCGGCCTCGGCGTCCGTGACCGTGCGCGTCCCCAGCAGCGGGATGCCGTAGGCGGCCAGCAGCGCGATGAGCTCCTCGTCGGTGAGCGGCCGCCCGCCGGGTGCCGAGGCCAGCGCCGGCAGGACCACGTCCCGCGCGGCCCGCTCGTCGATCCCCTCGAGCTCCGGCACCTCACCGACCGGGCGGCGTCGCCAGGCGGCGTACTGCGCCACCTTGGCCAGCGCGATCACCCCCCGCTCGGGCGTGGAGAACGACGGCACCGAGCCGCGCGCCGGCGTCCCGTCCTCCCCGGGGACGGCCGTCTCGGCCGGGATGCCCTCGGCGGACAGGAACGTCGCCACGATGGGCTTGTCGGCACCGGCGGCGACCTCGCGCAGGGCGCGGCCGAACTCGGCCGAGACACGGCTGAGCGGGGGCAGGAAGACCGCCACCACGGCGTCCACCCCGTCGTCGTCCACGGCCTCCTGCAGCGCGGCGCGCCACTCCTCGGCCGAGCCTCCGGCGCCGATGTCGGTCGGCGCATCGTGCGCCAGCTCCAGTCCGTACTCCAGGACGGAGTCGGAGACCAGCGCCCCCATCGCCGTGGAGTTGCCGACGACCGCGACCCGGTCACCGGACGGCAGCGGCTGGTGGGCCAGCAGCGTGCCGACGTCGAACAGCTGCGCCAGGGTCTCCACCCGGATCACGCCGGCCGAGGCGAACAGCGCCGCCACCGACTCCTCGGGCACCGCCACCGAGGTGCCGGCCAGGCCCTCGGTCATCCGCACGTGCCGGCCGCTCTTGACCGCCACCACCGGCTTGGTGCGGCCGACCTGGCGGGCGAGGCGGGCGAACTTGCGCGGGTTGCCGAAGCTCTCCAGGTGCAGCAGCACGACCTCGGTGCCGGGGTCGGTCGCCCAGTACTGCAGCAGGTCGTTGCCGCTGACGTCGGCACGGTTGCCGGCGGAGACGAAGGTGGACAGGCCGAGGTTGCGGGTGCGCGCCTGCTCCAGCAGCGCCGATCCCAGCGCACCGGACTGCGCGAAGAAGCCCACCCGCCCGCGGCCGGGGACCCGGGGTGCCAGGCTGGCGTTGAGCCGCACCGCAGGATCGGTGTTCACGATGCCCAGGCAGTTGGGGCCCACGACCCGCATCCCCGAGGCGCGGGCGGCGGCCACGAGCGCGCGCTCGCGGGCCCGCCCCTCGGCTCCGGACTCGCCGAACCCGCCGGTGATCACCACCAGGCCGCGCACCTTCTTGCGCCGCGCGGCCTCGACCACCGCGGCGACCTCCTCGGCGGGCACAGCGACGATCGCGAGGTCGACGTCGTCCGGGACCTCCTCGATGCCGGCGTAGGCGGGGACACCGCGCACGTGCCGGCTGCCGGGGTTGACCGGGTAGATCGGGCCCTGGAAGCCGTAGTCGAGCAGGTGCCGCAGGGCGGCGTGGCCGAGCTTGCCCTCGTCGTTGCTCGCCCCCACCACGGCGACCGACGACGGCGTGAGCAGCCGTGCGATCGATCGCGATTCGCTGCGCTGTTCCCGCTCGTAGGCGACCTGCAGGGCACTCTCGGTCTGCGCGATGGGGAACGTCAGGTGGACGACGCCCTCCTCGTAGGACCGGGTCGGGGTGTACCCGGCGTCGAGGAAGACCCGCACCATCCGGTTGTTCTGCGCCAGCACCTCGGCGACGAAGCGCTGGATGCCCCGCTCCCGTGCCGCAGCGGCCAGGTGCTCGAGGAGCACCGAGCCCAGTCCGCGGCCCTGGTGGGCGTCCTCGACGAGGAAGGCGATCTCTGCATCGTCGGTGTCGGGATACCGGTCGTAGCGGCCCACCGCGATGATCTGGTCACCGAGCAGCACCACGAAGGCGACCCGGTCGACGTGGTCGACATGGGTGAAGCGGTGCAGGTCCTTGTCCGACAACCGCTTCATCGGCCCGAAGAACCGGTAGTAGCGGGTCTGGTCGGAGCTGCGGTCCATCAACCCGACCAGGCCCTCGGCGTCCTCGGGACAGATCGGACGCAGGTGCACCGTGCCGCCGTCGGCGGCGATGATGTCGGCCTCCCAGTGCGCGGGCGGCTGCGGCGGGGCGTCCTCCGCCGGCGGGGTCCGGGTGCTCTGCTCAGTCACGGGGGTCGTCCGGGTCCAGGCCGAAGTAGGGGAACGTGGCGTTGCGGGTGCGGCCGATGGCCCGGTCGACGCGGGACTCGGTGAACGGGTCCCAGTGCGCGAAACCGGTGTAGCCGCCCTCGGTCATGTGCGTCGGTGGCCGGGCGCGCAGCCCGCGGCGAACGACGTCCTCCCGCCAGGACTCGGGGATCTCGGTGGCCGGGTCCAGCCGGGCGCCGGCCGCCTCGGCGATGAGGTGCGTCCAGGCCCGCGGCACGCAGCGCACCAGGCCGTAGCCGCCGCCGCCGAGGGCGATCCAGCGGCCGTCGCAGATCTCGTGGGCGAGGTCGTGGACCGCGCGGTAGCTGGCCCGCTGCCCGTCGATGGTGAGCGCGAGGTCGGCGAGCGGGTCCTCGTGGTGGGCGTCGCAGCCGCACTGGGTCACCAGGATCTCCGGCTGGAACGCCTTGAGGACGCTGGGCACGACGGCGTGGAAGGCCCGCAGCCAGCCGGAGTCGTCGGTGCCGTTGGGCAGGGCGAGGTTGACCGCGCTGCCCAGCGCCTCGTCCGGGTCGCCGGTCTCCTCGGGGAAGCCGGTGCCCGGGAAGAGCGTCAACGGCGTCTGGTGGATGCTCACGGTCAGCACCCGCGGGTCGTCGTAGAAGACGGCCTGCACGCCGTCGCCGTGGTGGACGTCGAGGTCGACGTAGGCGATGCGCTGGTGGCCCTGGTCCAGCAGCCACTGGATCGCCACGGCGGCGTCGTTGAAGACGCAGAAGCCCGACGCGCGGTCGCGCATCGCGTGGTGCAGCCCACCGGCGATGTTGACCGCGTGCTGCGCCCGGCCGCTGTGCACCTGCTCGGCGGCGAGCACGCTGCCGCCGGTGATCAGTGCCGCGGCGTCGTACATGCCGTCGAAGACGGGGTTGTCCGCCGTCCCGAGACCGTGGCCCACGCCGGGGTCGGCCGGCGCGCGCTTGACCGCGTCCAGGTAGGCCGGGTCGTGCACCCGGGTGAGCAGGTCGACGTCGGCCGGCGTGGGCCGCAGCACCTGGAGCCGGTCGGTGGACAGGACGCCGAGACCGTCGGCCAGCCGCATCGTGAGGTCCAGCCGGACCGGGTGCAGCGGATGGTCCCCGCCCATCGTGTAGCCGAGCAACGCGTCGTCCCAGACGACTGCGACCGAGTCACTCACGGGACCCTCCCCGACGTCGACGGCGGTGTCGCGGGCGACGCTACCGTCGGTACCGCCGCGGCGTGCCGGGAACGGTGCCGTCGCGCGAGCGGGCGCACGCGCTCTCCCCCCGTACCATTCGGGACGACACGGAGGAGACCTGTGAACGACCTCATCGACACCACCGAGATGTACCTCCGGACGATCTTCGAGCTGGAGGAGGAGGGGATCGTCCCCCTCCGAGCCCGCATCGCCGAGCGGCTGCACCAGAGCGGTCCGACGGTGAGCCAGACGGTCGCCCGGATGGAGCGCGACGGCCTGCTGACCGTCGAGGGCGACCGGCACCTGCAGCTGTCCGAGTCCGGGCGGCAGCTGGCCACCGCGGTGATGCGCAAGCACCGGCTCGCGGAGTGCCTGCTGGTCGACGTCATCGGCCTGGACTACGCCGAGGTGCACGAGGAGGCGTGCCGCTGGGAGCACGTCATGAGCGAGGCCGTGGAGCGCAAGCTGCTGACCCTCCTCGGCAACCCGACGGTGTCGCCGTTCGGCAACCCGATTCCCGGTCTCGACGCCCTGGGCGGCGAGACCTCCGCGGTCCTCGACTCGCTGACCCTGCTGTCGACCACGGCCACGCCCGAGGGGCGCCGGGTCGAGATCAAGCGGATCAGCGAGCAGCTGCAGGAGGACAACGAGCTCATGCGCCAGTTGGCCGCCCAGGGCCTGCGGCCGGGCATGACCGCTGTCGCCCAGCTGACCGCCGGTTCGGTCAGCCTCGACGGCAACGTGCTGCCGATGGGCGTGGCCCAGCACGTCTTCGTCAGCGCCCTCGACGAGGAGCTCACCCCGGCCGAGGCGGCTCCCCGCCTCTGAGGAAGGGCCCCGTCCTCCCCACCCTCCGCGAGCTCGGGGCGGTGCCCGGGACGGGGCCGCGGCGAGCCTCTGGACGGGGCCTGCCCGGGACGGGGCTGGCGGGACCCTGCGAAGGGTCCACGCTCCCCCGGCTCCTACGGTGGGCCGGGTGAGCGAGCCCTCCGACGCCCCCGCCACCTCCTCCCCCTTCACCGACCTGGCCGCCTTCGTCGCCCTGCCGCGGGTCGGCGGCCTGGCCCTGTCGGCGGACGGCCGGCGGCTGGCGATCGCGGTGCAGACCCTGGACCACGAGAAGACCGCGTGGCAGTCGGCCCTGTGGGAGGTCGACCCCCAGGGACGGCGGCCGGCCCGCCGGCTCACCCGCAGCGCGCCGGGCGAGTCCTCGCCGGTGTGGGCGCCCGACGGCTCGCTGCTGTTCACCTCCGCCCGCCCCGACCCCGGGGCCGGCGACGGAGCGGAGGACCCGAAGCCGGCGCTGTGGAGCCTGCCCGCCGACGGCGGTGAGGCGCGGCCGGTGCTGACCCATCCGGGCGGGATCTCCGGTGTCGCCCTCGCCGCGGACTCCGGCGAGGTGGTCGTCACCGCGTCCGCCATGCCTGGAGCGGGTGACGCCGAGGCCGACGCGGAGCGCCGGAAGCGGCGCAAGGAGGCCGGGGTCACCGCGATCCTCCACGAGGCCTACCCGGTGCGGTACTGGGACAGCGACCTCGGGCCCGCCACCCCGCACCTGTTCTGGGTCGGCGGACTCCCCGCCGAGCCGGACGCGGGTGCCGAACGCCCGCCGGTCGAGCTGCGCGACCTCACCCCCGACGCCGTCCTCCCCGCCGGCGCCGGTGGCGGCCTGGCCCTCTCCCCCGACGGCCGGCTCCTCGTGCGCGTGGAGTCCGTGCCCGACGGCCCGGCGGGCCGGCGGGACCGGCTGGTCCTCCTCGAGACCGGGACCGGGGAGGCCCGCGCACTGGTCGACGACCCGCTCGCCGACCTGGGCGCGCCGCGCTTCTCCCCGGACGGCAGCGCCGTCGTCTGCGTGCGGGAGTCGATGTCGACCCACGACGAGCCGCCGGACTACACGCTGCTGCACGTCGACGTCGCCACCGGCGCGGCGCGGGAGCTCACCCCCGGCTTCGACCGCTGGCCGTCCGCGCCGCAGTTCAGCGCCGACGGGACGGCGGTGTACTTCCTGGCCGACGACGACGGACGGCACGCGCTCTTCCGGGTGTCGACGGACGGCGGGGAGCAGCCGGTGCGCATGACCACCGACGGCGCCTACAGCGACCTGCAGGTGGCCCGCGACGGCAGCGCCCTCTACGCGTTGCGCTCGGCCTACGACGAGCCGCCGGCGCCGGTGCGGCTGGACCCGGAGGCGACCGGCCAGCACCCCGACCCGCTGCCGAACCCGGGCACCCTCGCCGGGTTGCCCGGCACCCTGCAGGAGGTCGAGGCCACCGCCGCCGACGGGACGCCGGTGCACTGCTGGCTGGTGCTGCCCGAGGGCGCGTCGGCGGAGCGCCCGGCGCCGCTGGTGCTGTGGGTCCACGGCGGGCCGTTGATGAGCTGGAACTCGTGGTCCTGGCGCTGGTGCCCGTGGGTGCTGGCCGCCCGCGGCTACGCCGTCCTGCTGCCCGACCCGGCGCTCTCGCAGGGGTACGGGCAGGACTTCGTCCGCCGCGGCTGGGGAGCGTGGGGCGAGGCGCCCTACACCGACCTGATGGCGGCCGTCGACGCCGTGGAGCAGCGGCCGGAGATCGACGAGTCGCGCACCGCCGCGATGGGCGGCTCCTTCGGCGGCTACATGGCCAACTGGATAGCCACCCAGACCGACCGGTTCCGGGCGATCGTCACCCACGCGAGCCTGTGGGACATGGACTCCTTCATCGGCACCACCGATGCGGCCTACTACTGGGAGAAGGAGTGGGGCGACCCGCTGCGCCTGCCCAAGCGCTACGAGCAGAACTCGCCGCACCGCTACGCCGACGCCATCCGCACCCCGGTGCTCGTGATCCACGGCGACCGCGACTACCGGGTGCCGATCGGCGAGGCGCTGCGGCTCTGGTACGACCTGCAGAAGCGCAGCGTTCCCTCCCGGTTCCTCTACTTCCCGAACGAGAACCACTGGGTGCTCACGCCCGGGAACGCGCAGGTCTGGTACGAGACGGTGCTGTCCTTCCTGGCCGAGCACGTCCACGGCCAGGACTGGCAGCGCCCCGAGCTGCTCTGAGGAAGGACCCCGTCCTCCGCACCGTGGAAGGACCCCGTCCTCCTCACCCCTCGCACGCTCGGGGTGGGACCCGGGACGGGGCCACGGCGAGCCTCCGGACGGGGCCGGCCCGGGACGGGCCAGGGTCACCCGGCCTCGCTCGCAGCGGCCGGACCCTCGCTCACCCGGCGGTCCACACCTCGTCGGGGTCGGCGGTCACGGTGACGAGCATGGCCCGCAGCTCGGCCGGGGGCAGGCAGGCGGCGAGCCCGTCGGCCAGCAGCCTCGCCAGGGTGTAGGTGGGGCGGCTGTCGAGCGCCCGCTGCAGCGCGACGTTCGCCATCGCGCCGTCCCCGCGCAGCCACGCGCTGACCGCCAGCAGCGTGGCCGGGGCGGCGTCCATGGGCGCCGGGGCGCGACGGGTGCACTCGGTCCACAGCAGCTCGGCCGCCGCGGCGTCGTCCCCCAGCGCCAGGGTGAGCGCGCGGTCGCGTACCCGGACGTCGGCCAGGGCCCACAGCACGTCGGCCACCTCGCGGTCGGGGAGCCGGCCGACCGAGCGCGGCCGGCAGCGTCGCACGGCCCGCAGCACTGCGTCCCACGAGCGGCGGGCCTCCGCGTCCGGGTCCTGGCGCGCCGGCCGGGCACGGCCGTCCACCAGCTGCCAGGTGACCTCCTCCATCGCGGCCCGGGCCGGGCCGTCGAGCGGCGCGATCCGCGCCTCCAGGACCGCGCGGTCGCGGGCGACGACCTGCCCGGTGGCCGCCGACGCGGCCGCCAGCACGGACACGCGGCTGGTGAGCGGCTCGCCGGCCCCGGGGGCGCAGCAGGCCTCGGTGCAGTCGTAGGACCACCACCGGCCGCCGCGCACGAGCAGGGTGTCCCGCACCGGGATGTCCAGCGCGGCCAGCGCGACGACGGCGTCGTGCACCACGTCGCGGTGCGGCAGGCCCGGGAGGTCGTCACCGCCGGGCAGTCGCCCGCGGTCGTCGGGCGCCTCGGACACCACCGCGACGACGACACCGGCCGGGTCGTCGGTGGCGACGCTGCGCGCCAGCGCCGTCGCGACCCCGGCGGAGGCGGCCCGGGCCGGCAGGTCGGCGCGCGCGGTGAGGCCCACCCGGTTGCCGGTCGGCCCGCCGAGCGCCACCAGGACGACCGACTCGTGCGGGTGGAACCCGACGAGGAAGGGCAGCGCGGCGGCGATGTCGGCGGAGTCGGTGAGGGACACCAGGGGGCGGGTGAGGTCGTCCATGCCAGCGACCCTCGCCGCCGCACCCGCCCGGACGGGCGGCGCGGGGACATCTGTGGACCGGCCGGACGGCTGTGGACGCCCGGCCGGGGAGTGTCAGTCCGAAGCCGCCTGCGTGTCGTACGCCTGCTCGAGCAACGCGGTGAACACCGCGCGATCGGACTCGGCGCCCTCCCGGTCGCCGGTGGCCAGCGTGACCACCCGATCGCCGTCGCGCACCAGCCCCACCAGGCCGGAGGCCTCCCGCTGGGCGCCGCCGGGCTCCGTGACCACGACCTCCACCGACACCCCCGCCGCGGCGTCGCCCACGTCGGGCACGTCGAACGTCGCCAGGTCGACCGTGGCGCTGCCGTGCTCCGGCGAGCTGACCGTCACCTGCGGGCACTGGGCGACCAGCCCGGGCACCCGGCCGACGAGCTCGGCCGCGGGTCCGGCCACGGCCAGCAGCTCGGCGGTGTACGTCGTCCCCTGGACGGCGACCTGCGCGGCGAGGTCCTCGGCGGCCGGCGGCTGGTGCACCGGCAGCGCCTGCAGGGCCGCGGTGCACGACCCGGGCGTGACCTCGAGGTCGGCCGGCGAGCCCATGCCGGCCAGTGCACCCCGGGACAGCTGCTCGCCCGACACCGGGACCACCCGGGCGCCGGGGCCGAACGCCTCGGCGGGCAGCAGCCCGGCGGCCAGGTCGGGAGCGGCAGACGTCGCCGCCGCGGCCTCGGCGGAGGGCGACGGCGCTGCAGTCGACGCGGCCTCCCGGACGTCGGCGCCCGACGCACAGCCGGTCAGGACCGCGCCGGCGACGAGGCCCGTGGCGAGCAGGGCGGTGCGGCGGGCGCGCCGGCCGACCTGCAGGGGCCC
>Ga0196965_1001128_pt1 | contig 11028 bp, 2 predicted proteins | sample S1_20metaG_FD_148668 | JGI IMG/M metagenome (GOLD analysis project Ga0196965, IMG submission 148668) | Soil microbial communities from Anza Borrego desert, Southern California, United States - S1_20 | ecosystem: Environmental > Terrestrial > Soil > Desert | place: USA: California | collected... | reverse complement strand
AAGCCAAATGTATTAACCATACTTATGCATTGGATGCCCATGTCTACAAAAATGATTTTCCGACTGCTCCCGGATATATTTTACTTGCCGTTATTCCTGATTTGAACAAATTGAAAGCAGGCAATGCTTTTGAGCCCAAAGCCCCGGTAAGTTTATTGGAACAGATAGAAGTTTTTTTCAAAAGGATAAGCTCTCCATTTACAAGGCTTTCAGCGACTAACCCAAGATATGAAAAGGTCAATTTTTGCCTGAAGGTAAAACTCATTCTCGGTAAAGATGAGAACTATTATAAGGAAAAACTTCAGCAGGATTTGAGGGAATTTTTGGCGCCTTGGGCAATAGGAGAATTCAGCAAACTCACTTTTGGGCAACCGGTTACAAAGTCAGATGTGGTCGGTTTTTTGGAAACGAGAGATTATGTGGACTACATCATTGAACTTTTGATGGGGCATGAATCCGAATTCCCGAAGGATCAATATGAAGTAGTTCCTCATACCCCAAGGTCAATTCTGATAGCAGGGGGAATTGAGGTTTGTGTTTGCCAAAATGACTGTGAAGAATGGTATAGGGAAGGAAAGTGTGAGAATGAACCGGAGTTGGTAGTGGATTATTGTAACAGAATTATCTTGTAATATGGAAATGAGCATGAGCAAAAAGCTCACCCAAACGAGGATGATTATCATGTGAATTCCATGTGGCAATTAAAAAACAAATTATATATACATGAAATTAACCACAAAGGACACAAAGATTTACACAAAGGTCACAGAGAATTACACTTTATGATCTCCGCGTATTCTCCGTCTCTCTGTGGTTAAAAATAAAAATAACCCAAAGTGGAAGAACTAAAGGAAAACAAATTCATAAGCAAGACAAATTCAGGATTCCCTGAATACCTGGATTTTAACGCCTTACGAAAAGAAGGAATTGAATACCTTGGCCAGCTTTCCGGAAAGCTCTGGACCGACCATAACGTTCATGACCCCGGAATTACCATCCTTGAAATTCTTTGTTATGCACTTCTTGACCTGGGTTACAGAACCAATCTTCCTGCAATAGATCTTTTTACCAGAAGTCCTAAAGATAGTTTTCCTGACAACAACTTTTTTACGCCTTCCCAAATATTAACCTGTAACCCGGTAACAATTACCGATTTCAGGAAATTATTGATTGATATTGAAGGCATAAAAAACGCCTGGCTGGAAATAGCCGAAGATCAAAAAGATTTTTGTAAAAGAGATATACAGCCCACAACTCATACCCATGACCATGTGGATTGTGTTGAGTTTTTAAATGGACTATACCATGTATACATTGATTTGGAAAAGAATCTTCAAAAGGACTTCAAAACAGAACAAGAAAGAAGAGACTATTCAAAATCAATTTACAAAAAAGTAAAAGAAGCCTTAATGGCTCACCGCAACCTTTGCGAGGACTTTGTTGACATTACCATACTTTGCAAACTGGAACTAGGCGTCTGTGCAGAATTTGAGCTGGAAGAAGGTGTTGATGCCGAGAAAATCTACCTGGAAGTGGTTGAAACTTTAAGAAACTTCTTTTCACCTTCCCCAAGATTTTATACCCTTTCCCAACTTTTGGAGAAAAACAAAAGCATTGAAGAAATCTTTGCAGGAAGACCTTATGATCTGAAGGAAAGTCATGGGTTTGTGGACACAGAAGCGTTTGAACAACTGGAATTAAAGAAGGAGATCCACGTCTCTGATGTTTACAATGTTTTATTGGCGATAAAAGGTGTAAAGGCGGTACGTCGATTAAAACTGGCAAATTGCCAAAATCCCGGTTTTTCAGGCAATTCCGAATGGAAATTTCAAATACCGGAGAATCATGTTCCTGATTTTTCCCTGGATTGTTCAGCCTTCAGGTTTACAAGAAATTCCATGCCTTTACAGGTAAATTTCAAGAAATACGAAGGACTTTTTGAGATCAATTTTCAGCACAACGGGAAAGTACTTTATCAAGCCCCCTCACTTTATTTGGATTATGCAATACCAAAAGGAATATACAGATCGGATATTGCTGATTACTATTCTGTCCAGAATGAGTTTCCGAGGGTATATGGAATTACTGAGGGAGGGCTTTCAAAAGATGCACCCAAACTGCGAAAAGCGCAGGCTTTGCAATTGAAGGGTTATTTACTCTTTTTCGATCAGCTACTTGCCAATTACCTCACGCAACTTAAAAACGTTCGTTCGCTTTTTGCTCTATATCCATCAGAAAATGAGGAAGAAAACCACACCTACTTTATCAATAACCTGAATACTGTACCAGACTTTAAAGACCTTTTAAGGTTTGGTTCTGACAAAAGTACCGTTGGAGGAGAGGGAAGTTCTCTTCTTTTTCCGGTTAATAAGCAGAAGTTACTAGAGGCAATTGAAACCAAAACCATTGAAGAAGTAGAAATCTCTCATTTTCCCTCCTATTCTTTTTTCAGTACAAGCCAGCGTGACCTTGAAATCCTTTTAATCCGGGATAATTTGGTCAACGAAATCTTTCAGGTTGAATATGTTACCCAATCAAACGGTTGTGTTTTTTATTATATTCTCACGACTTCAGAAGATTTTGTACTGCTCGGTGCCAACTATTTTAAAAGTGAAAAGGAAGCGAAAGAGGCCTTTTCAACGGTAAAATATATTGGAACCTTTGAAGAAAATTTCACCAAAACAAATACGCCTGCCGCTGATTCTTTCTCCTTTACTTTGGATTTTAAGCTTTCCTCGTATAGTAAATTCCTTCAACTTATTGTGGAAGACAAAGCATTGTATTTGCAAAGGAGACAGGGGTTTTTAAATCATTTACTGGCACGCTTTTCTGAAAAATTCACAGACTTTGCCTTGCTTTCTTATGATTTTGAAAACAAGGAAAAGCAGCTAACATCTTCGAATAAAGTAAAGGAAAAATTCCTTAAAAACTATCCTGAATTAAGCAGTACCAGGGGAAAAGCCTATGATTATTTTTTAGATGGGTGGAACAATGACAATATTTCGGGATATGAAAAAAGGTTTAAGGCGCTTTTAGGAATTACAAATTGGAAGCGGCACAGCTTGTGCAATTTTGAAGTTTACAAGTATGAAGACACCTACAATATTGAAATAAAAATCGAAGGCGAGACACTTCTCAAAAGTGAAAAATCCTTTGAATACAACAACGCCATCAAAACACTAAAAGTACTCTTTGAAAAAGGAACAGATACCGGCCAATTCTCCACTTATTACGACGATCATTTTAAAGCCCATTCCATTCAACTTAAACTGGAAAATGGTCAAATCCTGAACAGTCCCCTAACATTTCCGACAACTGAACAGGCAGAAGAAGGCATTACCCATTTCAAAAAAACTTTTTCTCGACAACCCGATGAGCAAGACGTATTTGTAAGCAAATACTTATACCGGACTGAAATCAGGAATTACGCCAATCAAGTAATTCGTCTTTCTAAAAAATCATATCTCCATGAACAGGATGCTTTAAAATCCTTTGAGGCACTAATGCCTCAGGTAAATGAACCTTCCAAGTGGGAAATCCTTTCGGAAACCAAATCTCAAGTCGGCACACTTTATAAAAATCCTTTTAAAGAAGATGGAACAGCGTTGATTGATTTCAACGGATTCAAAACTGACATTGATGATAATATTGAAGGCAAACCTGAAAAATACACTTATGAGTTACTGGACAAAAAAAACAGATTTAAGTTTCAGTCGGCCAAAGAGTTTGACAAATGGGAGTTAGCAGAAGAAGACAGCAAATTCCTCATTGCCCTTCTAATGGATGCAGTGAATTATCAGATTATAAAAGTAGAGGATTCTAAAAAACACCTTATTCAATTGGTGTATGAAGGACAGGTACAGGCCACAACAACTTCCGCTTCAAATTCCCCCGAACAAGCGCTTCAGCGAAGGGAACTGATCTTAAGTATTGCAAATGAACATCAATATTTTGTAACGGTGGAAGAAAGACCGGACCGTTGGAAATTTGATTTTAAGCTGGGAATAAGCAAGGCAGAACATTTTGATTTTCAAAGCACGGAAGAGTTCAAAAGTTTTGAAGGAGCTTTGGCCGGTGCAAAGAAATTTTACGCAGGATTAGGAAATCTTGAATTGAAGGAAAAAAATAAAACCCTGAAATTAATAACCGGCGAAGATGAAAAAGCGGTTGTGGAATTGAAAACGCCCAAAACAAAAAACAAAGAAGCAGCAGCAATCCATCTTGATGCTTTGCAAAAACAGGTCAACTTAAAGCATCAAATTCACCAACTATCCCTCCACCCTGATCCTAAAAATTTAAGAGACTTCATCATACTTGATGAAAAAAGCAGGAAGGGGAACTACGTTTACCGGGTGGTAAATAAAGATGAACTGATCGCTTATTCTCCTTCAAAACGAAAAATAAAGGATGAGGCCGCTGCCAAAGATTTAATTGAATGCCTGACAGACAAAGCGATTAAAGGATATACTTTCTTAGAAATTTGCCTCGGCGGCGACATTACCAGGAAAAGGAAAGATCAGGTAACCAATACTTTTCTTTATCATTATCAGATAAAAAGCCGCAACAGGTATTATAAAACAGGCGCTTTATCCGGAAAAGAAATTGTCCTTTTTGAAAGCACAACCGGCTACGAAACGCCTGAATCAGCAGAGAAAGCTTTTAGGGAAAACTACCTCGTCATCCTGAAAAAAGCCCTTAATCCAATCAATTATGGGGAAAACAAATACATCCTTCTTAAAGAATTATATAAAACCGGTTATGGCTCTTGCAGCTCCAGGGAAGGTGTTGTTTTTATACCAGATGAAACCTTAACTGAATTCGGTGGAAATGCCGACCAGTCGGTAAAGAAGATCATCAAATGGGTCAAAAGTTATCCGGTCAGATATATAAAAAAAGGGTCATATAAATTTGTACTTTATGACATTGAAAAAGACGGCGCCGATTGGAGAAGTACCAAGAGCTATTCCATTCCGCAAGAGGCTTTGCAGACCTTCTATTTCTTTTATAGATTGCTCAATTACAAAGGCAATTATTGGATAAATTTTAACAATGATTCTTGCAGCTATAAAGTCTACTTAAGAGAAATCCTTGCCGAAAGCGCAGAAAGATTTTTGCTTGCAAAAGATGCATGGGGCAAAAATGGGATACAAAAACTCGTTAATGTTTCTCAGACCGCGGATGCTTATCATACCTATCTCAAAAAGGATGACTGCCGTTATACTTTTTATATAGGTTGCAAAAATTCCTTCGCCATCCATCCTTGCAAATATAATTCACCACAGAAAAGGGATGAGGCCCTGGAAAAGCTTTGGAAAATTTTCAATAAGCTCGGAAAACAAAAATACTTTACTGCATTTACCCCCTCTTCCGATGGTTTGATAAGAGATTTTCAAGGGAACGAAGTAGCAAGACTCAGATCAGAAAGAAACGACCGGACCAAAACGCCTTGTCAAAGATGGATAGAATTGATGGAAAGCATTCTTAAAGACAAAAACTACAAGCTGCTTGAAGGCAAGGGCTTTTATCTTTTCAATGAAAACAATGAAATTATTGCTGAACCGGTTGCCAAAAATTTAAAACTTGAGGAATGGAAAGAAAGGCTATCAGAAATCGCCTATTATTTTCCTATTATAAGAACCACAGACACCAAGGGAAACAATAAATATTGTATTGAAATAAAGCTTCCCGGAATAAACAGTCGTTCCGAAGACCTTAGAGTGCACTTTCCATGCTCAGATCAGACTCCTGAAAACCCTGATTTATGTTTTGTAGCCTGGAAAAGCGACTGTTGTTTTGCTACCTGTGAGGAAGCGATGCGAAAATTTGCGGAGCTTATTCGTATCCTGATTAATTACGAAAACTATCGCCCTGTTTTTGACTGTACCTGTGGCAGCTATGGTATAGAACTTCAACAGGAAAAAGACATTGTTGCCTATAATCCTCAATGTTATTCCACCCCTCAAATGACTTGCGAAGCGGTAGAAAGGACAAAATATGCCATTAATGCCGAGGGCCTTCACCTAGTTGAACACATCCTTTTAAGACCGCACTGCGAGGAGGATTGCAACTGCCGTGGGGAGAATTGCCAAAACGTTTTTGATCAGTGTGAATTTCCAAACTGGAAAAGAAGCGATAACCCTTGCGAAAAGCGAAAAGATATTTGTTTTAAGCCGGGTACGGATCCATATTCATTTATAACTACCGTTGTCTTACCTTCCTGGCCTGAGCGTTTTCGAAAGGAAGAAAACAGGCTGGTTATAGAAAACATCTTACAAAGAGAGGCTCCAGCCCATATACTGTTAAGGGTTTTATGGCTTGCCCCGCATGACTTCTGTTGTTTCGAACAATATTTTAAGAAATGGAGCAGGTGGCTGGCAAAGAAGAAGTTTTGCAATGAACAGTTCTCCAATTGTGATTTTGTTAAGTTTCTCTTTGACAGGAAGTTTGAATGTTTAGACGATACTCTGGTTTGCGAAACCTGTAATGAAGAACCACCTAAAATAATTCCTTGCCTTGAAGATCAAAGAGAACAAAGAGTGGAAAACCCGGATTTCTTTGAGCAGGTAAATACTTTATTCTGCTGGGAAGGGGTGGACTGCAGAGGTTATGAATATTTCGAATGTGGAGAATTTAGTAAAAGGGATGAAAGAGGCAATCGTATTTTAAGTCATAGAGCTTTAATAACTCCAAGCAAAGATGTAGCTACTGCCATAAAACCCAAACTAGAAACTGCTGAAAAGGAGATGGAAGCAATCGTAGATATTGAAGAGAAAATATCAGATCCAAAGGAAATAACAAAAATCTATAATTGGAGAAATAAAAATTATAAGAATACTTCAAAGCGTATCAATACCGAGTCAAAGGAAAACCCGCTGGTTAAAAAGGCAGATGATTTCCTTTCTTCAAAAAAACAAAACGCAGATATACTAGACCAACTTTTGGAGGAAATATTTAAAAATAAGAGATCAAAAGAAAAGGAATATAAAACACTGACCAAAAAGCAAACCGAAGAGTTGGTAGCTACTCTAGTTGCTTGCTTCCTTGATAAAATAAGTTTTGGCAAAATAGAAATGCCTGAAGAAGAAAGTTTGAAAGCGCTTTTCAACAAATTGATGAACAAGAAAATCAATTTGCTTAACACCTGGGATCGGGAAGAAATAAGAAAATATGATTTAAAAGATATAAATGTGATTGAATGAAAACATAACCACAGGGATAACAGAGGTTCTCACGGAGGTAACAGACTGGATATAAACCACCCCGTCCTGCGGACACCCCTCCTTGAAAAAAGGAGGGATGGAAACTTGGAAAGGATTTTAAATCAATAGGTAATAATAAATTGATACAAAATAAAGAGTTGAAAAGAAACAGCAAATCGCAAAGTCCCCTCCTTCCCTTCAAGGAGGGGATTTAGGGGTGGTAATTGCAAAATATTTAAATAAAACCAATGAAAACTTAACCACAGAGAAAAAAGAGATTTGCACGGAGGTAACAGACTGGATATAAACCACCCCGTCCTGCGGACACCCCTCCTTAAAAAAGGAGGGGGAGGAAACTTGGAAAGGGTTTTAAATCAATAGGTAATAATAAATTGAAACAAAACAAAGAGTTGAAAAGAACCAGCAGATCGCAAAGTCCCCTCCTTCCCTTCAAGGAGGGGATTTAGGGGTGGTTTAAAAAGCTCAGCTGGCGACAATTAGAACCAAATTAAAAGAAATGCTACACCTCATCAAAAAGCAAGTGATCGAACTCAGGCTTGACAAAAAGCTGGACGGTTTCCGAATGCAGCACCTGGTAAGTCAGCATTACTGGAAAGACATAATTCCTGAACTGGAAAAAGGGTTTGATGATTTATCAGAAGCTGATGAGGTAATTTATATGGACAAACTGGAAATTGATCTTGGAGAGGTTACAGCTATGAATATTGAAAAAGACAAGTGGTCGTCCCTTTTTGTGAGAAAAGTGATGGAAAAAGTAAAAGAAAGACTGGTTATAAAGTCTGGAAGCAGCGAAATGATTAAGGAAGGAAGGGCGTTGAGTATTGCCAGGCAATGGATCTTTTATATGAAAAACGGATACCTGCCTTGGAATGCCATAAAAGTAAACTCTTCCTGGTATGACAATGTATTGGAAGCGTTGGCAACAGATATTGCTACAATTTCTGAATTACGGGACCTGATAAAACAAGAACCTTTTACGCCGGTCAGAATTGCCAATCAGCATAAAGAAGATTTTCTTGTAAAGGTCACAGGAATTTTAGCTGCTCAAAATCAACATATTTTACCAGTAGCCATTGAGGAATTGGCCAAAATATTGAGTTTTATCCAACCTTCAACTTCTTCTTTGTCACCTTCTTTTAAAGAAATTAAAAAGGAAATATGGATTAAGGTTATTCTAGCTGCTGCAAAAAAAGAAAGTAGTCTATCATCGGATAAAATTACAGAAATAATACTGTCAGATTATTTAAAAGAATATCCGTTTTTAGAAGAATTAAGAGAAGCATTGTTTGACAAGTTAAATTATACGCAGCCTGCACTTACCAAACTTTTTAAGGAAAATATTAATCCTTCAACACCTTCAGAAATCAGAAAAAAGAATCAGGAAGAAAGAGAGAAAAATAAAGCATTAAGCAGTTCCAAACAGAAACCTATTTCAGAAACAAAGCAGGTTTACGAAGAAGGGATATTTACTCAAAATGGAGGCATTGTGCTTTTGCATCCTTTTATTCATTCCTTTTTCAACCGGCTTAAGTTGGTAAAAAATGGGTCATTTACGGATAAGTCATCTCAACAAAAAGGAATTTATCTTCTTCATTTTCTTGCCACCGGAAAGACTGAAGCAAAGGAATATGAATTGGTTATTCCAAAAGTGCTTTGTGCTTTCCCAATAGAAAATCCTGTTGATGGCGGCGTTGAGTTGTCTGAAGCTGAAATAGAAGAAGCAGGAGATGTCCTTACTGCAGCCATTCTCCAATGGGAAATATTGCAAAATACTTCTATTCAAGGATTCAGGGAAGGATTTGTTCAGCGGAATGGAAAACTCTTAACTAAAAAAGACCAATGGTATTTACAAATAGAAAGCAATTCAATAGACATTTTACTAGATCACCTTCCCTGGAACTTATCCATCATCAAGCTCCCGTGGATGAAGGAATTATTGAGGGTGGAATGGAGGTAAGAGAATGTTAAATGTTAAATGTTGAATTGAGCACAAACTTTTGGAGGTTCTAAACCCTCCAAAAGTTAATTAAAGAATCCTTTAAACCTTACTGGATGAAGGCAGTAGCAGAAAATACAACCGCAACGAGTGCAAGCAACAGGAATGCTATTTCCAGGAAGGACAACTTTTTTAACCGTGGAAAAACAGCGCCTTTCTTTGGAGGACAAACAATCCAACCAAAACTAACTATAGGTCAACCCAATGATCCCTATGAAAGAGAGGCAGATGCTATGGCGGATAAAGTGGTTCAAAGATTAGGCAATAACGAAACATTACAGGCTCAACCATTAAAGAACTCAGTTACTCCCTTCATCCAAACAAAATGTGCCGCTTGTGAGGAAGAGGAAAAATTGCAGAAAAAAGAGGATGAAAGTGAAGAAAAAAAAGACGTTCAGCTAAAGTCAATTTTTGAAAGCAATGCACCTCCGGAAGAAACATTACAACGGAAATGCTCAGGCTGCAAAGAGGAAAGACTACAAACTAAAACAGAGCATAATGGCGCCAAAACAGTAAATCCTTTATTAGAAGCCACCCTAAGTCAAACAAAAGGCTTGGGAAGTCCGATCCCGAATAATACCAGGCAACAAATGGAATCATCGTTTGGCAGTGATTTCAGTGGAGTAAAAATTCATAACGGAAGCTCAGCAGCCCAGATGAACGATGCTTTAAATGCACAGGCATTTACTCATGGAAGTGATATCTATTTTAATCAGGGAAAGAATAATTCCTCAACAAAAGAAGGGCAGCATTTGCTGGCTCATGAACTTACTCATGTGGTGCAGCAAGGGGCGGCGAAACCGCTTAATTCGAATAACAAGCAAATAAATAACCTAAAAAATGAAACACTAAATTCAGAAGCAAGTCGAAGTGGAGCAGGAAGTCAAAATTTAAGCAAAGATCAGAATTTAGCCAATGGACAGAATGCAGTCACCCAGACAACAAACGGGAATCAAGCTCCGATTGGAAGTAAGAAATCAATAAATACTTCAACGCCAACAGAGGTTCAGTCGCCTGCTTCATCAAAAAATTTAAGTAAAAACGGCGAGGCAGATTTACCTTCATTGCTAGGTCAAAACGATGACGTAGTTACGGGGGAAATAATAGGTTCACAAAACAATGAAGAATTTACCATTGGAGGAACTGAAGGAAGTCAGACAAATACACAGCCTCCCCCTCCTGCTACTGCCGATTACGACCTGGAAAGTTTCATTCTGATGGAGCAGTTATCAAATGCAGCTGATGGGCCAGAGAGATCAGTTGCCTTAGCTCAGTCCGAAGCAATAAATAAGGATTCAGAAGATTCTATAACCAGGATAAATACGATATCAGGAATAAGAAAAGAAGGAATAAAAGGCTATTTCGGAGGAATAAGGGAAAGTGTAAAGGGCTTTTTTACCGGTAACCTACAGGACTTTCAGGTATCCGTTACAAACATTCAAAACTCTATAGCAGAAACTATAGCCGCTTCCATTACAGGTATACAATCTTTTGTAACAGGAACATTAAGTACCGGCTTGGCTATAGGAACAGGGTTTATTACCTTTATTTCGGATTTTATTTCCGGCGCTACAACTTCCTTATCCAAAAGTATCAGGGGAATTTCTAATCAAATAATTAATGGCGTTGACTCCATATCCTTGCCAGACCTCCCGGGAGTTGATTTTTTGAAAGACGCCATTGCAAGTGTGGTAAGTACTGTTACGGAGGCTGTCACCGATGCCCTATCTGCGGTACAAGAAGTGATAAATGGAATATTATCCACGGGTCTATCTATTCTCAAAGTCTTAGTTAATACCTTCACTATGGTGG
>Ga0196965_1001127_pt1 | contig 11034 bp, 7 predicted proteins | sample S1_20metaG_FD_148668 | JGI IMG/M metagenome (GOLD analysis project Ga0196965, IMG submission 148668) | Soil microbial communities from Anza Borrego desert, Southern California, United States - S1_20 | ecosystem: Environmental > Terrestrial > Soil > Desert | place: USA: California | collected... | reverse complement strand
TGACCACGAGCTTCCCGCCAGCGATGTAGAAGTCGCGAAGAAGCGCATTGAGGTAGACCGGAGGCTCGATCAGCATCGTGCTGTACTGGCGAGCATAAGGAAATCCGAAGTAACGCTCCGCGTCTCGATGAACTTCCTGCTGCGGATAGAGATCATTACCGCCTATCAGCTCGCGCCCAAGCGATGCTTCGTTGCGGTACAGTTCGACCGTATCTATCCAGCGCACGCCATACTCGTGGCCGACGAGGGGTTGAAAGGCGCGGTTGGAAATCCGGCACGCGAGGCGAAACTGTTCGGTAAACTTCGTTGACGCGGCTTGGGGGTCATAGACCGATGTGGGATACCAGAATCCTCCGGCGATGTTCGAAGTCGTCTCAGGCGGCAGGTCTTTGGCATAGATGGTCACCGTCCCCGGCCCGTCCTGAAAACGGCGTTGCAGAAGAAGCGCTGTTGAGAGGCCGTTGACCCCGCAACCGAGAACGGCAAACCGTCGCCGGTGTGCCGCTGGTCGGGAACTTCGCCCGGAGCGAGACGTCCGCGCTCCCAGAAAGTCCCTGGCTAAATCTAAGGCCAATGAAGCCGTGCCCCACGAGAGTGTGATGCCGGCGCCACCTTGCCCGTAGTTGTGGATCAGAAATTTGCTGCCGACGCGTTCGGCGTCCACGACAAATCCTTCGGAGCGATACGGTCTCAGACCAACGACCTCACGAATAATCCGATCGCGTGAAACTTTAACTGGCGCGAAACGGCGTTGCCCATCAAGGCCAGCGGCACGTGCCAGCAGTTGATCCGTGCGCGCGGCCATGAGAAAAGCGCTCGCCGCCAAGGCGCTGCGTAGAAACCCGCGACGATTGATTTCAGAACCGGTGTGAGAAACCTGCGCCACCATTCACCTCCAAGCCAACCGCAGAATCTGCTTACATTGTCGGCGACAATACCTAATCAGATATAAACACCTCACAGGGACACAATTTGTTAGTCAAGTGGAGCAGCCTAACACTGGAATTGAGATGCGCCCCGCGAACAGCACACAGCATAATCTCTAGGAAGCTTGATAAGAAGCATTCTATCGGGGCGTCATCTCGAATGACTTGTGGTCTTGATGCGACACCCTCATTCGTTAACCTGTTCGCCGCGAAACAGCGGCTGCCCTGCCTTGCTCGTGTAGAAGCCGTAGAAAGCGAAGGCAACGCAGATAAGCAGCGCGATGAGGGTGTTTCCCGCGTACCACGCCGAAAAATCCGTCGTGTATGGGAAGAACAGACCCATGAAATAGAAGAATTGAACGGATACCATCGCAAGTAACCCTAACCGCGCGACGACAAAGACAATGAGCGCCCACATGATCCCGCTTAAGAGCAGCCCGATGGGTGAAGTGGAACTGATTGACAAAAGCATGGGAAGCATGAGGAGCAGCCACAGCGCGACGGCAGCCAGCCACTCTCTTTTAAGAGACAGGGAAAGAAGCAGCAGGAGGAGCACATAGCCCATCCCGTGCAGGAGAGACATAAAGAACTGCCACCCGAAGAAGATTGAGCCAAGCGCGCTCGCGCTCAGATACCCCATTCCCCGCGCTGACACACCGGCAGGCGTCCCCAATTGCCTGCTGATGAGTTCGCTGCCTGTGAACAAGATGACATTGCCGCCGAGCGACAAGAGCATTCCGATTATAATATCTCTTCCGACGAGAGGGTCGCGCCAGTTTCCCGCCATCAGCCGGCTCCAGGAGATGATTCGATGCGGCGAGCGCTTCCGCACGTATGGTTCGAGCGCGATGTAGAAGAGCCAGATGATGAACGCTTTAATGAGCGCCTCGGCGATGGCAAACCAGAAGAGTCGCAGCTCGCCTCTAAAAGTCGGAACGTGACTCGCCCCGATGAGCCAACCGAGGAGACTCAATGTAAACATGATGACGGCAAGACGGAATGCGCCCTTGCGGTCGCCGCGCCCTAGACGCCAGTTCCTCCGCGCCAGCGCAACGCCTGTGATGCTGACAAGCATAAAGACGGAGAAGATGATGGCGAAAAATCTCGTCCTACCCGCATCGAGTTCGGCAGGCTGCAAGCGTTGCGGTTGACTCCACGAGCCGAGCATCTCGAAATATACTGGCTTGCCGTGGTAAGCGGCCGCTTCAACTCGCAGCGGCATCTGCGGCTGCGTGGGGAAGACGCCCTCCCACGCCACGCGTTCGTCGGCATAAGCTAGAGGCAACTGCCGCGGCTCGACTGATTTAAAATTCTCAAGTCTCAGTCCCGCTTCATCGAACAGGGCGCGCCAGTCAACGGATTGAGTTTCGCTTTGCTCCGTGGCTTCAATTTGCGACGGCACGACGTGGAATTCAATCAGTCTCCCTTCCGTGTCGAGGACGGAGTGAATCATGCCGGGAAGCAGCGGCGGCGGGTCGTCGGGTGTCACGACGGTATCCATCCGCGGTTCGAGAAAGCGCGGGCTTTGGCGATACCAGAACCGCAAAGCGGCGGGCTGATTCTCTTTGAACCTCTGCCAACGCCGGGGCGATTTGTCCTGCTTGAAGATGTGATCAATGTAATCGCTATCAACGTCGAAGCCGTGCGCGGTGTCCGTCGGCGGTTCCGTATAGCCGAGCCTTCGAGCCACGCTGTCGGCGCGGTCAGCCAGAACTTCGGGCGATTTTTTCGGAGACACGATACGGAGCAGTGAAACGCTTTCCCATGTGACACAGAGGAGGATGAGCACTCCCAGCACTGCGGCGAGACACAGAATGGCAACCGCCGGACGCAGGCTTCCTTCTTTCGGCGCAGCGGCAACCATCTCCGGCGAAGGTGTATCGCCCGCCGCGAGAGCTGCGGCGAGCGGGTCACCGCCCGGCAGAGCCGCTGCCACCTGCAACGCCGAACCGGGGCGCTTCTCCGGGTCTTTCTCCAGACAACGCCCGATCACGCGCTCGACCAGCGGGTCTACGTCTTTGATTAAACTTGAGATGCTCGCCGGCGTGCTCGTCTCGCGCTGCTTGATGATCTCGTCGAGCGTGTCGGCGGGAAAAGCCCTCTTCCCCGTAAAGACCTCGTAGAGCAGCAGCCCGAGCGAGTAGATGTCGCTCTTGATTGAAACTTCTTTCCCCGTTAGTTGCTCCGGCGACATGTAGGCGGGGGTGCCTGAGCGAATTTCATTGCCGCGAAACTCATCCGATAAGCCCGCCAGACCGAAATCGGTGATGCGCGCGCGCCCGCGCCCGTCAATCATGATGTTCGCGGGCTTGAGATCGCGGTGCAACACTCCTTCTTCATGCGCGGCGGCGAGCCCCGCGCAGAGTTGGCGCGCGATTTCCGTCGCCTTGTCCTCCGGCAGACGACCGATACGCCGCAGCAGGCTGCTCAGGTCTTCGCCGTCGATGTACTCCATCGAGAGGAACTGCTGGCCGTCAACCTCGCCGATGTCGAACACGCGGCAAACGTTCGGGTGCGAGACTTTGCGGGCGGTACGCACCTCCCGGTGGAAGCGTTCGAGCATCGCCGCGTCTTTCGAAAGTCTTTCGGGAAGGAACTTGAGGGCGACCGGCTGCCCGAGTTTGAGATCGTCGGCGCGATAGACCTCACCCATCCCGCCCTTGCCCAGTTGCCCGATGACGCGGTAGCGCTCGGCCAGGATTGTGCCGGGAATAAATCGCGCCTCATTGCCGACGAAGGACGGCGCGCGTCGTAGTAGTTGCGCCGCGTCTTTTACCATCGTGGAGAGGAGACCGCCGGTCGGCTGTTGATGCGCGAGCAGAGACTCGACTTCCTGCCGCAACTCGGCATCGCCGTCGCACATTTCATCCAAAAACGCCGAGCGTGCCTGTGGCTCGCGTTGGGCGGCGGCTTCAAAAACCTCCTCAATCTTTTGCCAGCGTTCCGGTGTCATAGCAGTAACAATCAACGCGGGGACATCTCTCTGTGCAGCCACGCCTCCGCCGTCCTCATCTGCCGCCTGACGGTGGCGACCGCGATGCCTTCCACCTCGCCGACCTCTTCAATCGAGAGGCCGCCGAAGTAACGCAGTTCGATGATGCGGCTTTTGCGCGGGTCGAACTGCGCCAAAGCTTGTAGCGCGTCGTCCAACGCGATCAGGTTGGCGGCGCGCTGCGGGGAAAAAACGGCCGCCTCTTCGATAGACAAAAGCTGCTCGCCACCGCCGCGTTTGGCCGCCGTATGTTTGCGCGCGTGATCCACGAGTATCTGGCGCATGAGGCGCGCGGCGACGCCGATGAAGTGAGAGCGGCTCTGCCATTCTAAACCGCTCTGCCCGACGAGCCTGATGAAGGCTTCGTGGACGAGCGCCGTGCCTTGTAGCGTGTGGTCTCTGCGCTCGCCGTGTAGGTAATGGGACGCGAGCCGCCTCAGCTCGTCGTAAACGAGCGGCGTGAGTTTCTCCAGGGCCGCCCGGTCGCCGTCCTGCCAATCGTGCAAGAGCCGTGTTACCTCATGGGACAAATCGGCGTTCATAGAGTCCGGCAGTCGCATCCCGTTTCTTTAGTCGGCAAGACGGCGAGAGCCTATTCATTTCCGCGCTGTCCGTCAATAAATTCTTACCCGATCTGATGTCTGACGAGAGTGCAACATTATTTAGCGCGTCGCTGGGCCAGCAACCACGTCCAGAATCCCGGCTCGGTGTAGGCTCTATCGAAGATAAAATGACCCGCGCCTTTATACTCCGTGTACCGGACGTTCGCGCCCGACGCCTTCAACACAGCAGCCGTGTTACGCGCATCGGAGACCGGAACTTGCTCGTCCGTCTCACCGTGGAATATCCATACCGGAATTTTTCCCACCACTTTGATGAAGGCCGCATGCGGGTCTTGAGCGTCGTAGAGAGCCAACATATCCTGCGGGATAAACTTTTCTAAATATGGTCGCGGGAATCTTTCAGGGATTTTGATGTTACCGCCGATGGGAACAATGGCGGCAAACTTGTCGGGATGTTTCGCGGCGACATACCAGGAGCCGTATCCGCCCAGAGAGAAGCCTGTGACGTAGAGCCGCCGCGAATCCGCTCCGAACTCGGCGACGGTCTGGTCGAGAGCTTTAACGGCGTATTCAGCCATCTCGCCAGACCAGGGCGTCTCGACGCGCGACTGCGGGAAGACGCCAATGAATGACGAGAGCAACTTCGGTTCCAACTTCGTCTCCACGCGCCCACCCGGTCGTATCATGGCCGGGAGGCCAAACCCAAGTTGACCCTCATTATCTTCACCCCATTGATATGACCCGTGCAGGAATAGAACGACCGGGTACTTCTTTTTGGGATTGAAGTTCTCCGGGATATACACGCGGTACCCGCGTTGCCCGTTGCCGACCGCGACCGTCCGCTTCAAGAAACCCGACTCCTTTGGGGCGGCGAAAACGCTTTCAGCACCTAGCAAGAGGGTCAGCAGCAGTAAAGTTAGTCCAACTCTTTTCAGTAGCACGATTTTTCTCCCTTCAAATCCGCTCAGATGGTGCTCAGACGCGGTAAAGCATTGACCATGTACGCTCTCAACTCGCGCGGGCGCCGCGAAGTTCATTCAGAACTGCGAGGCCGTCAGATATAAACCCTGTCCGAGGTTGGCATATATCGCCTGGGACAGTGCCACCAGCGTGTAAGTGGTGACGCCGCAGGCTGTCAAAGCAAAGGCGTAACAGCCGTAAGCTAAAAAGCGCAGGGTTCTATCTTCCATCTTCATCGTAATTTTCATCTCGGCTCCTTTACCCTTTAATGATGAAAGCGGTTCACGACCATCCGACTTCTTAGCCGGGGAATTGACCGACTTCCATCTTCATCGGGTAATGCGTAAGCCACTGGTCAAATCGCTCACCTCTTAATTTTTTTTTAGGCGGGGCATGTTGTATCGAGATTGACTAGCGGAATGGGGATTTGTCGTCACAGCAATGCAAAAGGCGAGAGACTTAACTCTCGCCCTTCACCCGTGATTTTAGATTTATCGCTCGCTTACTACCTTACCATTGGCGCTCTCGTGGGTTGTGTTGCAAATATTGCTTTGAGGCAAAGCAGGTCGTGAACACACCCACACCTATGCAGCGATACCAAAGAGGCACTCGACGAACTTTGCCTGCCCCGGCGAGTCTCCACCACCTAACTTTTTGAACTGCCCCTTCCTCATCATGTGCATCGCCTCTATCCCTTCCAACGCCCGCTCGGCAGGGTGAAATGAGCGGACGCATTGTGCCACCCTCCACCTCCTTCGAATCGCCCGACGATCCTGTTCGATCACATTTTTGAGGTACTTGCCGCGCCGGAGTTTGCAATCGAAAGGTAGGAGATTCTCCGCTACAGAAGTAGCGAACGCCGCCGGATAAGAGGCGTGCTTATCGGTGCCGATGGTGAACGGGAGCCGGCGGTGGTCGGCCCTCATTAACTTCTTAAAGAAGCGTTTTGCCGTGGAAAGGTCGCATCTGGCGCTGAGCATGAACTCAATCGCTTGCCCCATCGAATCAATAGCACGATACAGGCACTCCACTCTGTGCCGACCTTCACGTAGGTCTCGTCGAGGCGGTAGGAGGTGCCGTTCATCTTCAGGTGAGGCGCACTCTTTTGTTGATCTCGGGGACATAACGCTGCACCCAGCGGAAGATAGTGACGTGATCTACGTTCAGCCCGCGCTCGCGCATCATCTCTTCCAAGTCGCGACAGGAGAGTTGATACTTGCAATACCGCCAGACGCATAAAAGGTTGATTGTCGGCTCAAAGTGTCGCCACTTGCTCGCACCTGACGTAATATGTCGGACGTTAGCGGAACATAACCGCTGCCGACACTCTCATATTTCCGTTGAGGCGATCTGCGGGCACTGCGTGGTTTCAATTACGAGCCGCCGAACAACGGCATGCACCCGACGCTTCATCAAGCTGCCTTTCACGGAGATTGTGCAGAGGCGCGGGCGATGCCGTGCGTTAGGTGGCTCACTTAACGGTGGGCGAAGATGGTTCTGAGGAAACCCTTGAATGAAGAGGTTCAGAAATTCCTTCATAGCATGCGGGCGTTTACAAATTGCTCAGGAGTTCACCAGTGAACCATCTACCGAATTAACTGCGGGAAACATTAGCATCGTGCTGCATGTTCTTGAAGCGCGGCGCTCCGTCTCGAACGCCTCTGGCTCCACAAGAGACTCACCGCACTTGTCGCTCCCGACCACCTCCCGCTTGCCGCCAACTTCACGCTCGCATGAGCCCTTAAAGAATTTATCCGCGAATAAACGTGAAGAGGGGGCCGCGGTCCGTAAGACCGCGGCCCCCTTCTCGTCATGGTAGAGGCGTGCGCTCGCTCACTCTTGCGACGGCGTCTCGGGCACCGGCTTGGGTGCTGACTTCGCCGTCCGCTGAGTCGGCGATTGCAACTGGCAGATCATGCCGGGGCGGCAGGGCTCCGGGTCGGGCGGCGGCGGCTCCAAGAAGCTGCACGAGCAGGTGCTCTGATTCCAGTAGCCGCCGTTGTCATAGCAGCTCTGCTCCTGCGCGGTGTCGCAGCTGGGCGGGGGCGGCGTTTCGTCGCGGACGTAGGTGATGGTAGGACAGCGCTGGAGGTACTCGTCGTTGACCCCACAATCGCTGGCAGGTCTTACGCTGTCTCTGGCAGGCATCCTAAAGCCAATGCCATGGAACCGGAAGGAGGTGTTCTCTACGTCACACCCGTCGGGGAAGCAGCCGGCGCCGCCAAACTCCGGCCTCCGCGTCGAGAACCAGTAGCCGAACTTCTTGCTGTAATAGTAGTTGACCGGGACGGAGTTGACGGCCGGCGTCCCCGCCGGACGATTGTTCGGGTCGTAGTCGGCGTGGAGGACGTAGCCGACGACCGACTCGTAGTAGTAGTTGGGGCCGAGCGTGGTCGAGAGGTACGTCGAGTACCAGTAGTAGGTTCGCCCGCCCTCAACAACCCTCCACTGGTGGAGGGGCATGTAGGGCGGCATATTTGGGGCGACGCGGTATGCCCCCGGAGGCGGCAGGAAGATGCCGGCGAAGAGACCCTGAGTGTTCCGGTTGTCGTCGAGGCTGCCCTGCATCCCGTAGTTGAGCTGGTCGGTGTTGCAGTTAGAGCCGATGGCCGTCAGGTAGTAGCCGCCGTACAGGTCCGAGACCTTGCAGCGGAAGAGGGTGGTTGTCTGGTATGTGATGGTGTCGCTCTGCGCGCTCACGAGTTGCGGCGCGAGGCCGCTGCCCGAAAGCGTGACGAGCGTCAGGGCGATGGTCAGTGTGAGAAAGCAGCGCGCGAAAATTCTACGCATCTTATCGTTCCTCCGTTAATCGTGACGATGGCGGTTCGGAAGGGCGCGGCGTCCCCTGTGGGCACATGCCTCCGCCCGCCGCGCGAGAGGTTCGTGCCGCCTGGCACTCCTCTCGGGGCATGGCTTTGTTCCCGCGTCTTTCCGGTGGCAAGCCGGAGGCGCCTTTGGGCGTCTCCGGCTTGCCACTGGCTACTGTCCGATGCCCCTACAGGGCACAGGTGACGCGGCTCACCTGTGCCAGGCCGCGCGCGCTCACTTGAGGGACGGTGGCTCAGGGGCGGGCTCGGGCGCCGGCTTCGCCGTCTGCTGGGTCTGCGAGGATGCCTGGCAGATCATGCCGGGCTGGCAGGGCTCGGGGTCGGGGTTGAAGTAGTTGCACGAGCATGTGCTTGAATTCCACGAGCCGCCGTTGTTATAGCAAGCCTGCTCATCGATCGGGTCGCAGGACGGCGGCGGTGGCGGCGGCAGGAAGGTAAATGCAGGAGGATTCTGTAATGCTCCGGGATCCCACATCGGGAGTTGGAACCCTACGCCCTGAAAGCGGTAAGAGGTGTTCCCCGGGTGACAGGCGTCAGGGAAGCAAATCTGGACTGCTCCGCCGAGGTCCGGGCGAAAGGTCGTGTACCAGTAGCCTTTCGAGGTGCTGTAGTAGTAGTTGATGGGAGCGCCATGGATCTGCTGTCCGTTCTGGTCTAATGCGGATCCCTGCTGGTAATTGGGGGGCAGCACCCAGCCGAGCTGTCCCTCGAAGTAGTAGCCGGGGCCGCCGCCGAAACCCGGGCCGGAGTAATAGTAGTAGGTGCGCCCACCTTGGACGACCCTCCACTGGTAGATGGGGATTAACGGGTTCCCCGGGGCGGGCGTGTAGCCCGGCGGCTGCGGGGGGATTATCCCAGCCGTTTGCGAACTCGCGAAAAAAGTTTGGAAGACCGACCCCTCGTTGGTGTAGCCCAAGTTCTGTCCGGCTGAGAGGGATTGGTGGAGCATGTAGCCGAGGTTCGAGTTAGACACGCGCCAACGATAAAGAGTTATCGGTATAGAAGAGGTTGACGACTGAGCTTTGACCGCGGGCAATGGAACCAGACCAATCATGAGCGCGGTAAGGGTCAGCGTCATGCACAAAGCGCGGGCGTGTGCGAGAAATCTACGCATAGTTTAAGCCTCCAATTCGTTAGGTTAAGGGTCACTTCGGAAGGGCGCGGAGCCCCTAAGGGCGCACGTCTCCGTCCGCGTCTCACCCGGTTGGGTCGTGTTGCGAAAAAAATTCTCTTTACACGAGATATTGAGGTAGCAACTCTCTATGCACCGCTACTAATTGCTGCCAAAATATTTTTGCAACACTACCTTTTTTTAGCTCGTACTCGGAGAGAGTCTGACCGGGGTGGGCTTACCCCAGAGAAAAGATTATCTACGGCGCACAGCAGTGGGCGGCGGGTCTGTTAGTCAACAGCCACGATGCAATCTGCAACCGTTCGAGAGACTAGACGTGAAAATTTTCAGTTTATTCACCTCGGCGCAAATTTTTTTTCATGCGCCCGGAAGTTAAAAAAACCTTTTGATTAGAGTTGACTTTGGTAGTAAAAGAGTTGAAGAGCAAGCGGTCTCACACGTATTAACTTAACTGGAGCGGAATCCTCTCCCCGGGAAGGCCAATTACTATGTCATCACTGAAGAGAAGCGTCAGCCATAGCGGGCTGGCTGCTCTGATGCTCTGCCTGCTCTGCCTCGGGTCACTGCCAACGTCTCAGGCCCAAGGCGGCGACGAGGCAGAGATACGCGCCCTCGTCGAGAGATTTTTTGCTGCCTACCAGAGAGAAGCTATTGCCGACTTGATATCGCTGTGGAGCGAAAAGTCGGATCACCTGGCGGCCAGCAGACAGAGCCTCCAGCAGACTTTTAACGCTAACAGGAATATCGAAGTGAAGAGTCTGGGCGTGGGCGAGGTGACCATCGATGGGAACCGGGGGAAGGCGCAGTTGGTCGTCGAGGTCAGCGCGTTGGACGAGAAGTCGGGGAAGGCAGCTGAGGGCTTCGGGAAGATGGCGGTCACGATGCGGGTCGTGCGCGAGGCGACAGGCTGGAAGGTCTGGCAGTACTCATCCGCCTCTGAAGAGTTCGCCGCAGACCTGTTAGCTGCCGGAACCGAAGAGGCGCGTGTGGCCATGCTCACGAGCAACCCGGAGAGGGTGACGACCGCGCTGGTGAGAGAGTTGAACAAGCAAGGTCGCGCGTTATTCTCGCAAAACAGATTCGAGCAAGCCATCGCCGTCTACGACGTCGCACTGGCCGCTGCAAGCCGGATTGAAGACAAGACGGGAACAGCCCTAGTACTCATCGGTGTTGGAAACGCACATTACCTTCAGGGCAACTACGACAAGGCCGCGGAAGCCTACGGTCGGAGCCTGAAGCTCTCCGAGGAGACGGGCATCAAGCCGGACATAGCGCGAGCCTTGAGCAGCATGGCGGGAGTGCACCGCTCACGGGGCGATTACCAGCAGTCGCTGGAGGCGGGTCTGAAGAGTCTCCGCCTGCGCGAGGAGATGGGCGACAAAGTGGGCATCGCCACCTCTCTCAGCAACATCGCCGGCGTTTACTACGGGCAGGGTCGCTACGAACTGGCGTTGGAGTACCAGACGCGCGCGCTCTCGATGGAGGAGGAGTTGGGGGACAAATCAGGCGTCGCCACCGGGCTGAATAATCTCGCGAGCCTCTACGTGATCCAGGGCGACTACCTGCGCGCGCTGGAAGCGCGGCTGAAGAGCTTGAAGATGCGGGAGGAGATGGGCGACAAGGCGAGCATTGC
>Ga0196965_1001126_pt1 | contig 11037 bp, 8 predicted proteins | sample S1_20metaG_FD_148668 | JGI IMG/M metagenome (GOLD analysis project Ga0196965, IMG submission 148668) | Soil microbial communities from Anza Borrego desert, Southern California, United States - S1_20 | ecosystem: Environmental > Terrestrial > Soil > Desert | place: USA: California | collected... | reverse complement strand
CGGGGCTGAATAAAGCCATCTTTCCAACTCCAAACTTCTACATTTACAATTTCTTCAGGAAGCAGTGTAGTATCATTGAGGAGTGGTTGTGGCGCAGTACCAAAATAAAGCTTGGTGCCATCGGTTGAAAATTCAGGAATTGCATACTCACTTATCAACCAATTAAGCGGAAGAGACGGATGAAGGGAGTTAACCATCATTGTGGCCGTGTTAAGTCCCTTTTTCCAGTAAAATAATTGATATTCCCTCACCCTCGATTTAGTCGTATCAAGATCGGCGATAAACGCCGCTTGTTCTCCTTGCTCATCCCAGGACAGGTTCTTGTATTCACCATTACGTGAGGAGTAAACAGTATGTAAATAAGTAGAGTCAAGGTTAAAAGAATAGATACCGGGATGAAAATCTCCGTCATTACCAGTAGAGGCAAAAATAAGATCATTTGCATTTTTAGAGATCTCAAATTCTGTTACATAATCATAACTAAATTCCAAACCTGAAACCAGATTTCGGATCACCAGGGTAGTTCCATTATCAATATCCCTGAATCTTCCCTCTTTTTTCCTTCTCTTTTTTGAGGAGGACCTGGTAGGTATTGATCTTTCCAACTGATACGCAATCCATTCGGAAGCACTTTCAGGAAACCGGTAAAACCTGACCCGTGGAATTTTTACGATTGCTTTGGTCTGCAAATTATAAATAGCCAGGGTATCCTTAGGCAAATCCTGTGATTTGGTTTTTTTCCTTCTGAGTTCTTTTAACAGCTCGAGCGGCGGCTTAATTATAAAGGCAAGATATTGGTTGTCTTCTGAAATGTTTGGTTCTATTCCTCTGGCTAAGGTATCAATGGAATCTGTTTCCATATTCAGGACCATTAATTGTGCATCACCCTCTTGCGGATTGAGGGCATAAACTACATATTTGCCGTCATTAGAAATCGTAGTTCCCTCTATATCCTTCCAATTATCAAAAACCGAATAATCTAACGGTACCTTTTGTCCAAACCCCAGGCTTAGTTTAGTTGTACAAAAAATAAGTATTAAGTAAAATTTCCATCTTATCATAGCTTGTCTTTAAATTTTACAAGGCACAACTTAATAACAGGATAATTGTTAAAAACGTGCTTAGACAAATTTATGTATAAATTGACAGGGCTTGTACTGATCTTTCTGGCAGAATCCGAAGATGTACCGTTTTTCCTAAAAAAGCAGTTGACTCAAGAGAAAGAGGAAGATAAGAGGTAAAATAGGGCTGAAAGAAATAGTAGCTTTATTTAAACTTTTAAGTTAAAAGTTTAAATAAAGCTAAAAAGCGCAGGTTAATTCCTGCACTTTGAGATAACAGTTCTGGTTATGTCAAATTCTTCTTCCCGATACAATATTAATAAGTATAGCTACAATTGCTAATACTAACAGTATGTGAATAAAAGAACCTACTGCATCGGCAAAACCGAAGTAGCCTACTAACCATCCTATAATTAGTATAACGGCGATAATCCATAATAAATCACGCATAGCTTTTAAGATTTTAGGTTAAAATAATTTCTATTTTTAATTTTTCTTCTGATTTTCTATACTCAAAAGCTAGATGAAGGTTTCACTATTAAAGAAAAATGTACGCTAATTGAGGGCTTCATCAGGTTTTTAAAAAAAATATTTTGGGTATTAAAGACAGTTTATTTAATTTTTGACTTTTATTCATGTTTTTTCTCAGTTTTATTTAGATATTTTTCTTAATCATTCACATTTACTTACCTTATGAGTAGCAATAATGAAGCTTGGGGTTCACGTATAGGACTTGTACTGGCAATGGCAGGAAACGCAGTTGGCCTTGGTAATTTTCTAAGATTTCCTGTTCAAGCAATGCAAAATGGAGGCGGAGCGTTCATCATCCCCTATATTGTTTGTTTCCTTGTAATGGGAATTCCTCTGCTTTGGATAGAATGGTCCATGGGTAGGTTCGGAGGAAAGTTTGGCCATCATTCAACCCCCTTTATTCTTGATACCATGGACAAAAAAAGGTTTTGGAAATACCTGGGTGTTTTTGGAATCTTTACCAACATAGCTGTAGCCTCTTACTATTGCTACATTGAAAGCTGGACGATGGCTTATATCTACCATTTCATCACAGGAAGTTTTCATGGGATGGATCAAATACAGGTAGCGCAATTTTTTAGTGACTATGTAAACATTAATACCACAACCACCGGACTTCCCTATGAAGCTCTGATCTTCTTTGTGTTTTGTGTTGCTCTGAATACCTGGATCTTAAGTCGTGGACTTAGCGGAGGTGTGGAAATTGCCTCTAAAATAGGAATGCCCTTATTAATAATCTTCGGTTTCTTCCTTGCCTACAAAGGGATTACATTGACTGCAGGGGAAGAGGGCGCTGTGTATGATGGAACCCTTGCACTTAATTTTTTGTGGACGCCTCAATTCGATTCACTTATGGACCCAAAAGTATGGCTTGCTGCGGCAGGACAAATATTCTTTACTTTATCTGTGGGAATGGGAACCATACAATGTTATGCTGCTTATATTAAGCCTAAGGATGACATTGCCTTAAACGCGATGTCTGCAGGATGGATGAATGAATTCGTAGAGGTCGTCATCGGAAGTTCTATTTTGATTCCGATTTCTATTGGGTATTTGGGTGTGGATAAAGTTTTTGAACTTACTCAAACAGGAGGATTGGGATTAGGATTCCGAACAATGCCCTATTTATTTCAACAATGGGGAACATATATAGGCGCTTTCGCCGGAATAGCCTTCTTTGGTCTTTTGTTTTTTGCAGGTATTACTTCCTCTCTCGCCATGGGAACACCGTGGATGGGTTTCCTTCGGGATGAATTTAACTGGAGTCGGGAAAAAGCAGCATTTTCATTTGGCGCAATAGTATTGTTACTTGGCTCTCCAACCGTATTTTTCTTTAACGAAGGTGTATTTGACGAATATGATTATTGGGCAGGAACAGTCTCGCTAGTTGTATTTGCCCTCGGAGAAACCATTCTTTTTGCCTGGGTTTTTGGAATTAAAAAGGGATGGAGTGAAATCACCTCGGGCTCAGATATAAATGTGCCCAATTTTTACAAATACATCATCCTTTACATTACACCTTCTTTGCTTATATGTGTTTTCCTAGGTTCGTTGCTCTCGCCAGTAGGAGGAGACTGGGGGGCAGCCTGGAGCGGATTTATAAACGGAAACGGCTGGAACTTCGACAATGGCGCTATAATAGCGCAAATCATGAATCAAAGAATAAATGCACAAATTGCTGCTGCAACAGATCCATTGGTTATCTCAGAACTTGAAAGGCAAAAATTTTATGTAGTAGCCTCAAGGCTCTTGTTATTGACTGTTTGGTTAGCGGCTGCTGGCCTGGTTTATATTGCTTATAGGAAAAGACTGAGAGAAGGAAGAGCGTAATACCTACTCTTTAATATTGTTAAAAGGACAAATTTTGAACTAAGAAATAAGAGAGGAGTTTGAGGATTGTGTTTTAATTGATTGCTCTAATTCCTTCACTAGATTAAATAACACTATTATGAATTCAAGTGCTTTAATAACAATGGTAATTACAATGGCAACTGTTACCATCTTAACCTTATACTTTTTTATTAAAATGCTGACCACTCCTCCAAAACCTGAGCCTGATTCTTATTCTGAGGAACCTGGAAATTTATCCCAAACTCCTTTTAATAAGAATGAAAAGGATTAGATTCTGGATTCAGGATTACTTTGGTTTTTCTCCTACGGAAACTACAGGATTTATTGTCCTGATGTTTTTAATTTTTTTCCTGCTTATCCTTCCTCCTATAATAAAACCTTTATTGCCGGTTTCAGATACCGACAATGCAGATAAAGCTCAGCTAGAAGCCTTAATTGTAAAATTAGAATCCGTTCAAACGGTAGAAAAGACTGCATCTTCTCCTTCCAATCCTAAATATTTTTCATTCAACCCTAATACCAGCTCAGAAGCCGACTTCCTATCTTTAGGGATTGATACAAAAACTGCCCGAACCATTATGAATTACCGTAATAAGGGTGGGTATTTTACAATAAAAAGTGATTTTAAAAAAGTCTATGGTCTGAAGGAGGAAACTTACCTTAGGCTATATCCCTACATCGACCTACCGGAAAAGAAAGCGGTTTTCGTCCAGTCTGCCCATTCTTCAAAAAAGAAATTCAAAGCTTATTCTCCTAAAGAGAAGGAAATTTTCCAACCCTTTGATATAAATAAAGCGGACTCTACTCAATTAATTAAGATTAATGGGATTGGAAATAAACTTGCTCAAAGGATCCTCAATTATCGAAATAAACTGGGCGGCTTTATTCATCAAGACCAACTGGAAGAAGTTTATGGCTTGGACACAGTTGTTGTTAAAAGGCTCAAAGAATCAAGTTTAATTGACGTAAACTTTACGCCTGACAAAATAAATGTAAATACGGCCACACTTGAGGAATTGCGTCAACACCCTTACATTTCCTACAAGATTGCCAAAACGATAATTGCCTACAGGGATCAGCATGGTTCTTTCAATTCTCTTTCAGCACTAAAAAATATACATTCCATTAGTCCTCAAACTTTTATAAAAATAGAACCCTACCTCACTTTGTAATCAAACTATTTCGAAACATCCATTATTTATTTTTTCCTTAAATTATGGAGCTATTTTTATCAATACGATTTGAATAGCGGCGTCCTGAATTTTGCTTTGGGAACTCGTTTTGAGATTAACTTTGACCGTTGAATGTAAAAATGTTCGTTTTATATTTCTTAAAGACTTAATCCGTTTATAGTTAAAATTTATTCAAACCTCTGTATCATAGTCTTCCGGGATGAAAAAAATATTAAAGTCCTATCTGAATCGCCTGACAAATTTAACGGGTAACAATCGCTCTATACTGCTTCTTCGATTAACAGGAGATTATTTCTTTGATCTTCACGATCTTGATTTTAAAAACGGACAATATTCTTTTGCAATTATTGAATCTTTAATCGGCAAAAAAACCATCAAGCTTTGCGAATACCTTGACAGCAGGGATGGCAAAGCCAATGAATATAGTACGCGTCTGAAAAACCTGAATCGAAAAGATAAATTTATTACCGAAGAAAGAGGTTCAAAAGACCTTTATGTAGGATGGCCCTTCGTAAAAGGGAAATTATTGGACGATACCCTTGTTCGGGCACCACTCATTTTTTTCCCCGTCGAGCTCACACTTGAAACCAACCAATGGAAGCTTTCTTTAAGAAACGACGAAGCAATTGCTCTTAATAAAAGCTTGCTTTTGGCCTATGCGCATTATAATAAAATTACCCTTTCCGAAGAAATACTAGAAAAACAACTCGACGACTGGGATAAAAATTCTCAGGTATTCCGAACAAGCTTATATACTTTTTTAAAAGAAAGCGGGATCACCATAAACTTTAATCAGGACCTCTTTATCAATGAATTGATCCCCTTTGAAAACTATAAAAAAGCTGACTTTGAAGGGCAATATAAGACAGGCGAGCTGAAGATGTATTCCGAAGCTGTATTGGGAATATTCCCACAAGCAGGCTCTTACCTTGTCCCGGATTACAATTTTCTACTTGAACAGGAGGAGTTGAAAGACCTTGAGGAGTTTTTTTACCCTCAAACAGAAATACCTGAAGAACAACCAATTACCAATAAAGTAAAAGAAGAACAAACCTTTACCCCTTATTCAATGGATGCTTCTCAGGAAAATTCCATTAAAGCTGTAAAAAAAGGACAGAGTCTTGTAGTTCAGGGACCTCCCGGTTCAGGAAAATCCCAATTGATATGTAATCTTATAGCAGACCATATTGCCAGAGGAAAAAGGGTTTTGATGGTATGCCAAAAAAGGGTGGCGCTGGATGTGGTTTACCAAAGGCTGAAACAGGAAGGCATCAATGATTTTGTTGCGCTCGTTCATGACTTCAAAAATGACCGGAAAGCCATTTATAGCCAAATACAATCACAGATTGAAAGAATATCAGAATATCAGGACAAAAACAATAGTCTGGATGCCATCTACCTGGAAAGAACATTTTTACAAACAAGCAGAAAGATTGACCAGCTAGCTGGAGAACTTGAAGAATTTAAAAATGCTTTGTTTGACGCTTCGCAATGTGGTATTTCAATCAAAGAACTTTATTTAACTTCAGAAAAAAATGACGAACAAATACCTTTAAAAGAAGAGTACAAATATTTTTCATTTAATAATCTTGAAAGTTTTCTTCAGCCTTTAAAATATTATTTATCCTATTCTGAAAGATTTGAAAAAGAAGATTACCTATGGAAAGACAGGGTTTCATTCCAAAGCTTTTCCATTTCAGATTTTAATATTCTAAAAGACACACTTATTGAAATACCAAAATTTCAACAGGAAGTATTAAAGTTTACTAAAGGGTCACTTGGAAAAGGTTTGTCTTTTAGTGGTTGTGAGCACCTTTTAAGTAAGCAGGCTGCATTCAATAGCTTTCTTGAGTTGTCCGCAGAAGAAGATGTTTTTGAAAACTTCAAACTTATCCTGGACTTACCGGAGGATACCCTTTTCTGGCTGCAAAAGGTTGAAAAAAGGCTTATGCAATGTTATGAAGGCGAAGGACCTGAGCTAACGCTTGAAAAAAAGAAACTAGGCGACTTCCAGGCCGCATTGCAACGTGCAGAAGAGGCTTTTGGCTCCCCTTTCATATGGATCAAATGGCGTTTTTCTAAGGAACGTTTCTGGTTGAAAAGGGTACTTGTTGCAAATAATCTGAAAGGCAACAGAAAAGGGATAGAAAGTTTAATCAAAAAGCTGGATAATCGTCTTAATCTGGAACATAATTTATCTGAGCTTAAAAACAAAAAATGGATTGTAAACCTTCCTGAAAATAACTTTAAAATATACTTCCAGGGATGGATTTACAAATACAAACAGGCCTTTCACCTAAAGGATCTTTTTAGGAGGATTGAAGAGTTTTTCGGATTAGATATTCACACCCTAACTCAAAGTTTGTTAAAAGAAAAAATAGCAAAAACCATTGAATTTTGCGAGCTGGTAGCGGACAAGAAGAAGGACTGGATGAAGCACCTCCAACCTACTCAGATTGATAAAGTAGTTGCCAATCCTGAACATTCTTTGCTGCTTTTAAAAGCGCTGGAAAAAGACTTTGATGCTTTGGCAGAATATGATCAAACCTATTCTCAATTTTCAGGACCTGAGTCGGCTGTGATAAAAAAATTATTAGGCCTTAAACAGGAGTTCTTTGCAGACGACCTTGTCCAGATCTTTATCAATAGTCTTAAACTTAGTTGGATTGAAGACATAGAGCAGAAATATCCAATACTTAGAACAGTTTCTACCTTAAAGTTCCGTCAGCTAGAGCGCGAACTTCAACAGAATGTACAGGAAAAACTTAGAATAAGCAGGGATATTTTATTGTTGAAATTAAGGGAGACAACCTATCAGGACCTGGAAGTAAACCGGTTGAACAACCTGGTTACTTATAGGGATCTAAGTCATCAGGTAACTAAGAAGCGTTCAATCTGGCCTGTAAGAAAACTGATTGGAAATTTCTCCAAAGAACTATTTAATCTTGTTCCTTGCTGGATGGCCTCCCCTGAGTCTGTTTCCGCGATCTTTCCTATGGAACCTTACTTTGATCTTGTAATTTTTGATGAGGCCTCTCAATGTTATGCCGAAAATGGTATTCCTTCTATTTACCGGGGACGTCAAATTGTAATCACCGGAGACAGTAAACAGTTAAATCCTAATGATATTTATAAATCGAGGTGGGAAGAAACCGATGAGGAATTGCCGGAAATCGAAATAGATTCGTTGCTTGATCTGGGTGCCCGTTACCTGAAGGAAACCCAACTTTCTGGTCATTATAGAAGCAAGACTTTGGAATTAATTGACTTTTCCAACCATCATTTCTACAAAGGGAAACTGTCCTTAATGCCTAATTTTGAAGACATCAATAATCCTGACCCTTCTATAGAATATATTAAAGTGGATGGCGTATGGGAAAACAATAGTAATGAGATCGAAGCCACTAAAGTAGGTGAAAAGGTGATAGAATACCTCAAAAGCAATATTACTGATATTGGCGTGGTTACCTTTAATTTTTCTCAGCAGAATCTCATTTTAAATGTATTGGAAACTTTTGCCAGAGAGAACAGTATCTCCCTTCCTGATAATTTATTTGTAAAAAATATTGAAAACGTTCAGGGAGATGAAAGGGAAATCATTATTTTTTCGACGGCATATGCTCCGGACCTGAAAGGTAAGCTGAGTATGAATTTTGGCACCTTAAATGCCAAAGGTGGTGAAAACAGGTTAAATGTAGCCATTACCAGGGCAAAACAAAAAATCATAATTATAAGCAGCATTTATCCAAATCAATTAAAAGTGGAAAACCTTTCAAATGAAGGGCCTAAATTATTCAAACAGTACCTTCAATATGCCCTGGATGTGTCGGAGGGAAGGCACCAAAGCCTAAGGAAACCTGAAATTAACTTGCCATTTGAAGGTTTGTTAAAACATAAGCTCATTAAATTAATTGCCGACAAAACCAATGATAAAATCTTAAGAAACAATCTGCCATTCACCGACCTAAGCCTGGTAGAAGAAGATAAATACAAGGGAATTATTCTAACGGACGATGAACTGTATTATCAAAGCATTTCCATCAAAGAATCCCACGTTTATAAAAAACTCATCCTAAAAAACAAGGGGTGGAAATTCATGGATTTTTATAGCAGGGAATATTGGAATAATAAGGAAAGCATTATTGAAGGATATCAGGATTTTAAATTAAGTCTGGAACAAGAAAAACATGAAAAAAACTTGTCTCCGTAACGAAATAATTTTTAACTTTTAGCTAAATCTTACCTTCATGGATTCTGCGAGAATTAAAAGCATTTATATTTCCAATCTGGACTTTATAAGCTATCAAAGCAATGAGATAATCCGCAATGAAGGATCAAATATCTACTATAGTGATTTCTATAACTTTTATACCCCGTACATAAAACACTTGAAGGAAGTAAAATGGAATAATAACAAGATTGAAGATAAGGTAAAAAAATTCCCAATGATTCAACGACCTGGTTTACTTTTTACTTTATTTTTGATCTCTTTCATCCCTTGGCTCGCCACTGTTTTCTCTTCGTTCGATGTATTCAAATACCTCATTTACTCCATACCGCTTATTGCGGTGATTTTTTCCATTCATTATTTTATGAATCAAAGAAATAAAAAGAGATTAGGAGAAATTGTAAAGTTATGTTCTTCTCTGAGAAAGGAGATAGAACAATTGGACTAAGTTCAGTTTATTCCTGATTTTCTCCCTCTGCTTTCTCTACCCTCACTCCTACAGACATTATGAATGGCAAAGGATCTTGCCGCATATATTGCTTAATCCGAACTTTATACACGCCAGGCTCTTGAAATTTGTGTCCTTTAAGCAGCGTAAACTGATGATCAAATATATCTCCTAAACCATCTCCATAAGGTTTTCCACTTTTTTTGTCAAATAATGGCAACCTCAGAAGCTTGCCGTCTATCTTCTTATTGTTTGAATCCAACAAGGTATATTTTATGTAAAGATTGGCAAATGGATATGAAATGGCATTCCTGACATTTGTGAGAATATTATAATCTGAAGTGGCATCTTTTATTTCAAAGGAAAAGGAAGCAACAGAATCTATAAACCAATCATTTCCTTTAAAGTCTTTGTTTGTTTCATAGATTCTGGTTTCGTCACATCCGGTAATCGAAAATAAAATTACAATGAGGAGAACAGGCAGAAAGATTCTCATGAAGGTGAAGAGTTTGTTCTATTTGGGTTTTGATTTGGATTTCTATTTCTATTGTTTTTCTTCTTTTTCTTCTTCTTGGCTTTCAAGTTGTATTTTTCATCCATCCTTTTCAGGTCGCTGTTCATACCTTGATGCTTCTCCTCCTTGGTAAATTCTTCTTTATCCTCTAGTAAGCTCACAGGCTTTTTCCCTTCTTTGTTCATAGAAACTATGTGATTAACACGCTCTATGTTTAAAGGAGTCCAATTGCTTTCACTGTTATACCCGAACCACATGATTTTCCTAAAAATATCTGTCTTCTGAAGATGCGCTTCTCCCTGAGTGGTAACCAAAGGCGCCTCAATAGTAGGAATGTCTTTAAGGGCATCCATATAAGTTTCTAGTTCATAGTTCAAGCAGCACTTAAGTCTTCCGCACTGACCGGAAAGCTTGCTTGGATTAAGAGAAAGATTCTGATACCTGGCAGCCACCGTCGAAACACTTTTAAAGTCACTCAACCACGTGGCGCAACAAAGCTCCCTGCCACAAACACCAATACCCCCAAGTCTTCCGGCTTCCTGCCTAAGGCTGATTTGCTTCATTTCAACCCTGATCTTAAACTCTGAAGCCAACAGTTTAATCAATTCCCTGAAGTCAACGCGCTCTTCTGCTGAGTAATAAAAAGTAGCTTTAGTATTATCTGCCTGGAATTCTACGTCTGATAATTTCATGTCCAGGTTGAGGCCCATGATAATTTCCCTGGTACGATACAAGGTAGGAAGCTCTCTTTTCTTTACTTCCTCGTTTTTCTCAATATCCTTTTCTGTTGCAAGCCTGTAGATGGCTTTAATACTATCATCGTTTTCGACTTTCTTCTTTTGCATTTGTAAGCGAACCAATTCGCCCTGAAGTGCTACAAAACCTAAATGATGTCCATTTGTAGCATCCACTATTACAGGATCTCCCGCAAACAACTCAAGCTTTGCAGAATTTCTAAAAAATTCTTTTCTGCCGCCCTTGAAGGTAACTTCCACTACATCAAATACATCATAAACAGGCATGTCCATATTTACAAGCCAGTCGAAAACATTTACTTTATTACAACCGCCTGTTTTACAGGCCCCATTATTTTTACATCCTGCAACGGTTCCGTTTTTACCGCTGCTACATGAGCTGCATCCCGCCATATCCTATCAATTTATTTCATGTGAATTTAACAATTTATAATTGCCACTATCTTGTCCCGTGCT
>Ga0196965_1001125_pt1 | contig 11039 bp, 11 predicted proteins | sample S1_20metaG_FD_148668 | JGI IMG/M metagenome (GOLD analysis project Ga0196965, IMG submission 148668) | Soil microbial communities from Anza Borrego desert, Southern California, United States - S1_20 | ecosystem: Environmental > Terrestrial > Soil > Desert | place: USA: California | collected... | reverse complement strand
TTCCGTACGCAGAAAAGATTTACTCACTCTGTGTTGTACAATGAGCCTGGCTACGGTTTTTGCATTTCTCAACTCACCATACATGCCGAGCACCTTGTGTAATGCTTCCTCAGTGTATTCATTCAAAACCTCAGCAGCAGTTAGTGATACCGTTGTACCCATCCGCATGTCCAGCGGTCCATCAAATCTGGTTGAAAAACCGCGTTCCGGCGAATCAATCTGATGCGAGGAAACCCCCAGATCAGCCAATATCCCATTTACCTTAAACACACCGTGTAACTTCAAATACTTTTTGAGATACCTGAAATTTGTCTGGCAAAATGTAAAAGAACGACTCGTTATTTTCTCCGCTTCCTTTTTCGCATCCTCATCCTGATCAAACACGATAAGCTTTCCCTCCTTCAACTGCTCCAATATTTTAACACTATGTCCACCGCCACCAAACGTCACATCTACATATATTCCCTCCGGATCAATGTTGAGCCCGTTGAGACACTCCTCTAACATTACCGGCTGATGATACTTATCCATAGCTATAAGTTGCAAGCTGCAGGCTTCAAGATATTTTATCTATAAACTTCGATATCATCCGTTGTTCTTCAGTTATTAACTCGAGGCGTTCATCAATCACTTCGTTTGGAAACCACTTACGGTTTTGAATTACCAGTAAATGAGTTTCAAGTTCGAATGCAGAACCCAACGAAACCTCAACATATTTTAACAGCTCTTTTTGACTGCGCTTGGCACTGCCTTCTGCAATGTTACTTGGAATTGAAACTACTGCTCTTGTACTTTGAGAACGCATCCCAAACCTTTCTTCATCCGGAAAATAAACCGCAGCCGTATATAACTTGTCGACTAGCTGCATACCCTTTTGCCAAATCAATAGTTTCTTAAAATTCCTCATAACAGATAACGCTTTTCGTTGCACCATGCCAAAGTGTAACATCGCTGCTACCTCAGGTTTGTACGCATATCAATGAACTGTCTACTTTCCTATCACTTATCGGCAATTACCTGAAGCTTAAAGCTTGTAGCTTGCAGCTTAGCAGAAGCCAGATGAAATAGATCATCATACACCTACTCATTCAAATACTTCTCTGCCAGTTTCGACAACTCACCGGGGTCTTGGATTAAATACTTCTCGTAGATGGATGGATTCCAAACCTCAACTTTGTTTCCCATGCCAACAAGGATAACATCTTTATCCAGTGCCGCATAGGCGAGCATGTTCTTCGGTATCACGAAACGGCCTGTGTTGTCGAGTTCGACAGTGGCGGTTCCGGAAAAAAAGTTTCGCTGGAGTTTGCGATACTCTTCGTTGAACTCACTCAATCCTGAGATTTTCGAGAAGACCTTTTTGAACTCCACCATGGGGTAAAGAATGAGGCATTGCTCGAATCCACGGCGAATCACCATCTCATTGCCTCCTGATTCGGGCAATTGAGATTTAATCCGCGAAGGCAAAACAAGTCTGCCCTTGGAATCTAGCTTACTCTCATATTCACTGGTGAAGAAAGTCATAGACGTGTAGTGGTTGTCTTTTCCTCCTAAGCAAACTTATGTATTTTTGTTCCACTTTACACCACTTTCCTCCACTTTTTTACAAAAAACTTGTAATTAGCCTGAAAAGTCCTTTAAAATGCCATATTTATCTTTCAAATAATCAATTAAAAAATTAAAGACACTGGTAATCCAGCCTCCGGAAGCCGTTTTCATCAACAATAAAGCGTTGAGTGGAAGAAAGTGGGGCGAAAAAGAAAGAAATAGCCTAACGATCCAATTCGTTCAAAATCTCAATCGTATGTTCACCATAATGCGGTGGCGGGCTAAGATCGGGCTTAACTACGCTCGAGTTTCCAACATAGCTTCTGATTCCGGACACACAACCTGCCTTGTATATTAGATGCTGTAGCGATGGAGAAGAAAACACGTCGTGCAAATTTTGTACAACACCACCGGGAATATTTTGTTTTACGAGCAAAGTCATTAAGTCTGCAGCCTCCAAATCTATAATTCTATTTTGAATAACCACATTCAATTCCTCCCGGTGCCGCACGCGTTGAACATTTGAAGAAAAGCGTTCATCGGCAACAAGATGAGCGATGTTGAGAATTTCGCACAAAGAAATAAACTGTTTATTACTCCCAACAGCGAGAATAAGCTCCACATCATCTTTACTTCTGAAAATGTCTCCATAAGGTGCAATATTGGGATGCGATGAACCTTGTTTCGTAGGAATTTTTCCGGTCATTAAGTAATTCGTTGCCTGATTCACGAGGGAGGAAACTGCCGCATCCACCAATGACACGGATACATAACCTCCTTTTTTAAAATGATACGCGTTTAAAAGTGCCAATAAGATACCTTCCTTTAGATGGTGCGCAGCCAACACATCAATTAAAGCCACAGGCATCTTAAGCGATGTACCACCCGGCTCACCGTTCATGAACATAAAACCAGATTCAGCCTGAATAACAGCATCGTAGCCAACGCGGTGAACATCTGGTCCATACCCTGTGATCTGCCCATAAATCAGGGATGGATTTAACGATGAAAGCGTTAAATAATCTACCCCTAGTTTTTCGGCGTCTCCGGGTTTATAGCTCGAGATAACAATTTGAGATCCTTTGGCGAGTTTATGTACAATGGCCTTTCCTTCAGGTGAATTCAGGTCAAGCGCAATTGAACGTTTGCCCCAATTAACAGCACAGAAATAAGCAGACCGATCATCGCTTTTTTCGTCTTTGGTTTTCCAATGACGGGTCACATCGCCACCATGCATATTCTCCACCTTAATCACCGCTGCACCAAGTTCCGCAAAAAACTGCCCTACACTTGGACCAGCCAAAACGGAAGCAAGTTCTAAGACCCGGATGTTGTTAAAAAAATCCACAAGTGAATTTAAATTACCTAAAATCAAAAGTTCACCCGAAATTGTAAATCATTTCCCGCATTTTTGTGTTTTCAGGAAATAAAAAACACTTCATGATCCGATTAATCCCGGCACTGATTCTAAACCTGATCCTCCTCGCCTGTACATCTCCATCAGAAAAAGATAGTACTGTGTTAAAGGAAGGTTTATGGAGGGCCACCCTTTCCATCCAACATCAGGAGTTGCCTTTCAACTTCGAGATAAGGAAAGATTCGACAGGGCAGTACGTTATTTATCTTATCAACGCGGCCGAACGGCTGAAACTGGACGACATTTCTTTCAGCAAAGATTCTGTCACTATACCACTCCACATTTTCGATGCATCGATCAGGGCTAAAATTGAAGGAAGTAATCTTACCGGTACCTACACCAAACACTACGAAAAAGATTATCGTGTTCCGTTCCATGCAGAATATGGTAAGCCATATCGATTTAAAGTTAGTGACGATAATGTCGTCACTAAAAATTACACCGGCACTTATAGTGTAACGATCTTTAAAGAAAAAGGCACTACACCAGCAGTTGGTGTGTTTCAACAAACCGCAGACAGTGTCACCGGAACCTTCCTTACACCAACAGGTGACTACCGTTTTTTACAGGGAAATATTATTGGCGATAGCATGTTCTTAAGTACATTCGATGGAAACAACATGTATTTGTTTAAAGCCGGCTTTAAGAACGACAGCACCCTGGAAGGAAATTTCTATTCAGGAAAAACTTCATTAAGACCCTGGGTGGCTCACCGGGATGATACCGCTTCGTTACCTGAACAATCAATTACGTTTTTAAAAGACGGGTATGATGAAGTTTCTTTTACATTTCCAGATGTCAATGGTAACAACATCAGCTTAAGTGACGACAAGTACAAAGGGAAAGTCGTGATTCTACAGATCTTTGGCACCTGGTGTCCGAATTGTATGGACGAAACTAAATTTCTGGCACCATGGTATAAGCAAAATCACAGACGCGGTGTTGAAATTATCGGACTTGCCTTTGAACGGAAACCAGATTTTAATTACGCCAGCACACGTGTCAAAAAAATGATTGATAAACTGGATGTTGACTATGATTTCGTTATTGCCGGCACAAACAATAAAGAGAGTACCGCTGAAGCATTACCCATGCTCACCAATGTAAGTGCATACCCTACTACCATCTTTATAGGAAAAGACGGGAAAGTAAAAAAAATCCATACCGGGTTTTCGGGTCCTGGTACGGGTGTCTATTATGAACACTTTAAGGAAGAATTTAACGAAACGATAAATAATTTATTAAAAGAAGAAACGCCATAACACTTAAGTGTTATCGTTTCATATCCTTTAGTTAAGCTTCGATAAATAAGGCAATAAAAAAGACAAAGCATAACTAAACAACATTGTATACAATCAGCATAAACGAATAGATCAAAAAATGAAACGCGTCGTTGTCGGACTTTCAGGTGGAGTTGACTCAAGTGTAGCTGCTTATCTCTTAAAAGAACAAGGCTACGAAGTGATTGGTATGTTTATGAAAAACTGGCACGACGACTCCGTTACCATCAGTAATGAATGCCCATGGCTGGATGATAGTAACGATGCCATGATCGTTGCGCAGCATTTAAGTATTCCTTTTCAAGCCATTGATCTGAGTGAAGAATACAAGACCCGTATTGTTGACTATATGTTTGATGAGTATCAGCGTGGCCGAACACCTAATCCTGATATACTTTGTAATCGCGAGATCAAATTCGATATATTTCTGAATGCCGCAATGAAATTGGGTGCGGATTATGTAGCCACTGGCCACTATGTTCGTAAAGCCGCATTTACAGAGAATGGAAAAACCACGTATCGTTTATTAAGCGGAAAAGATCCAAACAAAGATCAAAGCTATTTCTTGTGTCAGCTTACGCAACAACAATTATCCAAATCGTTATTTCCTATCGGTGACATACTGAAACCAGAAGTTCGTACCATCGCTAAAAAAATCGGTTTAGTCACTGCAGAAAAGAAGGATTCACAAGGCCTTTGCTTTATAGGAAAAGTACATTTACCTGAATTCTTACAGCAACGACTTACACCAAAAAAGGGAAAGATAATTGAGGTTCCTGAATCTGACGCTGTGTTCTCCAACGGTTTTGAACCAAACGATTTAGTGAAGATAAGTGCCTCGTATTTATATAATCCTGAGCTTGGTAAAGAAATTGGCGAACACAACGGTGCGCATTATTATACCATCGGTCAACGCAAAGGGTTGAATATAGGCGGATCCGCAAAACCGCTTTTCGTTATTGGCACTGATACAGAAAGAAATATCATTTACATGGGAATGGGTGAAGACCATCCCGGACTATACCGCAAGGGATTATTTATTCCAAATGAAGATGAACACTGGATTCGTGAAGACTTTAAACTCAATATTGGTGAATCACGTTCTTATAGCGCGCGCATTCGCTATCGTCAACCTTTATCGCCTTGTGTGTTGTATAAAAAAGCAGAAGGGCTTTACATTATCTTCGACAAACCCATGAAAAGCATTACACCTGGGCAATTTGCAGCGTGGTATGATGGTGAAGAGCTGATTGGATCTGGTGTGATCAGCTGATCGGCTGAAGACGTCAAAATAAAATCCATAAATTATCGAAAATTCAGGACGTTCACTCCGTAAATTAATATGAGTTTAGGGAGTTAGTTCAAATTATTAGATTTCATAATTAACGTAACACCTTACGCATCCTTGAATCCGGAAACACCTCCGGAAACTATAAACTTCATGGCTACCGGTCCGGGGATATCAAGCGGTTTGATATTCTCCTTGGCAACAAAATAATGAAAGCCGGAGAATGCATAAGAATGTGGAAAGTAAACAACCACCATATCATTTAATCCGAGATCAGTAAGATCGAACTGCGTAACAAATCCGATCTGATAAAGATTATTGTCTTTATTGATCCGCACTAAAACAGGTTTATTGAATTTCTTTTTATCGCCAACAAAGGCACCCAGTAAATCCTTCACCGCGGAATAAATTAACTTCACGAGCGGTATTTTATTCATGCCATGATCAAACCACTGCGTAAATGTTCTAAATGCGTAATGGGTAGTGAGGTATCCAAATCCGGTGATTGCGATAAAAATGATTGCGAAACCGAGACCTGGATAAGGCAGTTCAAGCAAACTATCCAGCCATGAAAAGGAGATAAAGATAAAGTACATCGTGGCTACAAGCGGAACTATGAAGACGGTGCCACTAAAAAAGTACCGCGCTATTTTTCTGAAAGGACTTTCCATATCTGATTTATTAAACATAACTCAACAAAAAAAAAGGCTTCCATTAAACCGGAAGCCTTAGTTATTAGTATTGTTTTTTTACTACAATGAAAAACCTAAAAAGCTAAGAAATCCGAGAGACATTAATCCGACGAGGATAAATGTAATTCCTAAACCACGTAACGGCCCGGGAACATTTGAGTATTTCATTTTTTCACGGACACCAGCCAATGCAACAATGGCAAGTAGCCATCCGATACCTGAACCAAATCCATATACTGTGGCCTCAGTAAGGTTATAAGGACGGCCTACCATAAAAAGTGCCCCACCTAAGATCGAGCAGTTTACAGCAATAAGCGGAAGAAAAATACCAAGTGTACCATAAAGTGCTGGTGAAAATTTTTCAACCGCCATCTCTGTTAATTGAACAACGGCTGCAATTACGGAAATGAATACAATGAATTGCAGAAAGTTAAGATCAACACTTGCGAACTGCGGGCCAAGCCATGCCAATGCTCCGGCGGTAAGTACATAATTTTGAATGATCCAGTTAATTGGAATTGTGACACTTAGTACGAATACAACTGCTACACCAAGGCCAAACGCCGTAGTTACTTTCTTTGATATGGCAAGAAACGAGCACATACCCAGGAAGTAAGCGAAGATCATGTTGTCAATAAAAATTGACCTGACACCAATATTGATAAGATTTTCCATTTTCAATTTCTATTAATGTGCTTCACGATAACCGTTTAGGGTTCGTTGTACCCAGATGATCAGGCCGATGATAATACATGCTCCTGCCGGTAACAACATCAGACCATTGCCCTGATAATGTATTCCGACGGCTTCAAATACTTTAAATCCGAAGAGTGAACCAGCGCCCAAAAGTTCACGAAAGAATGCAACCGACATCAGAATTAAACCATAACCAAGTCCATTTCCAATGCCATCAAGAAACGAAGGCCATGGTTTATTCCCCATCGCAAAAGCCTCCAATCTCCCCATCACAATACAGTTCGTTATGATCAAACCAACAAAAACTGAAAGCTGTTTAGACACATCGTAAACGTATGCTTTAAGCACCTGATCTACGAGAATTACCCATAGTGATACAACCGCCAACTGAACGATGATCCTAATGCGTGATGGTATTGTATTACGCATCAAACTAATCGCTGCATTGGATGAAGCTGTTACAATCATCAACCCGATAGACATTACAAAAGCCGGCTTTAACTGTGTTGTTACAGCCAGTGCCGAGCAAATACCCAGCACCTGCACAGTAATCGGATTATCGATGTCCAATGGGTTACTGATCAGTTTTTTATTACGCTTGGAAAAAAGCGGCTCACTTTTTTGCTCCTTTACTTCCTGAACTTCTGCTGATTCCGTACTCATAAGCCTCTGATTAAAATTTACTTTTTCTTATTTATATAGTTCTGATAACACACCAGGTAATCATTAAGCATGTTATTTACACCTACCGCTGTTAACGTTGCGCCTGACATTCCATCTACCTTGTGTGGATCATCAGACCAGTCATTACCTTCACCTTTCATCATCTTAACAGAGGCGATTTTATCATCTTCAAAAATTGTTTTCCCTTTATATCTTTCTTGGATATCGTCCGTTTCGATACGTGCTCCTAACCCTGGCGTTTCGCCGGCATGTTGAAACTTAACACCCTGAATGGTATTGAAGTCAGATTTAAGCGCCACAAATCCCCATATATTGTTCCATAGACCATAACCATAAACAGGCAGTACCGCATGAGTCACTTTGGTAGAATCTTTTTCATCCCTGAACTCATACACGGGTAGGAGACGATCTTGCGGTGCTTTCTTGTATTCGGCTGCAACATCTACATCTTTCGGGGCCATTCCGGATTTTACATTTCCCTCATAATCGATAACAAACGACCTTACTCTTGTATTATACAAAGAGTCAATGTTTACCTCCTCCTCCAACGTTAAAACTGTTGCCAGAATATTTTGTTTGCGTTCCAATTCAATGTTAGCCTGTTGACGTTCCTTCAGACCTTCGGAAGCGAGCGCAAGTAAACCACCACATACAAAAGTAAGTGCAGCGGCATAAAGAATTATATAGGTATTAGACTGTCGCACGTTGTATTCTTCTTTTTTTATTCGCGTTAACTACAAAATAATCAATGAGTGGAGCAAACACATTCATGAGAAGTATTGCCAGCATAATGCCCTCAGGGTACGCAGGATTAAATACGCGGATCAGAACGGTAAATAACCCAATGAGAAAGCCATAAATCCATTTACCTGTCTCGGTTTGTGCTGCGGTAACGGGATCAGTTGCCATCCATACCGCACCAAAAGCTAATCCGCCCATTAACAGATGGTAGTGTGCCGGAAGCATAACATAAGCGTTACCACCTACCACATTCAAAAACAATCCCATACCATAAGCACCGGCAAAGACGCTCACAATTATTTTCCAACTTCCTACTCCAGTGAATACCAATATTAAAGCACCCGACAAACACATCAACACCGAAGTCTCACCTACGCTACCTGGTATAAAGCCAAGAAATAAATTAGAGACACTATACATTCCATCAAACCAACCACTACCAAAATTATTTAGCGCAGCAACTGCGTTTTCTCCGGAGGTAGCTGAGTTAGCGGCAATTGACAGAGGTGTTGCACCAGAATATCCGGCCACCGTTTGTGCACCTTCAGGAAGATAAGTCCAAACCTCTCCGGCCATATTAACCGGATATGCAAAATACAGGAATGCACGGGCTGTTAAAGCAACGTTTAATACGTTCATTCCAGTTCCACCGAAAGCTTCTTTTCCAATCAATACGGCAAAGATCGTAGCTACAGCCACCTGCCACAACGGTATGTCTGGTGGCATAACCAAAGGAATAAGCAGTCCCGTTACAAGAAAGCCTTCATTGACAGGGTGTCTGCGCACCGTCGCGAAGATGAACTCAACGCCAAGACCGGCAGCATAAGAAACTACTATCACCGGTAATACTTGCTGAACGCCAATCAATACTTTATCCCAGAATTCAGCTTGTTCACCGATCGCAATAAAATGTTGATGACCTACATTGTAAATCCCAAATAACAATGCGGGGATCATAGAGATAATCACCGTCATCATCAGGCGTTTCATATCCACGGCATCGCGAATCTGGGCACCTTTTGCACTGGTTGTTGTATTGGGTACAAAAGCAAACGTATCGAGTGCTTCATATACATAGTAATACTTCTCCCACTTACCACCTTTTTCGAAGTCGTGTTTAACTTTATCGAGCGTGTTCCGTAAAAACTTCATACGTTTTAACTATTCAGCATTAGATCAATTCCTTCACGAAGTATTTCCTGCACATTGTGTTTAGAGACATCAACAAATTCACAGAGTGCCAGGTCTTCCTCGATTACTTCATAAATTCCGAGGGCTTCCATCTCGTCGTAGTCTTCCGAGATAATCGCTTTTAGCAAGTGTGTCGGCAGAACATCCATTGGAGTTACCTGTTCGAAAACACCAGTCTGCACGAAAGCCCTTGGCTCACCATGCATATTGCTATCCACGACAAATTCTTTTTTATAATTAAAGAATGACAACAATCCCCATGCGCGGCTTTTACTTAATTTTTTAGCCGAAGGATTGATCCAGCCCATAAATTCATAATAATCACCTTCCGGTATCACAGATACGAGATGATCAAAAAATCCGATGTGTGCTTCTTTATCAATGCGATAACCTGTAAGTACATTTCCGGAGATCACCCTTACATGGTCGCTCTTCAGATTATTGTGAAGGAATTTTTTAACCGACGCACCGGTGTAAGTCTTATAGTATTGCGGGTTCTTAACTTCTGATCCCGCTACAGCAATTACTTTAGAAGTATCATAAATACCATTCAGGAAAAGTTTACCGATTTGAATTACACCAAATGGATTGATCGTCCATACAAGATCGCTTTTTCCAATCGGATCAAGGTGATGAATCTGAACACCAACACAACCGGAAGGATGTGGCCCCGTAAACGTATTGACTTCTGTTCCGGTAAGTTTTGAATACATCTCTGGCGCCTTTCGGTCGGCATGAACATTCAAATAAATCTTACCTGTGGTGAATTTTTTTAAGATTTCAATTCCGGCAGCAAAATACTGCTCCTGCCCTTGGAAAATTAAAGCATAATCGGGTGCGAGTGGATGAGAATCAAACCCGGAAATAAAAATAGATTTCGGAGTTTCCGCGGGATCTGCGACAATACCGTAAGGTCGTTGAACAAGGTTCACCCATACACCGCTGGTGAGCATTTGTGCCTGTGCATTTTCACGGCTTAAACCTGCGAACTCGGCGGGTGATACCTTATTGAACTGTACAAACTCAACTGTTTTATCGGCGAGAATTTTTACTTCAAGCAGTTTGCGCTTTTCGCCGCGTTTAATCTCCACTACTTCGCCACTAACAGGCGCAGTAAAAACAATGTTTTCATTTCTTTTGTCGTGGAATAAAACGGATCCCGCCTTTACGACATCTCCTTCTTTAACAAGAACTTTGGGTAAATAAATACCGTGGAAATCAGTAGGCTTGATGGCATATGTTTCCGGCTGTTCAGTGACTCCGATTTTTGGTTCAGGTTTTCCAACCAGGTTAATATCGAAGCCCTTCTTTAATCGAATTGTTTTGCCCATGAATATGGCGATCTTAATTTAGGAACGGGGCAAAATTAGCATTTTTTCGAACATACAATAAGGTATTGTCAGAATATTGAACCTCCTGTTTAGTGGATTCAATATTCAGATAAGAATATTGAAAAAAGCTACTAAATCATACGTGAAAGTGCAATCCTGACAACCTCATCA
>Ga0196965_1001124_pt1 | contig 11046 bp, 6 predicted proteins | sample S1_20metaG_FD_148668 | JGI IMG/M metagenome (GOLD analysis project Ga0196965, IMG submission 148668) | Soil microbial communities from Anza Borrego desert, Southern California, United States - S1_20 | ecosystem: Environmental > Terrestrial > Soil > Desert | place: USA: California | collected... | reverse complement strand
GGCCGCGCTCCTCGCCGCCGGCCTGGGGGCGATGCTGCTCGGCGCCGCCCGCGGAGCCGAGAGCCGCGAGCGGGCCGAGCGCACCGCCCGGGTGACGCTCTCGGCCCTGACGGAGGTGGTGGAGCGGGCCGCCGGCGGCGGCACCGGGGAGGCCGTGGAGGACGCCGGCGCCGCCATGGCCGACGAGCTCGCGGAGATCGCGGGGGATGCTCCCGCGGAGGAGACTCCCGAGGAGGATACCGGCCTCGGCATCGCCGACGAGTTGGCGGCCCTCGACGAAGCCCCCGCCGAAGACCAAGACGCCGAGGGCGACCGGGTCCGGCAGGCCGTGGCCGCCTTCGCCAAGGCCCACCCGGAGGTCCAGGCGGTCCGCGTCGTCCGCTTCGACGGGATCCTGCTCGAAGCGTCCACGGCCTCTGAGGACACCGGCGAGCGGGCGGCGCCGCGCCGCCTCGATCGCGACGAGAAGCCGCTCTACGATCAGGGGCAGAGCCTGCGCGCGGCCATCGAAGGGAACCGTGAAGAGGGGGCCGCCCGCGCTCCGGAGATCGCCGTCGAGCGGCGGGCGGGCGGCGTGCTGCGGCTCTCGGCCCCGTTCGAGACCGGCGACGAGGTCGTGGGCATGGTGCAGATGGACACTCGGCCCCTGCAGTCCGCCGCTTCCTTCCCTTGGTTGCCCGCCCTGCTCACCTGGCTCGCGCCGGTCGTCCTCTTCTTGCTGCTCTCCCTGGTGCTGGGCGAGCGTCGGACCCTCCTCGCGGCCGTCGCGGTGATCCTGCTGCTCGCTGCTCTGCTCGGCTTCGGACGCTGGGCCCGTACCGCGCTGGAGCAGGAGCGGCGCGCCACCGGCGCCGCCGTCGCCTCGACGGTGACTGCTGAGGCCGAGCGGGCCGAGGCGCTGCTCGCCGAGCTCGGCCTACCGGCCGCCGAGCCGCTGGCGCCCGAGCTGTGGGACGTCGACCTCTACCGGCAACCGCTCGGCCTGGTCCAGCCCGGCGGCACCCTCGACGAGGGCCGTCTCGGCGAATTCGCGGGCGCCGACGCCGGGCGGCTCACCCGCTCGGTCATCGTCCTCGCCCTCGCCGCCCTGGCCGTGCTCGCCTTCATCGGCCTCGGCTTCGCGGCGCGCACCGGCGCCGCGCTGGTCCGCTACCGGAACGCCTACGCCTACACCCTGCCGGCGCTGATCGCCATGCTGGTGCTGGTGTTCTTCCCGTTCTTCTACGGCATCGCCCTGGCGTTCACCAACGCCAACGTCTACAACACCGGGCAATCGATCTTCGAAACCTGGATCGGGCTCGAGAACTTCGTCAACATCCTTTCGGACCTCGGCGTGGTCGAGCGGACGGCGCAGGGATTGGTGATCGATTACACCAACTTCTACTGGACGCTGGGCTTCACCATCGTCTGGACGATCACCAACGTGGCGATCGGCGTGTCGCTCGGGCTGCTGCTGGCGCTGGCGCTCAACACCAAGGGGCTCGCCTTCCGGCCGATCTATCGGGTGCTGCTGATCCTCCCCTGGGCCGTGCCCACCTACATCACGGCGCTGATCTGGCAGGGGATGTTCCACCGGCAGTTCGGCGTGATCAATCAGATCATTCAGATGGTGGGCGGCAACCCGATCGCCTGGTTCGACGCGCCGCTCACCTCGTTCCTGGCGGTGCTGACCACCAACGGCTGGCTCTCCTTCCCGTTCATGATGGTGGTCTCCCTCGGCGCCCTGCAGTCGATCCCGGCGGACCTCTACGAGGCGGCGCGGGTGGATGGCGCGTCGCGTTGGCAGCAGTTCAGGTCGATCACCCTGCCGTCGTTGCGCCCGGCGCTGATCCCCGCGATCATCCTGTCGGTCATCTGGACCTTCAACCAGTTCAACGTGATCTATCTGGTGTCGGCGGGCCAGCCGGCGGGCGCCACGGAGATCCTGATCACCAAAGCCTACAAGCTAGCCTTCGAGAATTACCGGTACGGCTACGCCGCGGCCTACTCGACGGTGATCTTCCTCATCCTGCTGGTCTATGGCACCTGGCAGAACCGGGTGACCCGGGCGACGGAGGCCGTCGGAGAATGACAGAATGAGCCGCAAGCGCAGCCAGGAGATCTCCCACCTGCCGCTCCACCTGTTCCTGCTGTTGATGGTGGCTGTGACGGTCTATCCGATCCTGTGGGTGATCACGATCGCTTTTTCGGGCGGCCAGAGCCTGGCGATCGCCGACATCCCGCAGGACCCGACGCTGGCGGACCGGGTGCGCGCCGTCACCCCCTGGCCGGAGCAGTTCTCGATGTCCAATTTCACGTCGCTGTGGGCCGACCAGCCGTTCCTGCGCTGGCTGTTCAACAGCGCTGTGGTGGCCGGCCTCACCACCCTGGTCGGGGTGTTCCTGTCGAGCACCGCGGCCTATGCCTTCTCCCGGTTCCGGTTCCCCGGACGGCGGGCCGGGCTCATGTCGTTCCTGGTCTCCCAGATGTTCCCGGGGACGCTGATGCTCATCCCGCTCTACATCATCGTCGTGCAGTGGCTGGGGCTGGGATCGTCGTTCACCGGCCTGGTGCTGGTCTACTCGACGATCGCCATCCCCTTCTGCGTCTGGATGATGAAGGGCTATTTCGACACCATCCCCAAGGAGCTGGAGGAGTCGGCGCTGATCGACGGCGCGTCGCAGGCGATGATCTTCTTCCGGATCGTCCTCCCCCTGGCGAAGCCGGCGGTGGCGGTGACCGCCCTGTTCTCCTTCATGACCGGATGGAACGAGTTCATCATCGCCGCCACCTTCATGAACCGGGAGGAGATGTACACCGGCCCGGTCGGGCTGCGCTTCTTCGTCGGCGGCTTCTCCCAGCAGTGGGGGTACTTCGCGGCCGGCTCCATCATCGCCGCCATCCCGGTGGTGCTATTGTTCCTGTTCCTGCAGAAATACCTGGTCTCCGGCCTGACGGCCGGCGCGGTCAAAGGCTGAGCTTCACAAACAAGGAGGTTTCATCATGCGCAGCACTCATCGCAAGACGTTCTCAGCGCTGTCGGCATTCGGCGCCGGCCTGCTGGTCGCGGCCTCGCTCTCCGCCCAGAGCGTCTCGTTCAAGGACCCGGCCAACGACGACAACGGCCCGGGCACCTACACCTACCCCACCGACGGCGTCTACAAGCGCGGCTCGTTCGACCTCACCGGTCTCGACATCGAAGCCAAGGGAAACAAGGTGGACTTCGGCGTGTCGTTCAACACGCCGCTCGAGGACCCCTGGCGGATGGGCACCGGTTTCTCGGTCGAGATGGTCTTCATCTTCATCGACAACAAGGAGGGGGGGATGAAGGAGTCCTTCCCCGGCATCAACGTCAACTTCGCCGAGGGCAGCGAGTGGGACAAGCTGGTGATCCTGTCGCCCCAGCCTCCGGGCCGGGTAAAGACCGAGGTCAAGGAGAAGCTGCCGGCGGCGATGCAGGCGGCGGTCATCGTCCCCTCGCGCGTCAAGGGCGCCGGGCGAACGATCTCGGCCACCGTCGGGCTCGACGAGCTGGGCGGTGGTGATCCGTCGACCTGGGGCTACCAGGTGGTCGTCCAGTCCAACGAGGGCTTCCCCGAGGGCAAGGACCTGATGACCCGCAAGGTCAACGAGTACGAGGGCCAGCACCGCTTCGGCGGCGGCAGCGACTACGACTGCGACCCGCACGCCATCGATGTCCTGGCCGGCAACGGCACCGGCGCCGCCGACGAGGCGGCGGCCCAGCACGCGATGCTCAAGTACGAGTGCGGCCCGGACGGCGCCGTCAAGACCGCCGCGACGCTCAAGATGGTCCGCAAGGGCTCCTGATCGATCATCACTCCGCTGAGGGTAGAGGAGATTTCTTCATGAGATTTCAGAGAGGGTTCGCATTCATTCTCCTGGCCACGGCGGCGCTGGCGTCTTCGGTGACGCCGGCGCACGCCGCCGACGGCCAGACGCTCCTCATCACCGGTGAGGGGTACATCAAGTGGCTGTGGGGCAACCAGCGCACCGACGGCAGCCTCTACAACTTCACCACCATCCCGAACGAGGGATACGGCGACAACGGCCAGGGCACGGAGATCAACCTGCTGCTCGCCTCGCGGCCGTCCCGCAACACCGAGGTCACGGGCCGCATCCAGTCCCGTTTCAGCCAGAACCAGTGGACCAACTTCGGCGGCTTCGGCGGCCGCAACCCGGCGTTCGAGGAGCCTCCGGGCGCCCCCTGCGTCGGCGGCGACTGCGGCGAGTTCGACCCGCGCTCCAACGAGTACATCAAGATGCGCGGCCTGACCGCCCGCTACACCCCGGGCTGGAAGCTGGTGGACGCCATCACCGTCGGCTCGACCGACCTCGGCATGTTCGACCCGTGGACGATCGGCAAGATCCGCTACATCGACCGCGACAACGCCAAGGCGGTGCTGCTCCAGGGGAGCCTGGCCAACAACTTCGGCTATGACCTGATCCGCGTCTCCCTGCCGCGGCTCTGGGCCGGCCCCGACTTCAACACCGGCAGCTACACCGCGGCCGACGGCGCCTACGGCCTGCAGCTCCGCGCCACGCCGAGCCCGCTGTTCGACTTCGTCGGCGTCGTCGAGACGGTGAGCGACCTCGAGGTCGACACGCTCGATTTCGACTACGACGACGGCCGCGACGTCGAAGCCCGCTTCAGCAACGACGTCTACGGCGTGCGCTTCGGCATCCACCCGAGCACGCTGATCGACATCCGCGGCATGGCCTACTTCTCCCAGGCGGAGTCCGACCCGCGCTTCGGCGTCCCGTCCTCCTTCGGCCTGTCCGGCTTCTCGCCGGTGCCGGCCGGCGAGATCGACGACGAGGCGTTCAAGGCGAACGTCGACCTGAACGACCCGTTCGGCGTCGGCCTCTCCTTCAACCTGGAGTACTTCGACATCGGCGCGCAGTACATCTCGATCCTGGCCGCCCGCCGCGAGGCGGACGTCCTGCTGACCGAGGGCAGCGACGGCGCCTTCGTCTTCCCCGGCCCGGACAACTCGGCCTTCGGCGTCTTCGGGGGCAACCCGACGCGCATCGGCTACGGCGGCTTCCAGGGCAACGCCCAGCAGGTGGCCACGATCAACGTCGACAACGAGTTCACCGACTTCGACGAGGCGATGGCCGAGTCGGTCATCGGCTGGAAAGGCTTCACCATCGCGCCCAACTGGAGCCTCGGCGGCTTCGACCTGTCGGCCGAGTACAGCTTCATCGACTACAACACCAACTGGCAGGCCTGGGGCGACCCGTCACGGGGGATCGAGAGCTCGATCTATCCCAACTTCGAGTCGGACGCCGGCGTCAACTCCTACCGCAACGCCTACGCGCCGTTCCAGGAGAAGGAGACCACCATCATGGTGCTCCGCGGCAAGTACGTCCTGGACGTAGCCAAGGGCGTCGACCTGTTCGGCAAGGTCAAGCTCATCGACGAGCAGGACGACCGGCTGGACGACCCGCGCTTCCTCCCCTACCAGGCGGGTGACTGCCCGGGCGGCGGCGCGGCGTGCAGCAACAACGCCCGCGACTACTCGCCGGGCAACTCGACGGCCGCGATCTACGGCAACCCGCCGGTGATCACCGGCGCCGGCGGCGTGGTCGGCTACCAGTGGGCGCCGTTCGACGACATCTCGGACGACGACCGCGACATGGACTACCGGATGATCCAGCTCGGCGGCGGCTACCAGTTCACCGACAACCTCTACAGCTCGCTGACCTTCGAGCGCTACGACGTCGACCTGCTGGACGGCAACACCGCCTTCCAGGCCTACCGGCTGCACTCGATGTCGTCGGGCGAGCACACCAAGAACAAGGTGATCCTGTTCGCCCGCTACACGCTCGGCGGCTCCGAGTTCGGCTTCAACTACGAGTACAATTTCGGCGAGTTCGACCCTGACTTCGGCGGCGGCTTCGTGCCGCAGGTGATCAGCGACGACACCGCGCGCAGCCTCGGCCTGCCGTTCGGCTCGCTCGGCTTCGCCGGCCGCTTCGGCGGCTGGAACAGCCTCGAGACACGGGAGTTCCGGCAGAACCGGCTGAAGGCGTTCCTGAAGTTCCGCTTCTAAGGAGCGATCCTGGAAGTTTGCCGGCCCGGCGGCCCTCCGGCCGCCGGGCCTTTTTCATCATCGTTGGAGACGTCCCCATGCACAGCAGCCGCACCCCCGTCCTGGCCTTCACTCTGGCCGCCGCGCTTCTCGCCGCCCCCGCTTTCGGCCGCAGTGAGATCTTCACCCTCAACGATCCGCGGGGAGACGACCATGGCGACGGCAACTACGTCTATCCGCTGAACGACGAGCTCAACGAGGGCGACCTCGACCTGCTGTCGTTGACCGCCCGCCGCGAGGGGGCCGGCACCCAGTTCGAGCTGACCTTCGCCCGGCCGGTCAAGACGCCGGGGCGGGTGGCCATCGACTACAGCGGCACGCAGCTCGACACCGTGGCGCGCTTCGGCTTCTATACGCTGAACGTGGACCTCTATATCGACATGGACCGCGCGCCGGGCTCCGGCGGCACCTCGATGCTCCCCGGCCGCTTGGCGGAGATCGATCCGGCGAGCGCCTGGGAGCGCGCGGTGGTCCTCACCCCCCGGCCGCACGAGGCGCGGGGCGAGCTCAAGCGCATGCTGGCGCGCCAGCTCCGGCAGGACGCCCGCGACGAGGACAGCGACCTCGGACAGGCGCAGCTCGAGGCGCTGCAGAAGCAGATCCCCGGCGACGTGGAGAGCCGCATCTTCTTCCCGACGCAGGTCCGGGTGCGCGGCTCGAAGATCAGCTTCTTCGTCCCCGACTCGTTCCTGGGCGGACCGGCCAAGGACACCTGGAGCTACGTCGTCGCGGTCTCCGCCGCGGACCTCCTCCAGTCGTTCGACGTCAATCGCGCGCTGGGCCGGCAGTCGGAGGACGAGGAGGCGCTGATGATCCTCCCCGTCTCCCCGGGCAAGTGGCAGGACCGCATCGGCGGCGGCCGCGAAGGCGCCCCGCTCCAGCCGCCGCTCATGGACATCATCGCCCCAGAAGGCCGGAAGCAGGAGACAATCCTCGGCGACTTCGATTCGCGGGCCCGGCGGCCGGCGGTGCTGCCCGGCGTGGTGCCTGCCGAGCAGCCGAAGAAGAAGTAGGGCTACCGCAGCACCCAGACCCCGCTGGTCCGGCCCGGCAGCTGGAAGGTCCAACCTCCAGCCGCCTGGGCCGGCCGACCCACCCCGGCCGAGGCGAACAGCGGATCCGGCCTGCCCGAGACCTCGTAAGGCCCCGCCTGCACCGGCTCGCTTCCCAGGTTATGGACCACCAGGACGGTCTCCTTGCCACTCTTGCGGAGGAAGGCGAGGAGCGGCGAATTGGTCGTGGCCGGCGTCCTGAGCTCGAGCTCGCCGGTCCGTAGGGCGTCCGAGTTGTGGCGCGCCCGGATGAGGTGCCGGTAGTGGGTGAGGAGGGAGTCCGGGTCGCCGGCCTGGGCCGCCACGTTGTTGGTCTCGCGGCCCGGGGCGAAGTCGTACCAGGGTTTGCCGGTGGTGAAGCCGCCCCCCGGCGAGGCGTCCCAGGGCATGGGAGTGCGCTTGAGCTCGTCGCTGCTCGACGGGCCGCCATTCTGCAGGCCCACCTCCTCGCCGTAGTAGAGGAAGGGGGCGCCGGGCAGGGTCAGCAGGACCGCCGCGGCCATCTTGCTCCGGGCGACCCGCTCGCCAGGATCGGCGCCGAGCTGGGTGGCGGCGCGCACCATGTCGTGGTTGGTGAGGAACGGCGTGTCGATGATCCCCGCCGGGTAGAGCTCGGCCATCTCGGTCAGCTTCTCGGCGATCGGCTGGGCGTCGCCGGCGTTGACTCCGGCGAGGATGGCCGAGGCGAGCGGGAAGTTGAAGTTCATCGGCAGCTCGTCGCCGCCGCGGACCGTGTCCGTCGAGCCATAGTAGGCGGCGATCTCCGGGGTCTCGGTCCAGTTCTCCCCCACCAGCATGGCGTCCGGCTTCGCCTGCCGCACGGCGGCCGAGAGCTCCTTCAGATAGACGTGGGTCTCCGGCTGGTCGTTCTGTCCGGCGCCCGGGCCGTTGGCGAAGAGATGCCGGGTGGCGTCCAGCCGGAAGCCGTCGAGGCCGCGCCCGAGCCAGAGGGTCGCCAGGCGCTTCATCTCCTCGCGCACCGCGGGCGTGCTGAAGTTGAGGTCGGGCATGCCCCCCCAGAAGACGCCGTAGTAGTAGGCGCCGTTCTTCTCGTGCCAGGTGCGGTTGTTGCCCCCCCAGGGCTGGGTCCAGCGCGGATCGTCGGCGCGCCAGACGTACCAGTCGCGGCGCCCTGATGCGGGGGACGAGGCGGACTCGACGAACCACGGGTGTTGGGAGCTGCTGTGGTTCATCACGAAGTCGACGATGACGCGGATGCCCCGGCGGTGCGCCTCGTCGAGGAAGCGCTGGAAATCCTCGGCGGTGCCGTACTCGCGGTCGATCCGCTCGTAGTCCACCACGTCATAGCCGTGATAGCTCGGGGACTCGAAGACCGGCATCAGCCAGAGGGCGTCGACGCCGAGGTCGGTCACCGTCTTCGGGTTGCCGTCGTTCAGGTAGTCGAGCTTGGAGGTGAGCCCCCGGATGTCGCCGATGCCGTCGCCGTCCGAGTCGGCGAAGCTGCGGACGAACACCTCGTAGAAGACCGCACCCCGTGCCCAGTCGTGCTGCCACTGGACGGGCCCCTTCGCCGGCGGGGCCTCGGGAGAGGCCAGGGCGCCGACGGCCGGAGGGGTGGGGGGCGCTGGAGGTGCGGCGGAACCGCCCGCGCAGGCCGGCAGCAGGGCGAGGAGGGTGGCAAGCGGCGCCAGCAGGGTCGGCAAGGTTCTCATGGCCGTCATTGTATGTTCAGCCCTACCGGAGAGTGCGGTGCTAGGATCGCCCGCCATGGACACCCCACAGCGCGTCGCCGTCGTTACCGGTGCATCTCGCGGCCTGGGCGCCGCGTTCGCCCGCGTGCTCTCCGAGGAGGGCTTCGCGGTCGCCCTGGGGGCGCGGGACGTGGACGCGGTCGAGCACCTGGCCGGCGAGTTGCCCGGGCCCGCCCTGCCCCACCCCCTGGATGTGGCCGACGCCGGCAGCGTCGAGGCTTTCCGGCGAGCCGTCGCCGAGCGCTTCGGCCGGGTGGACGTGCTGGTCAACAACGCCGGCATCGGCATCTTCAAGCGGCTGGAGGAGACGTCGGCCGCCGAATTCGAGCAGACCTTCCGGGTGAACGTCCAGGGAGCCTGGGCGGCGACGGTGGCGTTCCTCCCCCGGCTCAAGGAGAGCCGCGGCCTGGTGCTCATGGTCTCCTCGGACGTCTCCACCCGGACCTTCCCCACGGGCGGCTCCTATACCGCCTCCAAGTTCGCCCTCCGCGCCCTCAGCCGCACCCTGCAGCAGGAGAACCCGGAGCTGCGGGTCCTGGAGCTGCGCCCCGGTGCCGTGGACACCTGGTTCGCCGGCTCTACCCCGGGCGCCCCGGGCAAGGACTGGTTCCTCCAGCCGCCCGTGGTCGCCGAGGCCCTCCGCTTCGCCCTCCGCCTCCCGCCCGGCGCCCGTGTCGAGGAGCTGGTGCTGCGGAGCAGCGGCCAGACGCCGGAGTACTGAGCCGACCTGGCAAGCCCCTTGCTCCCCCTGGCTCGGCGTGAATGAACGACCGGCCTGGCGAGGCCGTTTATCGCCCCGGTTCTCGGGATGGCAGACGAAGTGGCGGCGCCTGCCGCGGCGGCAGGCGCTGGGAATCCTCCTGGTGATCCTCCTCGTCATCGGCGCCCTCTTCTCCTTCTCCTTGCAGAACTGCTTCTTCGACGGCTGTCCCGATGTGGACACGCTGGCGTCCTTCCAGCCGGGCGGCGCGCCGGTGCTCCTCGACCGCCACGGCGAGGTCTTCGCCGACCTAACCCCCGTCGAGCGCAAAGTCGTCCCCCTGGGCTCGCTCCCCTCCCACGTCCCCCAGGCGTTCCTGGCGGTGGAGGACAAGCGCTTCCACGAGCACGGGGCCGTCGACTGGCAGCGGGTAGGGGGCGCCATCATAGCCAACCTGCGGGCCGGCGGCTTCGAGCAGGGGTTCAGCACCATCACCATGCAGCTAGCGCGCAACGTCTTTTCCGAGCGCATCCCCGGGCAAGAGCAGACCACCACCCGCAAGCTCCTGGAGATCCGGGTGGCCAACGAGATCGAGTCCAAGTACAGCAAGGAGGAGATCCTCGAGCTGTACCTGAACCACATCTACTTCGGCAACCGCGCGCAGGGCATCGAGTCCGCGGCCTGGCAATACTTCGGCCGGCCGGCGTCCCAGCTCACTCTCACCCAGGCCGCCCTGCTTGCGGCGCTCCCCAAGGCGCCCAGCCACTACGACCCTCGGCGTCACCCGGAGAGGGCCATCGAGCGGCGAAATCTGGTCATAGGCCTCATGGAAGAGCAGGGGCGCGTGCCGCGGCTGCTGGCCGATCAGGCGCGCCGGGAGCCGCTGGAGCTCGCCCCGGCGCCGCGGCACGCGCGCGTCGAGTCCGGGCTCGCCCCCTACTTCGTGGAGCAGGTCCGCCGCCAGCTCGAGGAGCGCTTCGGCGACGACCTCTACACCCAGCCGCTGCGCGTCCGCACTACCCTGGACTCCAGCACCCAGCGCGCCGCCGAGGAGGAGCTGCGCCGCCAGCTCCGGCGCATCGAGAGCGGTGAGCTGGGCGCCTTCCAGGGCGCCCGCTACTCGGCCTCGGCGGAGCCGCCCAAGGAGGGGACCGATTACCTCCAGGGCGCGGTGGTGGTCCTCCATGCCCAGACCGGCGACGTGCTCGCCTGGGTGGGTGGCCGCGACTTCGCCCACTCCCAGTTCGACCGGGTCGCCCAGGCGCGCCGCCAGGTGGGCAGCGCCTTCAAGCCGTTCGTCTACGCGGCGGCCCTGTCGGAGGGATACGTCCTCTCTCAGCCTCTGGCCGACCGGCCACTGCGCGTGCGGCTGCCCGGCGGCCGGGTCTGGGAGCCGAAGAACTTCACCCGCCAATACGATGGGGAGGTCACGCTGCGCGACGCCCTGGTGCGCTCCAAGAACGTGGCCACCGTCCGCCTCGCGGATGCGG
>Ga0196965_1001123_pt1 | contig 11047 bp, 7 predicted proteins | sample S1_20metaG_FD_148668 | JGI IMG/M metagenome (GOLD analysis project Ga0196965, IMG submission 148668) | Soil microbial communities from Anza Borrego desert, Southern California, United States - S1_20 | ecosystem: Environmental > Terrestrial > Soil > Desert | place: USA: California | collected... | reverse complement strand
TCGACCCAAAGCCAGATGAATTCTGGTGTAACTTTGCTCAAAGTAACATCGATGATGTGTTTGTCATTCTGCTTTTAATAAGGTAACTTTTAAGATAACACCTTTCAATGCAGGATCAGATTGCAAAATGGCTTGTTTTGACCTTATATAAAAAGAACATTTTGCTCTTGCTACACATATAGTTTATAATCCAAGAAAATACAAATACAATGCACGACCAATATCATATAAAGATGTCATATTTCTTTTACTAATTATGACAAAAATAGGGTATTTCAAGATATAGATTTTGGTTAAGGTAACAGCTCCGAATATACTGATTGATCCTTAAGGAGGATAATTTCAATAGGCAGGTATAGTAACGCTTAACCCGTCATAATTCAGTTATATATTTATGAAAAGATTTGCTCTGACGTTAGTATTAGGATGTGGATTAAACTAGATGTTAAAAGAAAGCCATGTGGCCTATACAAATTGTTCTGAACGTCACATTATTTGACCAAATATCAGCATTGAAAAAACATTGAGACAGAAAAGTTAAGAAAAGGTTTTTGTTGTTTTTGTTTAAACGGGTCCGAATTTGATCGCAATTATGGATAAATCTAGTTAAACTTAACACTATTAAATTCCACGAATAAATGTCAGATTATAAAAAAATCACTAATCTGTCGTAACACCCAGTTTACTTAAGAGAGTAAGCTTATCAGTACTCATGATTAAAGACATTTTTGAAAATATCTGATCAATTAACAAATATATTTCTTCAGGAGTTGAAACTTCGTCTATTAACGTATTAAGAGAAGTTAAAAGAGGCAATAACTCAGATGAGTCGACGGATGTCTCTGGATTAACATAGAATATAGACATCAATATTTCAGCCTGTTTTATGAATGCCTTACTATCTTGGTATTCGAATATTGCTGTTATATTACCATTACTCACTGCAGCTTGATACTCGTAACCTGCAAGATCCAAGAGATTAACTATAATGAATGAATTAAATAATATATCATTCTGTAAGTTCTTTGGAATTACCTCATTTATTATATCTTTTAGAATATCCTTAGTTGATTGAATTTTACTCAAATATTCGTAACTAGTAGAATTTCTTGAAATTTCTGGAAGATTGACCAAAATAGAATAAAGTGATTGATTCAAAGATTTATTGGTGTTTGCGATTTGAGGTGCAACAAATGGATATACTTCGGCAATTGGATGTGATGCATGAGCAAATGCCAAGGATTCGTTTCCATCTTGCTTATTTAGCAATGAAGCATCTAGATGTCCATCAATCTGTTTGATTTTTGATGTAAAATTTACTAAATTAGAATAACGGATGTCAAGGATATCCTTTGATGAAATTTCATGTGGTTTATCTACAATAGTAGTAATTTTATTGTTAATTTGTCCATTAACGGATTGAAGAATGATAAAAGGCATTATAGAGATAACTAGTAGCGGAATAATAAGTACGATTATCTTAATATATGCTTTGGATTTGATGAATTGATAATAATAATTATTTGGCCGACACACATTTGCCTTACAATTTTTTTATATATAACTATGATGATGTTTTTCCGAAAGAAAAATGAATCGAGCACAAAAACGTATTTAAAAATTTAGGTAAGACACAGTTTGGAATAATGCATTCTACCTTTTACAAAGAAAGATAAGAACATATCTCGAAAAATTCAAATCCTTTATCTTTCTATCTTTAGGAACCCTTACCGATGTAGACTTCGTCTGGTGTCACTACCAAAATAGAATTCAAGAAAGCGAAGTAAATATTGCAAAAGAAAGATTATTCCATGGATAGACTATAAAGAACATAATACAAATGAAAAGATATGCACTTATTACTTATTACAATAATGATAGACTAATTATTCAACAATATATTACATGATACATAGTCTGAATTATGATTAAATTCGTTAGCCTTTGAACTAGATCGTCAATACATGGCTGAGGGTAATTAACTCTAAATATCCCATGTCCTTAATGTAAATTTTGACTACATGTAAATCACAATACAATAAGAGTCACATAATCTTCATTCATAATTATGATGCTTGTTTCAATCTATTTAATAGGAACATATGCGGAATCCCTACTCACAATTAGCTTACTTGATTTTGCAAATTCGATTGGAGAAATCCTCAAGGTCGACGCGCTATTAGTCTCTGACCTAATAAAATAGGGGGATATATACAATACATCTAGCATAGAGAGTTCTTCACTGTTACATGGGAAAGACTACTACATTTAGGTTTTGGCTAAGTGGTGGACGGATAAACGACATGCAAAATTCTTATGGAATTATAATGGGAGTTATTTGTTACTGTCACTATGAGTTTAAAAATGGTATGTATCGGTAAATATGCTTCATGGAGTTACTATCCTGTTTTGAAAAATAATCTAGGAAAAAACTCCTAAATCGCATTAGAAGATCAATCAAAATAATTTAAAATGGTAATACCAGTGTGTCTAAGTAAATCAAAACCGTATTTATGAATATTGCCAGTAGAATGCAAAATCTTCTGAATATGTGTATGTTTTTTTCGAATAGTTATGTTATACAAACTAGTGTCCTTGCTCAGTTTTATAATGCAGAATTATTTTTGCAAGGGTGACTGTTGAAATAGATAATAAAAAAACAAATAATTGATTATACAATTCCTATAAGGGTACTTTTTTTCAATTCTAACACAAATAAGTGTCATTAATAAAATAACAGGTAGTGTATATGAGACAAGTTCCATTGTCTTTAAAGATTAGATCTGTTGTAATTGTTATCACAATATTCAGTACTCTTATTTTAGGCAATATATTACCGATTTTTTCATTAGACTATTATGCCAACAATGGCACAAATCTTTCAATATCACAGCCGCAGTATTTTAACATAGGGAAGCATGATGAGCAAATCAGCAATTCATCCAAACTATATGCTGATCAAATTATGGTGGCTTGTCGAGATGAAAGTGATGTAGACCACTGTATTACGATGGCTCTTGACGAGCTTGATAAAATATCAGATCGTCAATTGGTTTTAGAAACTTTTTTGGATCTTGTTCGTCTCTATGACGAAAACAAATACTCTTGTCATAGTAACGGTCATCACCTAGGAATGTGGCTGTATGGTTACACAGCAAATCTCAAAGAGGCAATCAAGTATGCTACAATACAGTGTGGAGGTTCAGTTTACCATGGAATATTCCAAAGCTATTTTGAGATTGCACAATTTGTTCACAATCGAGATAAAAGTCCCATCTCAGTCACGGACCTTTGCCCTGTAGGTAAAGAGAACATTAATTGGCTACTTGAACGAGATTGTATCCATGCAATAGGACATGGGTTGGTGAAATTATATAATTACAGTACTGCACGTGCCGTTGATCATTGTAATGAATTTATGCCAATATGGGCTCAGAGTGCATGCTCAAGAGGGGTATTTATGGAAAACATGGAACATTTCATTGAAACAGGACAAGGTGATTTTGATACAAATGACATATATTCCCCCTGTCATGGCACAGTAGAAAAATTTGCATCACAGTGCTATTATTATTATCCAGTGTATAATTTGATAAGAAACGGTCTCACACTAGATCACAACCTCACAGATGCATTTGCCAATTGTGACAATATAACTGCAAGTAAATTTTCTAAATATTGTTATCAAGGTATAGGCAGGCTTTTAGAAACTATTGCGTATACCTTCCCAGAACTGTCAATTGCTGCTTGTTATATTGGAGGTCAGGCCAAATACCATAATGATTGTTTATTGGGAACACTAAAAACAATATTGAAAGGAGATGCAAATACCGAAGTGGGTTTCAAATTCTGCAGTAATACAAAATTGGATTTTAAAGCTTCTTGTTATGAAATAATTGGAATGTGGATTAAAGCGTTCCTCGGTATTGAAGAAATAGAATTGGAAAGCGAATGTGCAAAGGTACCCGACGTGAATTATGCTGTAAATTGTATGAATCCGAATCAAACGACTGGCATAGATATTCTCATTTTTGAACCGATCTAATCAGTATTGGAAACTAATGATTCAATGGACATTGAACAACATATTTAACATGTGGAAACGACCATGACCACTTTATTATTACACAAATTATTTTTAAAATTTTTTAACTATTCTCTAAGGCCATAATTGTTAAGCTAGCCGACTCTGATGTTATGATGTCAATTGAATAAGGTAGAGAAAGTAATACAAAGGTTCTGATCAAATTTAATAATTAGCAAAATCCTACACATACTATTGAAGAATCCAAAACCAATAATGATTAACTATGGTTATTCCAATAATGAAATACTAGGAATTTGTTAATTGTAGATCATAGTCATATTGAGAGAAATATTAGTTCTCCTGTTATTTAATTGAGAATTTGGTACATATACAAATGACTACAATTATCACTAAACCATGACACTATTCGCTTAAAAATCAATGAAGCAATTTAAGATAGATTAGTGCTATAGTGTTTGACCTAACAAAGAAGAACTGTTGTCAATTTAGGTTATCCTGCTAAGAAATAGGGTATACTCTGATATAATCAACTATTTCTCAAATAAAATCTTGCTATTCTTTAATTTTCTAGAATAAGATGTTTTAGATTTATCCTGTTATTCTAGATGTTCAAATATCAAAATACTAGTGTGTGGCATGATCATATACTCTTGTCTGGTCTTATTTGTTGTATGACAAATCGTGCTTTGTCGAAACTAACTATTGACATGGCTTTATCCTCAAAATAGAGTCGTTTAAACACCGATCCTTTTCAATGAACGAGAATTATAAACAAAAATAAATTGAGTGTTTAGATAAAGTTGCAGAATATATTTCAGTTAAAGGATGAAAAAGTAATACCTAATTTACAAGATAAATTCTATGATATTTCGAGGTGGTTTGAGATCTTCAGCAAGCCTTTTTGTAGGTAATAATGTATGTTGATCATTATTTATCATCATTTTTAAAACCTCGAATGCTTCTACATGAGTTAATTTTGGATCGAACCGGGTTTGAAACGCTCTATATTCTGCTAAAGCTCTTACTGAATTAGAGCTGAGAAACACCTTTGCTTTTTGAGATCCATATAGTTCAATTAATCTAATTTTTTCATAAATGACGTCAGAGATATCGCTGTACAGGACAGGTAAAAAATTCCTTGTGGATGGATTTTCATATGCAAGTATATTAGGAGTAAATCGTCCTGCTTCAATTGTTGCTTCTGATATTGCTCTATGGTCATGATGGTTGTCTTTTATAGGATGGGTGTATATAATATCTGCTTGTGTTTTTCTAATAAAAAACTCAATTGAATTAATCAATTCTTTGGTTAAATAAACAGCGGAATCTTCATAGTCATCAATCCATAACGCTTTAGCGCCTATATATTTAGCAGAACTTATGATTTCATTAGAACGTTTAATTACAGAACCTGCACTAGATCCTCGAGTTACTATATACATGAAAACGTTAATACCCTTTCTGGCAGATTTCAGTAACGATCCTCCACATCCAAGTTCAATGTCATCAGGATGTGCTCCAATCGCTAAAATATTCACAAAAATATTCTAAAACGTCCTTATTTTAATTTAATGCATGAAATGATGTGTGAAGTCTTAATTTTTAGTAGAGGAATTTGACTGTTTGATTAGAATATTGAGTATCTCCTTTTGTAGATACGCGATGCTTTCCAGAGATTTAGATAAGCAAAACAGAAACATCTCTGCGATGAATTTGCTACTTTTTTTGGATTTGGATAATGTGATATTTGGGAGGTTTTAATCCCGATGACGGGATGTCTATAGCCAAAAACAGGCTGATCCAATCTTGATTTGCCTTTTATAAATAATTTATTCTAAAACCTTGAATTCTCTTCTTTAAGAAAGAGCTTTTGTACTTTTACATTTGACCATTCAGTCTTGACGTCAAATAAAACAAGGTATCGTTTGGTGATAACTAAAAGGCGTTAAGAAGGTTTTTTCTATCACCTACAAGTAAACATTCTACAATACTTTTGATGTTTTAAATATTCACATCATAATAAAGAAAGCATCTTTTCGTTATAACTTTATTAACCGTTTCTTTACAATCTAATAGACTTTAATATTCAGATTGTATTACAATGATTGATTAATGCAAAAACATCGAAAAAACGACAAGCTAACGGTTTTCAAAAAAGCTACTTAAATATATGTCATTCATTTCTCATTTTGTAAAGAATGATTCAGGGCTTGAGCGTTACGTTTTTATTAGTACCTTGTTGTATTTTCATTCTTTTAATATATCTTTTCTATAATAATAATTCATCCTATGCACAATGGATCGTTCAACCAATGCCTCTTCCTGGTCCTCCAACTCAAGATTGTTGTTATAATAATATAAGAAATGATACTACCCCTCCGAAGATAACTATACTTAATGATATACTACATGAAGGTAACAATGTATTGAAGTTAAAGATAGAGGATGAGTCACCTTTAAAAATTAGGGGATTAAATTTTACCCAAGGCGATAAAAGTATAGACACTTATTTAGCAAAAGAACAGAACCAAGAGTATATAGCACTTGTTAAGCCTGTTTCCCCGTTTACAGAAATACAAGTACGAGCAGTGGATGTTAACGATAATTCTGCTACATTGGTTCAACAAATAAAGGTGGTAAAATGGATAGATTTGATCATCTCCTCTATCACAAACAATACCTTGTTTAAAAATGTACTAACTCTTTTTGGGGGATAAAAATGAAAGACAAAAAATGGAAAATAATGTATTCTGTATTACTGTTAGTATGGATTACGGTAATTTGTAGTACTATATATTACTTGAATACCGGAAACGAAATTTTAATTGATACAGATGTAAATCTCTATTATTTCACTCTACCTCCTCTAATTATCATTTTATTATACACATCTGTATCATTGTTCATCCTTATAACATATCTTGCGATGGATAAAAAGGTAAAATCATTACAAATAGAGGCGTATAAAAATTTTAATGATAGAATAATCAAAAAAAATAGTTTATGTTCTATAATAATAGCTGCACACAACGAAGACACCGTGATAAGAAAAACAGTAACAGAGCTACTAAAACAGACTTATAATAACTTTGAAATTATTATAGTGTGTCACAACTGCAGTGACAATACTTTTAAAGAGGCCTCTATCGCGGATCCGCGGGTAAAGCCTTTAGACTATAAAACAAAGGAGTCAGGAAAAGGAATAGCATTAAATCACGGTGTACTGAATTCTCAAGGAGAATATATATTAATTCTTGACGCAGACGGACTTCTCAATCTTGATTTCATAGAAAAAGCCCTTCCATTGTTAGAAAAATATTCTGCTGTACAAGGAAGATATGTTCCAAGCAATAGAAATTACAATTTCATTACTAGATTATTATCAATAGAAGGTGATTTATGGTCGACACCATATATGACAACTAGAACGGCCTTAGATCAAAGGGGAGGGCTAGGTGGAACAGGTTATATTTTAAGAAAAGATGTACTTTTAGATGTTGGGGGATTTACAAACCACTTAGTAGATGATTATGAACTTACAACTAGATTGTTAAGAAAAGGACATAGAATAGTTTTTGCACCAGATTGTATTAATTATGATGAAAAGCCACCTACCGTAGATATCTTATTAAAGCAAAGAGCCCGATGGGCAAAAGGTTTCATCGATCTATTGAAAAACCGTGTTTGTGAACCAACTGATATATTGGGTATCATTTTCTGGCTCAGCCCCTTAGTTATATTTAGTGCTTTGGGGCTATTTTTAACTATAGGATTTGGGATGATTTTTAATTTGATTTTTGGTTATTTTCCATTTAATTATGCTGCAATAACAATTAATCAATGGCTATTTCTTACCGGTTTTATATGGATTGTACAAATAGCCGTATTAGCAAAAGAATATGGACGGGTTGGACTGAAGTTTGCACCATTGATACCTATTTACAATTCCTTTGTTTTGTATGTATTCGTAGTTTTTGTAAGGGCATGGACGATAAAATCGTGGGGCACCACCAAAACAACACATGGTTTTACCACCAAATAAAATAGCATCGATATGATGCCCCTTTACTTTACTTTATTCCTGTCTTTACAATCACAAACAGTCTATATTTTAAGAACATAGATCATATTTCTTAGTCTAATCAATTTGGTCTAAAGCAGTATTTGTAAAAATCTCATTTGGATGCAGTTAATATTACTTAACTGGAGAAAAAGATTACTAAAACCTCCGTTTAATTTAAAAAAAAGGAAGATGATCGTAGAGATATGTAGATTTCCATTTTTGCACTTTTTAGACCTATTAAAAATAAACGACGCCAAAGGTTTTCTTTTTACACGTTGTCGCAACTCACATTGTAATCTGAAATTCTTTGATTAGGGAAAAAAGATCACGATGCTTGGGTGTTGCTTAATCTATAGATTATAGACTGTTTTCTAAATCCCATAGATGAAGGCTCCCGATAGTAGGTATTATTCTAAAATATAACACATATCAGAATATAGTTCACAGAGATAACAAATCTCTTTCTTGAACGCAGAATTGTAATGTTACTTTCATTAATCTTGATAAGCAATAAAATAAGGGGTTTTACAGTTAGTGAATACCCTTAATATACAAAAATTTAGATCAATCTTTTTGACCGGCCATGAGGAAAGTCAAATTGGTGTTTATTTTGCTTTTAATGGATTTAGCAGGAACTCCTGCTACGATATCTTCATTCTCTACATCTCTAATCACCATAGCACCTGCTCCTACTATTACATTATCACCTATCTTGATATTATCCTTCAACGTAGAATTTAACCCGGTCCATATCGAATTACCTGTTGTTGTGCTTCCTCCTATGATGGTACCAGCAGTAAGCTCGCAATTTCTTCCTATTTTTACGTTATGAGCTATATGGACCAACGCATCTAATTTCGTGCCTTTTTCTATTATTGTATTTGATAAAGAGCCTCTTGCAATGGAACAATTAGCACAAATTTCTACATCATCAGATATCAAGACTTTTCCAACGTGAGGAAAGCGGATAAGGTTGCCAGAATCAAATCTTTCATAAGCAAATCCATCTTCGCCGATCACGGTTCCTGTTTGTATTATACAATTATCTCCAACAGTACAATTCTTTAAAGTTACTCGATTACCAATTATACAATTATCTCCAATAATACAATCCTCCTCTATTAAAGAGTAAGGTCCAACAGTACAGTTTTTACCAATTTTAACCGAGTCATGTAACAATGCGTGTTGTGATATCTGTCGTGTATTATTTGTATTACTATATTTTTGAAACAACTGAACAAATGCTAGACGGGGATTTTCTAAGAAACACAATTGTTGTCCCTCCTTCGGACTAATTTTACCACTCATTGATTTCTTGCATAAAATAACTCCTGCATTTGATTTGGAAATAAAATTAGTAGCTTTTTCTCCCTCATAATAACAAAAACTTATATCTTTTGATCCTGCCTCTGCAATAGAAGAAAATTTTGTCACATGTACTCCACCGCCACCTTGTGATTCAAAAGAATGCCCCAAATTGTTTAATTCTTGTCTAATGTCTATTGACATATCAATCAGAAAGTATTTATTCTATAAAAACAATAATACAAAAAAAATTGGTGAGCAACATGAATAGGCGCCAATTGTTAGTCACTTGACCTGATTAATCAATCTCAAATACAATTTTGATAATTTATTAAATACTGCCAAGTTGTAATAAAATGTATTTGTCATTCTCATCTTTTATATTGCTCTTATCGCTGTTGATTATTTTTTATTTTCCCTTACTAACCAGCTCTTATTCTAGTGGGCAAGAGAGTTTGGACCTTGACAAATTTGGAGTAGCCAAGATTTACCCCACAAAAGAAAATGGTAGGGAATGGTTTGCGAATATGGACGATATTAGAGATGATGATTTGTTCTTTACAAATTCCGAACTTACAAAGCAGCAAGATGGATCATGGCGGGTATCTGCCGAAAACTTGCCTTCCGAAAACGAGGGGCAAGTTAGAATGGAAATAGGCACGTCGGATAACATTACTTCAAATAACAAAGATCCATGGAAAAATGTGGAAATTACTGGCTATATCAGAGTTGTTGAAACGACCGGTAATGATGAATATAAATCCTCAGATATTGAAAATATATTTCAATGGTATGCCAGAGGAGGAAACCATAAGAATGATGTACCTTGTGAAGGAACATCTTTAAAGGGAAGACTTAATCTAAATGGCTATGTATCGTGGGTAAAAGAGATATGGCATTCAGGAGGCTACACTGATGAGGAAGCTGTAGTCAAAGCCACATCTCCCCTTGTTTCAAAAAAAGACTCCTCCGGAAGGTATTTCGATGGTAGGTGGATCGGCTTTAAAGTTGTGATATTTAACATAAATGAAGATAAAGCAGTGAGAATGGAATCTTATATAGACGAATATGCTACCAACGATTGGAGAAAAGTTAACTCATTAATCGATGTAGGCAATTGGACATCTAATAGGGAAGACTTTGATGATGAAGATTGTGGTAAGCCCAGAAATTACATAATCACAAACAGTGGCCCTATTGTCACATTTAGAAGTGATGATATCGTTTGGGATTTCAAAAACCTTAGCGTAAGAGAAATTGAAACTGAAGAAGTTGGGTAGGAATAGTTATGTAAGAAATGCGTCACAAGATATATGATCTAAATTGATGGTAGAACGCCTTTCAAATTTGAGATAGATCCATACTTACACATTCATGTAATACACTTGTTATCATTGTTTATCTTGATGTATTACTCTATTAGATACTAAGACATCAAAACTTTAAGATTCATAAGAAAATGGATAATTCAAAAAGTTTGTCAAACAAGATAGTCAAAAATTTACTAAAGTGATTTGTTATCTTAAATTTACCGATCAGATAAATATTATATATATCGAATATTGCTAAAAAAAGATATCTTTATTTCTCATTTTCCGTATACCGTTAGAAAGAATAGGTATACTTATATA
>Ga0196965_1001122_pt1 | contig 11060 bp, 16 predicted proteins | sample S1_20metaG_FD_148668 | JGI IMG/M metagenome (GOLD analysis project Ga0196965, IMG submission 148668) | Soil microbial communities from Anza Borrego desert, Southern California, United States - S1_20 | ecosystem: Environmental > Terrestrial > Soil > Desert | place: USA: California | collected... | reverse complement strand
TAACCACGCGGTTGTCCGATCCTTTTGAATAGGAACAGGGATGCGCTGCGTTACCGCTTTGGTGTAATTAATATCGTATCGTTTAGTATTTACGCTCATTGTAACTGGCTCTGGGCTATAAACTCAATCGTCAAATCTTCTTCCGGATTCTCAAAGCGTAGATATCCCGCGTCCGGTAGGTACTTTACGTCAACACTTGTAAAAGGCAATTCACCATAGGTAGCTTCACAGGTTGCTATGTGTGGAATCACAACGCCTTCAACTTTTTGCAGGGCATCCACTAAAAACGCTAACACAAACTCACCGTTGAAAGGCAGGTTTCTTAAATACGTTTTGAATGCAGTTTGCACAGGCTCACTGTCAGTACCGTCTAACCGTTGTCCTGTACTATCAAGTATTAGCGGATCATAGTAAATCTTTAACCCGCTTCTTAGTCTGTCAGGTGGTAGGCTGTCGATCTGAAGTTTTACGCCCGCATCTTTAATGCGGCTCATGTATTCGGCAAAAGCAGCTTTCTGATCATTTGTCAAAGGCTCAAGGTCTGCGCTTTGGGTAGCCACTTTTACCCGCAAACTTTTAAGCTGCTCCACAACAGCAACGTACTTTATGATTTGACTTTCTTCAATCTCATCCTCAGTCAACCCAGAATTGTCGTACTTGTCAGAATCAGCAGGTAAGCTATACCCGTATTGAAAAGCTGTAGCTTTGGTCGCATACCACCGCAGGCTATGCGGTTTCATCAAGGCAAGCAGTTCATTTATTTCTGCTTTGAGTGTGTCGAATAGAACCTCCACCGTCCATGCGCACACCGCTACGATGCGGAGAAATAAACGCCAACGCGCTGTCTTACTCGTGTTCGTACACAAAGGTGCTAGCACGGTGTCAGCCTGTACGCTGGCGATCATGCTATTGTGAATTTCATCTATCGTTCTTGCCATAATTTTAACTCACTACAAAATCTAATTCGATTGCCCAATACTCGATACCTTCAGGTTGTGGTTCTCCAGGAGGAATTATCTTTTCACTGGCTGGCCTTTTCACCTGCAGTATGTTTATGATCGCTTTCTTGTCGAGATCGTATGCCGGGCATTCGATCACGGTACCGGGGATCAGATCATCTGTGATCCCTGTGCCGTTCAGGTCAACCAGATCAAAAAGCTTATGTTCGTCTCCCAGCTGCTGCAGCACCATGTCTACCCAGGTCTGGCCGGGCTGCGCTGTTACAACCGTTACCTTCTCTGCAGGCGCAATGATCTCATCAAAGAGCCTGCGCTTTGGCATCTCGGGAACCGTCACCTGAGCGCCTGCGATCAGCGTGTCAGTAATGCTTCCGCCGTTTAGATCAGCAGCTTCGAACAGGTAATCATCATAGACCACGTCCGCGAGTTCCTGACCATATATTGCCTTAATAACTTGCATCCACTTTCAGCTTGTTATTCTCAAATCCAATCTTTCGCACCGTCATTCCATCAGCGGTAAACTGCGTTCTTACTTCACGCAGAAAGGAGGCAGGATCTTCCGCCTCCAGATAACTCGATGCTCCGACACAAGTCGACGGAAACTCCTTGAAGCTTCCCTTCTCACACACCAGGAGAAGCATCTGATTTTGTTGATCAGCTTCACCGAATGCCAGGTCGCCATCTTTAAAAGCGATATCATTAGTTTCCGTATCGAGTAAAAAGTCTTTCATGTCATCGTGCCCGTTTGCGCTGCTGCGGTTCCTGTTGTATTAACCACACCACTTGTTTTGATGTGATTTATAATCTCCTCTGCGACACCTTTCCAAAAATTTTGTCTGCGGGTCTGGAGGTCTTCCGGAGTGGCCGGTACCTCCTGGTCGTTGAAAGCTTCGGCCATGTTATAAAGGGCCGAACCCAAAGTATCTTTGTTCAGTGCCATCAGCGTAGTAAGTTTTGAGCCTTATTCATTGCTTCCGTCAATTTTGGATAGTCCGGGTTAGTACCCTGCATTACTACTATCTTTTGAACAGCCTGGATGATCAGCTCCAGCACCTGCCGAAGCGTATCGTCCTGCTTTTTTATCAGTAACCCCTCCGCGGTTTGCTCAATGATCGCTTCTCCAACCTTTAAACACCACTTATCTGCTTCTCCAACGGCTACGATTAACCAGTCTTCTGAGTCCTCGATACGCACAGCTAATACCCACGTGTCAACTTTTGGAATTATCGTAAGACATTCGTTGCCATCAATAACTGGCCGAAGTCTCACGTCATAAAATTCCGCTTCACTGTCTTCGTCGTATAGGGTGCACGTCAATTCTCCTTCATCAACACTCACCACTTGCGCCAGCATTGAGCACTCCGGACCAACACGTTTAGCGAAGTCAAGTAATCGTTCCCGTATTGTCTTACCCTTATCCATTCTACAAGCTGTTTCCAATCTTAATTTTCTGCCTCCCGCCGCGGCGAGAGAAACTTCCCTGCACACCGGTGACAAAATATTTTCCGTTACGTTCCGGATACTTCAAGTCGTCAATCTTAACCGCAACCCCAGGCTCAACAAGCGGAATTAAAAAACCGGTTATTGCACCCTCATAGCCGCGGTTCAGCAGGTCCTTTCGTTTTTCTTCTGCAATGCGCTGGAGTGATTCCGGATCCGTCAAAACGCTTTTAAACTTCTTGACCTGACCATCCTTCTTACCTACAAATTGCTTCTCCTTTTTTCCGTTCTTTTTGCGACTGTTTACCTGAATGCGTACCTCAGCAAATTCTTTCTGATCGTTAAACTTCAGGTCGTTGTCTTTTATCACATTCCAGCCAAGTCGAAAAGCAACCTCACCCTTTGTCTCTGCCTGCATTAGCCCGACATATAGCGTGTCGAAATTGAAGTACACTGTCAACAAGCACTTTTCTTTAAGCCATTCCAGCACGTTCATGCCGGTGCAATTTTGAAAAGTCGCCTTCGGAATTGGAATGTTCGGGATATCATCGCTCAGCTTGATATCAGTTCCGGCCACAAGGTCTTCCAGTATATTTCGAACTGTTGTATTCTTGTATCCCTTGGTAAAGTCAAGCTTCTTCCGTAGTTGATAGCTGTATCCTTCACATTCAATTTCTACCGGTATCGTAAAGTTTATCCGACTGACAAACCCTTTAAATCTTAGGCTGTTGTCTCCGTCATAACCTGCGAAAAGTTCAACCGTCATTCCTTCTTTGAACTGCAAACCCGTTTGAACCCGCTCATAGGTATCACCATCCTTTTTGAGCATGGCGAGCGCAGGAAATTTGACAGACGCGCTGTCGCTGAAATCGTCAACGCTTCGGCTCCACTTCATTGCATTCGGTTTTACAGGTTTGAATGCATCGATCTTAACATCACAAGTCATTCGAAACATGCTTACTCCAGTTCTAAAGTGAAAATACTGTCACTCTCGAGCGTCATGCTGAAAGGTCTTATATGCTTGCGGCCTCCTTCCACTTCTGGAAGTTCAAGGCTTTCAATAACCACGCGTTGATCTTTATCCAGGAAGATGTTTGTCAAAGCATTATCAAGCTGTACTGCCTCGTTGAGTTCATAAAGTGTACGCAGCGTAATCAACTCCTGCTCTGGCCAGATCCTGTTCGGACTCTCATCGATTACAAACCCTTTTATCTGCATGTTGTAATCTTCTACACTGAATAGTTCCTTGACAGTGCCTTTCCTTTCTGCCAGTTCCGTTTTTACAATCGTCTTTTTTGAAGAGATTTTGATTACTGAATAAGGCAGCATCAATTCGGACATTCCGAAAAGGGAAGCATCCAGGCCAATGAACTTGATAGGCAACCATATCTCTTTGCCGAGATAGTCACCAACGAGCTGACTACCGGATACCTGTGTCAGGCTTGTATTCTGCCCATCGATAACGAATGGAGTAAGCTCCGGAGAACCCTGCTCATTACCGATCTGGTATGGTCTGCCCCCGAAAGTCTGTCGGTATAACTGCTGCAAATCAAAAAGCATGAAACTCATTGTACCGCAGCCCCACTGTTTAACACCCGTAAGAACATCTCCTGGAATATCTGTTCCAGTTCGCTGGCGTTCTCCTGCGAGTTTGTGTTATGCACTTCTATCTTATCGGCGAACTTCACACCATTGATATTGATGATGCGAGGACCTCCGCCCGTAATTCCTTTTGTTGTTTCATCAGATCCTACTGCAGCCGTTCCGCCTCCTGATGACATCGCTGACCCAAGTGTAGCACCTGCAGGCGTTGTTGCGCCTCCTGGTCTCTTCGCTAGTTCTTTACCTCTGTTCCATGCATCCCCAACGCCTTTGGTAAATCCACCGCCTTCTCGTTGGAATTTGATAGCGTTAGCGGCCAGTCCAACGGGGCTTATGTTCAAGGCCAGCTTCGCGACAGCGGCACCCATATCCATCCATCGCCCGTCCTTGAATGCTGCTATGGCTTCGCCGATCGGAGCAAATATTTGCTTGAAGAAAGTACCGATGTTTTCGAACACCGTTTTAAACACTTCCCACAACCCTAACACTACAGCACGGAAACCTTCGAACTTATTCCATGCGATCATGATTCCGGCAACAAGCCCTGCGATCGCTATGATCACAATGCCAATCGGGTTCATACTCATTACAAGGTTGAGCATCTTTTGCGCTCCGGTCCATAAGGTTGTTGCCCAGGTAACACCATTTGCAACCAAGGCATAAGCCGCCATCCCGGAAGCCAGGGCAATGAATGCATAATCATACTCCTTCACGAATGCTACTCCGGAAATGAATATTTGCATTAAGGCCGTCATCGGAGGTAAGAGATATTGCCCGATGGTTATGGACAATTCATGTAGAACGTTATTAAAGCGGTTATAAACTGCCATTGGCCCTTCAGCACTTTGTGCAGCAGCTGCTCCGAACGTATTCTGAAGCTCAGTGGCAAACTTGGGCAGGAAGTCCTTACTAAGAAGTTCTCCCTTCTTCATCATGTCGCCGAGTTGCTTTTCAGTTTTGCCCATTGCCTTTGCAGCAATCCCGAATGCTCCTGGTAGTCGTTCACCGATCTGACCGCGCAATTCTTCTGCGCTCACAGTGCCCTTAGAAGCGATTTGTCCGAGTGCAAGGAAAATACCCTTCTGCGCTTCGGCATCTACTCCCATAGCTGCTGAGGCCGCGCCTACGGACTCATATATCCGTAAGGTCTCGGTTAATGGAATATTCAGCGATCGCACAGAACCTGACAAGGTTTTAAAACCCTCGAGTCCGGCTTCATCGCTTAAGCCATATTTGTTGTTCAGCCCTTTAACGCTGCTAATGGCAGTTGTTCCCTGTCCGCCTGTGGCAAAGTTTATTGCCCTGGACATGGAATCGTTTTGCATAGCCTTAGTGAATGAACTTCCGCCAAGCATTAACGCTCCGGCCAAACCCATTGCAGGCATAAGCGTTCTTACAGAGCCTAAGGCTCCGGAGAGAAATCCACCGCCCGTATTACCTGAATGCTTTGCCGCGACACGGTTGAGTTGCTCCAGCTCGCGCCGGGCCTCTCGAATGTGTTTTACTGAAGTGCTTTTACGAATTGAGCTTTCGAGGTCGTCGATCTTCCGACGAATCTGGTCATAGCTTTGCGTTAACGCTCCGTTCGTGCCTTTGATAGACGCAGACGTTTTACGGGCAGTTTCGGCCATCCTGTGTAGGCCGCCACTCACCATTTCACGAAGCCTTATGAAAAATTCCAGATTCACCCGTTTCGCCCGATTAGAATTTAAACTTGAATGCATCCGCTTCCATCTTGCGGATTTTATTTATGTGGGCCAGCTTCATGGCCAGAGCGCTATCACTCATTTGCGAAGCATCGCGCCCCGTGTAGTATTCTACAACCGTTTCAAAAAAGCCGAACGGGTCTCGCTCGGCTTTTTTCTTTGCTTCGCTTATCTTTTTAGCAGTGCCGCCTTTTTACCTTCCAGTATTTTGTTGAACTGATTTGCAGCGGGTATGAAATAATCATCCTCATCCAGGATAGACCGATCTCCGTCAACAAAACATTCGCGCATAGCAGCTTCTAAAAATTCGTACAGACCTTCATCCTGAATTTTTGTTGAAGCATAAGAAAGGATACTGCGCGTGATCGGTCTCATGATCGCGATCACTTCGACTTCGCCTTCATCCAGATTTTCGCCTACCGGGAGAAACCACAAACCCTTGTGTTCGTTACTCCACTTCTTCATTTGATCTTCTCCAAATCGCTCGTTGCAAATCTTGTGACAAATGGCCTGAAGGGTTGCTTCTTTTTCTTTGCGTTCGCGCTCACGTATTGCCTTTATGCTTGCGCCTTTTTTTGTTTCTGTTTTTATCATCCGGTTGTGTTTAAAAATTGAACTACTCTATTACTGGCCAGTTCCATTGGTTTTGTCCGTCTCCCTGACAACACGATGTGCAAACCATATCTGTGCTATTGTGGTCCTTACCAAATGCCTTCAGGTTGACCGTTGTTGAATTCCATACGTGCGTTATGATCGCAGCATGCTCTACACCCAAATAATTCTTGAAGATTACAATGCGTCCTATCGATGGTTTTTTCATAGACCAGTTTTAAAAATTAGTAATTGGCTCCCCCCGAAGGAGGAGCCGGAAAGGGAGCCCATCCCTTTGAAGAACAGGAACAGGACATTAGGTTCCAGCCTTCGATAAATGTTGTATGCGCATGGCAAGAAAAGGAAGTGTTACTTCGGTCATCTTGGCATTTTGCTCCATTGCGATCGCAAGTTCTGTGAAGGCCACTCCGGGCACTACAATGATCCTGGTCTTATCGGTAGGAAGTTTTTTGAACTCCACCGTGATCGTGATCAGGGTATGCGGTACTTCGGTGATATCGGAGAATCCGGCCAGAAGCGCAGCTTCGTTCATCATGTCCGCTTCGTACTTCAGAACCTTCAGGTTACCATCGTACTTCTTGTTTCCGGACTGAATATCTACAGGCTCATCACCTGCAGCATAAACATGCTCCTTCTCAACCGACTTCTTGAACTCAAAACCACGGAGGCCGGTAAGCTTCCTGGATAAAATCGTCATGGATACATTGCTCCATGCGCAGTCTTTTGTGCTAAATTCCATTATCTATTTTCCGTTAAGCGGTTGGTGCTACTAATCCAAGGTCAATGTCAATGAAGCTTAAATAACCCTTAGGACGTACCCGCAGCTTCAAATTCAATCTGCTGGTGATGATAATGTTCTGGGCCGGGTTAATGTATGCCTCCACGCCGCTGATCTGGCTGGCCATGGCTACGTTGATCTGTTGCTCAATCCTTTTCTCCAGGTGAGTAACCACATAAGAAGCAAGGTTGCCATTGGCTTCAACATCAACTTCGCTTTCAATTTCTTCTACGTACACAGCCACGGCGATAAGCGCAGCTTTGTCAACAATTCGGCCATAGGCCAGTAATCGATAATCATCTATGCTGGCCATCTTGTCGATGCCGAAGAAGAAACCTGCCTTTTGCGGATGCGTAACGAATGAAAGGAACCCGTCATTCAACAGTGTGTCGAGGTTGGTAACATCCTTCAGCTCCTTGTCGCCGATGAAGCAAGTCGTTATGCTAAGTGCGCCATTGGCAACCTTACCAAGTTTTATTTCGGCACTGTATTTCACAGCACGTCCCAGGGCGAGGCCAATACTTGCACTTCCATCATTCAGCGTTCCTCCAAGAACAACCGCGGCAAAACCGTTTGTGCTGGCTTTCGGCTGCAATACATTTGCTGCAGCAGGATTCTCAACACGTCCCTCGATAAGGATCCGGATCGGTGCCAGATCTGTTACCCTGGCTTGGCCGAATACCTTGGATGTTGTTAGAGCTGCTGTTACATCGCTGTCGATGAAGTCCGCGCCGCCATCATAACTTCCGGCAGGTTTGCGGTATATCCCAAGAAGACGAATCTTGCCTTGGCCTGCGGTGATCAGTTTTTTAGCGCCACTTGCGTTGGTATTATCTACCATTTGCGCGAGTGTCATTGTATCGGGAACAATCATGATGTGCAACTCCTGATTACCAGGAAGCTCACCATAGAATTCTTTCAGATGGCGGTACATGCTGGGTTCGGCCAGTTCCGTGAATCCTTTCTCCTCTGCGTCTGCGAGGTTGTAGACCACCTTTGGAGACCCCAACAATTCAGCCGTGGTTCCTGTGCCCATGATTGCTGCAATACCATCTATGGCAGCGATATCTTGCAGCAGGTTCCCGTTGGCGTAGAGTAATGTAACTTTAGGTTTACTCATTGTCTGTTACCCATTTTTTGAATTTGTCCCTTTGCTTTTTTTTTCTGCAGCAGCCTTCGCCGCTTTAGGCGCTTCCACTTTTAAAAGCTCTTCAAATGCTTCCACTGCAGGCGCTGCCGGTGCTTCCTCTTTTGCAGGCTCTTCAGATGCTTCCTCTTTTGCAGGCTCTTCAGATGCTTCCTCTTTTGCAGGCGCTGCCGGTGCTTCGCTATCAGCGTCTTTTTTCAATTGCACATTCTCATTCACGAGGTCATGAACAATTGTTCCGATTGATGGAAGCTCTTCTTCTTCTTCAGCTTCCTGTTCCAGGTCAAGCATTGCCAAATGACTTCGTTTGACGTGTGCCACTTCTTTCTCTGCGAGAGATCGTGCGTGGGCTTCCGCATCAGTATCCTTGTGGAAAATGAGCTCGTCAGAAGTCACAAAACATTCCTTGCTTTCAGGATGTGTGGCGAAGTAGTGCTTTACTTTATCGTTCAATGATCTATTGTTCATACGATTTTTGATTTCAGTTTAAGAATTGCGTAAATGACCAGGACTACAACACATAGAAGGTTTCCCCCTGCAATAATTCTGGCCGGTACATCATACCAATGCGTTTTGTATTCAGTTTTTGTAACTATGGTTTCCTTTTTCTCATTGCGAAACCGCTCAATGGTTTTCTCCAACACCTCTATCTCCCGAATCAGGCTGTCAAAACCGCCCAACCCCATTAGTAATCCGTCCTTTGAAATATCAATGTCGATCTTCGCGCGTCCGGAAGTGGCGCTAATTTTTTTCGGCTTTGGTTTATTGGTTGCGGAGTCGCACTCAATCCACTCGGTAACCATTACCGTTTCACCTGGAATCGTGTCGCGCACAATTCTGGGCACTTCTTTATAAACAATGCTGTCGCGTACCTCCGTGGTGGAAGGCATGGCCTTTCGACCACACCCCACAACCAGGATAAGTGCTATGGCTAAAAAATGTATCGGAAGTACGCGTAGCATTATTTGCTTTTCTATTCGTTTGTAAACTTGTTAAGCTGCTCTTCGGATATTATGTCGACTGAGATACACAAGCCTTCCATCTCCGGTATGCGGAATCCATCGGCTTACTTTATGCACGTTGGATTTTAGTCGCCGTTTTCGGTAAACACCATCGCCTTCACGGCTCCCGGCATTATTGGTATTGCCTTCTACAGAAACAAAGTAGTCGCTATCGATTTGCCAATTGTCGACAAATCCAACATGACCTATTCGCTTAAGCTTTGGATAGTAAATACCGAAAACATCGGCCTTGTCTGGGGTAATGGAGTTCGCCTTGCCTTTGTGATAGATCGTATTGCCTGGAGGAAACCAGGATGGAGACCATGCACTTTTAATTGCGTTTACGCCAGCTTCATTGAATACCCATGACGGGAAAGCGGCACACCAGGCGTAACCTTTACCTAAACCGGTAACAGCTAAATACCGCTCAACTGCCACTCCATCATTGCGTCCGGTAAGCTCACGCACACCGATCTGTGAAGTGTAAACAGCTTCAACTTTCTTCTGCAGTTCAATTGTAACATCGTCCTTCGGGTTATCCGGGACTAAAGGACTTGCATAGCCAACAGTAAGGCCAATAAGTACAAGGCATAAACAGCCAAAGAGATTTTTAATTTGTCGCATTTATTTTCATTAAGGGTTGATAAGTCATTGTCAAAAGTTTCCGTCAGATACCGGAATATTCCCGGAAATGTGATCCGGAGAATGATCCACACATTGAAGGTGGAGAAGCTGAACACCACTAAGCCGAAAATCAATTTTTGAAATACAGCAAAGTCATAAGTCGCAGCGGTTTCGTCAACACTGTGAATGAACACAGGAGAGAACAACCAAAGCAAAATACCGATGGGCAGGAGCAACAATTCATTGTACTTTCTGGCGTACTTCAGAACGTTGGCGAGTGTAAAAATCCTACGTAGTGTTTCAATCATTTGTGGATGTACTTTAAAAGCTTGTTGATGTAGAAACCAAGAACAGCACCCACAACAGTGAGAACGATAGTTTGCGCCACGTCTTCGGCTCTGAGTACATCTCCAATCTGGATAAATCCCAGAATGCTTGTGGCTGCCGATGCTACAGCACCCCCTATGGTTCCGCCCATATTATCAATCAATTGATTTTGTTGTTGCATTTAAATGGCTGTGTATTGGAGAGTTTTATAAAAGGACGCAGCCTTACGGGGCTACGTCCCTATTCATTAACCAATTACTAAGAAGCGGCGTCCTGAATGATTGCTACAATACCTTCATCACCGGTTCTTCTGCGTCTTCCACCTGCGCGGACCAAAGCAGAATACACATCACCGTAGAATTCGGCATCGTCTTTATTTTCGAAGAACTTCTTCTCACCGATTGCCCTGGTCACGGCGTCTTTCTGCCATGCCATAGAAACCACGTGATCAGTAGCATCGATCGCGGCACCAAGTGCCTCGATGGCCAGTGCTGATGTAGAGATAGCTACCTTGCTACGGTCAATGATATTGAAGCCGTAGAGTCTTCCGACAATGCCTTCCTTCGCATCAGCGTACTGAGAGAAGTCGCGGTATTGTGTATCACTTAAAGAAGTGAACAACTCGTCCATCATGTTTGATTCCAGGAGGGCGTAACGATCCATCTTAGGAACGTTCGCAAGATCAAGCTTAAGCTTGGCGCTTTTAAGGTCACCATGCACCATCACTTTGCGGTTGCCGGTCTGGCCGGTAACTTTCCCTGCAGCAGCTGCTCCAGTAGTACGTACAATGTTTCCGGCTCCGAGGCCAGTAAGCCACTTGATGATCATATCCTCTGCGATGGTCTCAACCAGTTGGCCTGCGTG